>DSLFC04102__coassemble_596_pt1 | contig 48445 bp, 36 predicted proteins | sample DSLFC04102__metabat2_high_PE_037 | metagenome-assembled genome bin DSLFC04102
AAATGTTGAGGCTGTGAGCGGGATGAAACACGACAGCATCATGTGGACCTATATGGCCCAGGAGGAGGCCGTGCTGCGCCGGCTGCTGGCCGACCCGGACATCGGCGCCGTTGCCGCGGCGCTGCCGCCGGGGCTGGAGAGCATCTGTTTTGTCGCCCACGGCAGCTCCTACAACGCCGCCGTGGCCACCGCCGACCTGATCGCCCGCGCCGCCGGCCTCCGGGTCCAGGTGTTCACCCCCGCGAACTTTCTCTATAACAGCGCCGGCGCCCTCGGCCGGGACCCCAAAAAAGTTCTGGTGGCCCTCATCAGCCAGACGGGCACCAGCAGCGGCGCACTGGAGGCGCTGGCCGAGGCGCAGCGCCTCGGCGTTGCGACACTGGGCGTCACGGACACGGAGCAGTCGCCCATGGCCGTTCGGCCGGACCGGGTGCTATTCCTGCGCTGCGGCGAGGAGGACAGCAACGCCAAGACCAAAGGGTACAGCGCGACACTGCTGGCGCTGATACTTCTGGGGCTGCGGCTGGGCCGCGCGCGGGGCAGCCTGGGAGAGGCGGAGGCGCAGAACATATTTCGGGAACTTTCCGGCCAGGTGGAGGAACTCGCCCTCGTGCAGGAGCGCGTGCTCCGCTGGTGCGAGGACCGACGCTTCGGCACCGCGCTGCGGGATTTTTACATCCTGGGCAGCGGCATGAACTTCGGCACCGCCCTGGAAGGCCAACTGAAGCTGATGGAGACCGCCTGCATCCCCACCATGTTCAACGACATCGGAGAGTTTTCCCACGGGATGCACCGCTCCATTACGGAGAGGAGCACGGTGGTGCTGCTGCGCGCCTCCCATCCCCTTGCCGCGCTCACCGAAAAGACGTTCCGTTATCTCCGGGGCATCACGCAAAACACTCTTTTGCTGGACGCGGCGGGAGACATGCCGGAGGAGCCGGACCGTATCCTGCTGCCCGCCCATCCCCTGACGCAGTCGCTGCTGCTTTTCACCCGCGCCATCCAGGTGTTGTCGGTATACGGGCCGGAGGAGCAGGGCTTCGACCCCAACCGGGACGCCCACAACGACTTCACCCAGGTCGTTCACACCCGCGTATAGCAAGGAACGGCCGCCCTGCGGTGACGGAGCCGGTGTTCGCCGCGTTTTCACTGCGCGCACGAAAATAAATCACGAGGAGGAAAAGAAATGAAGACCAGCAAGTTCGAAAGCTTAATGGACAAATTCGGCGTCTGGATCGAGCAATATCTCGCGCCGCCCCTTGTCAGGATGGGCAACCAGCGCCACTTTGCCGCCATCCGCGCCGCGCTGATCCGCACCATCCCCCTGATCATCGTTGGCTCCCTGCCACTGATCCTGACAAACCTGCCGGTGGCGTCGCTGGCCGCGGCCATGGCGCCCCACGCCGACAAACTGAACGTGCTCTACACCATGACCATGAACTTCATGGTGCTGTACCTCGCCATTTCGCTGGGCAGCGAGCTGGCCCGCATGTACGAAGAGCAGGACCCCACCATCGTTTCCATCGTGACGGTGGCCTGCTACGTCATCACCGTCGCGCCTGTGGATCTTGCCACCGGCACGCTGAATGTGACCGGCTTCTCGGCAAAGGGAATGTTCACCCTGTTCGTGGTGTCCATCGTGGTGGTGGAGTTCATGCACTTTGCCTACACCCACGGCATTGTCATCCACCTGCCGAAGTCCGTGCCCGCCGGCATTGCCCAAAGTTTTGCTTCCCTGCTGCCCATGGCCATTCTGCTGACCTTCTTCTGGCTGCTGCGCGTGGTCATCGGCTTCGATCTGAACGCCGCGCTGAACGTCATCGTCAGCCCGCTGCTGTCGGTGTCCGACACCTGGTACGCCGCCTTCATCTGCGCGCTGCTGCTGCAGCTGCTCTGGTTCGTGGGCATCCACGGCGGTTCCTTCACCGTGTGGGGCGTGATGTACCCCTTCCTGCTCACCAATATCGCGGAAAACGCCGAAGCCGCCGCTGCCGGCAAAGCCATGCCCCACATCATCACCGAGCCGTTCTTTTACAGCTGGACCATGATCGGCGGCGTGGGCATGACCCTCGTGCTCTGCGTCATCTGGTTCCGCTCCCGCTCCGCGCACCTGCGGGAGGTGGCCCGTCTGTCCTTCCTGCCCGGCATCTTCTGCGTGAATGAGCCCGTCATGTTCGGCGTGCCCATCGTGCTGAATCCCCTGATGTTCCTGCCGTTTGTGTTCCTCACCTCTCTGTTGGGCACCATGTACGGCTACATCCTCACCGCGCTGGGATGGATCAGCCCGGCTTTCGTCCAGATCCCCTGGACCACGCCTCCCCAGCTGCAGCCCTACCTCTCCACCGGCGGCGACTGGCGCAATGTGGTCGCCCAGGCCATCCTGATCGTGCTGATGTTCTTTATCTGGTATCCGTTCGCGAAATACTACGAGAAGCGCTGCATCGCCGAGGAAACCGCCACGGAAGAGGAAGGCTGATCCCCGCCGGCGCTTGTATCATCCTTTGCCGCCTGTTATACTGAAAACAGGCCGAACCCCATTACATTCGGTACGCCGCAGCCCGCCGGGCGGCGGGCTGCGGCACACCGGGAAAAGAGGAAACTATGAGAAAGATCAACGCGATCATCCTTTGCGCCTCGGCCATGAGCTCCAGCATCATCGTGGAGGCGCTTCGCAAAGCAGCCCATGACCAGGGCGTAGATCTGACGGTCAACTGTTCCGCCAGCCTGCGCTACCGCACCTTTGATTTCGGCAGCGTGGACATCGTTCTCATTGCTCCTCAGGTGAAGGGCCAGGTGGAGGATATCCGCAAGTTTGCCGCCGAGAAAGGGCACGATCAGCTTCCCTTCCTGCTGATCCCCATGCGGGAATACGGCCTTGCCAAGGGCGACGCGATCCTGAAACTGATGCTGAAAGAACTCGAAAAGGCCCCGCAGTGAGGCGCCGCGCCCGGCCGGGCATCGGGTGTTCAAACCGTTCTGTCACAAACAAGGAGATATGCCATGAAAATGACGATGGAGGAACTCAACGGGATCTGCATGGAAATGATTTCCAACGCAGGTGAAGGGCGCAGCAAGGTGTTTGAGGCACTGGATTCCGTGAACAAGGGCGACTACAAAACCGCCGCGGCACGGCTGGACGAAGCGCAGGCCCTTCTGGCCGAAGCCCACAAGATCCAGTTCGAACAGCTGATGGGCCCGCAGAACAGCGGCACCGAGATCCCCTTCTCCATGCTGCTGCTGCACGCGATGGACATGACCATGGTCTCCACCTCCGAGCACGATATGCTGCGCAGCGTGGTGGAAGCGAAACTCGATCAAAACAACGCATAAGGGGCGAACCGCGATGAAGGAAATCACCGTAACCGTCAAATTCAAAGAGGGGCTGCACGCCCGTCCCGCTGTAAAACTCATCAAGCTGGTGAACAAGATGAGTTCTCAAATCACCTTGTCGAAGGGCGGCGCATTCGTTCCCGCAAACAGCATCACCGCCGTGCTGGGCGCATGCATCCTGTGCGGAGACGAGATCACCCTGCGGGCCGAAGGCCCCCAGGAGGACGAGGATATCACCGCTCTGGGCGAGTTCTTTGCCGGGGCGATGTGAACCGGGCAAACAGCAAACAGAGCATGCCGGGCGGTTTGGCGAAACGGGGTGGGTTTCGCCGCCGCCCCTTTTCGCAGATAACCGCCGGCCCGCGGGCCGGCTTCGGCAAAGGAGGCGCGTATGCACACATTACACGGGATCGGTTGTTCCGAAGGGTTCTCGGAAGGCAGCGTATTGATCAAACGTTCGATCCGGCCGGAACAGCTGGAACGCCCGGTCAAAACAGCTGAGGAAGAACTGCAGCGGCTGGAGGACAGCCGTCGCGCGCTGGACGAGCGCCTGGAAGCACTCTACGACAAGACTCTGTCCGAATCCGGCGAGGAGGCGGCGGAACTCATCGAATCCTACCAGATGATCGCCATGGATCAGCCCCTGTTTGACCGCATCCGCGCGAAGATCCGCGACGGACTCAGCGCACCCGCCGCCGTGCGGCAGGTGCTGGAACAGGAAAAGTCCGTTTTTGACGCCATGGAGGACGTCTATCTGCGGGAGCGATACGCCGACATTGAGGCGGTGGCCCATGAACTGATCGCCCTGTGCTGCGGTGTCAGCGGGGCGCTCAGCGGGGTGGAACTGCGGGGACCCACGATCGTGGTGGCCGACGCCCTCACCCCGGTGGACACCGTGAACCTCGACAAGAAATTCCTCCGCGGTTTTGTGACGGAAGCGGGCGGCACCACCTCCCACGCGGTGATCCTGGCGCGCACCCTGGGCATCCCCGCCGTGGTGGGGGTACAAGATATCACCGGCATTGCAAAAACCGGCGAGACGATCTGCATCAACGGCGGCGACGGCACGGTGCTCCTCAGCCCCGGTGAGCGGGAAAAGGCCGCGTTCGATCTTGCCGCAGCGGAATATCGCCGCGGAAAAGAGCGCTATGAAAAGGAGGCTCCCGGCCCCGCCTTTACGAAAGACGGCACCCGCATCCTGCTGGCGGTGAACTCCGGCGATTCCGACACGGCGGACGCGCTCTCTCCGGCCGTCTGCGACGGCGTGGGACTCTTCCGCACCGAGTTCCTTTATATGAAGGAGGAGGACTATCCCGACGAAGAAACGCTCTTCAACGCCTACCGCGCGGCGGTGGTGCGGATGGCGGGAAAGCCCTTCATCTTCCGCACGCTGGACATCGGCGGCGACAAGGCGCTGGGTTATATGCAGCTGCCGCGGGAGGAGAACCCCTTCCTGGGCTACCGGGCGGTGCGCATCTGTCTGGACAGGCCCGCCCTGTTTCGCACCCAGCTGCGGGCGCTGCTGCGCGCCTCGGCCTACGGCGCGGTGCAGATCATGTTCCCCATGATCACCTGCCTGGAGGAATTGTTGCGCTGCCGCGCCGCCCTGGACGAAGCCCGCAGCCAGCTGGACGCGGAGGGTACCCCCTATCGGAAGGACATTCCTGTGGGCATCATGGTGGAAACGCCGGCCGCTGTTCTGGTGCTGGACCAGCTTGCCCCTCATGTGGAATTTTTCAGTGTCGGCACCAACGATCTGGTGCAGTACCTCATGGCCGCCGATCGGGGCAACCCGCAGGTGCAGGGCCTGTACGATTCCTTTCAGATCTCCGTGCTGCGCGCGCTGCGCCACATCGGCACCGTCGCCCGCCAGCACGGCGTAGCCCTCGGCGTTTGCGGCGAGACCGCCTCCAGCACGGCCATGGTGCCCTTCCTCGTGGGCTGCGGGGTGGAAGAGCTGAGCGTTGCGGCGTCCGCGCTGCCGCGCCTGCGCTACCTGGTGCGCCGGCTCAACCGGCAGGACTGTGAGGAAGCAGCCCGCACGGCGGTAAACCTCCCATCCGCGAAGCAAGCGAAGGAATTCCTCTGCCGTTTCGCGCAGCACAGCATGGAGGAAGCAGAATGAACGGCAACCCCATCCGCCTTGTGATGCTGGACATCGACGGCACCATTGTGGATTCTCCCCGGCACAGCGCGGTGACCCCGGAGTTGGCGCAAACGATCCGCGACGTGGCGGCGCGCGGCATCGCGATCGGCATCGCCACAGGCAGGAATTACGGGCACATGATGTCGCAGATGCGGCCCATCGGCTTCACCGGCCCCTTTATCTGCAACGGGGGCGCCTACCTTGTAAAGGACGGGGCCTGCCTCTTTGAGAGTCTTCTCCCCCGTGAGGTGGTGGACGCCGCCTGGGAGCGGGTACTGCGGGAACGGGGGTACATTGAGTTTTCCGGCCGTGATGTCATGTACACCTTTATCGCCCCCGGCTACGCAGGCCCGACCTTTCCCAAGGTGGGCACCGACGATTACCTGCGCATCCTGCGGTCGAAGGAGGAGTACTCCGCCGTGCGCGCCGCGCCCATCAGCAAGATCACCATTGTGGTGGACAGCCGAAAAAAGGCCGCGTCTCTCAGCCGCTACTGGACCCGGGGGCCGTTTGCCGCAGCGGTGACGTTGACCCGCTCGTTCTGGTTTGCCCTGGAGATCACCAACCGGGGCGTGACCAAGGGTTCCGGCCTTTCCCTGGTGGCGGAAAGCCTGGGCTGCAAGCCGGAGGAGGTCATGGCCGTGGGCGACGGCGACAACGACGCGGAGATCCTGCGGGCGGCGGGGGTCTCCTTTGCCATGGGAAACGCCTCCCCTGCCGCCATTGCGGCGGCAAAGTACCGCGCGCCCTCCGTGCAGGAGGACGGTGCCCGCATCGTTTTGCAGCGCTATGTGCTGGACGGCGCGCCTCTGCCCGCTCTTTCCCGGTGAGCGCCGGGCAGTGCCCCGGGCACTTGCTGCGGCGCCCTTTCGAGGGAGTGCTTTCTTCTGCGCGGGCCGCAAGCGAAACCGTTCACGCGGCATCATACCACAAAGACAATTCGAGCCCCCCTTTATCACAGAAAAGCCCGCGAAGCCTTTACGATCAAAGGCTTCGCGGGCTTTTTGTCTGCCTGGCCCATCAGGGGCCGTTCCGAGGACGCTTACCGGTCGTCCTCACTCACCGGTGTCTGCGCCCGGCGGGAGAAATACGCCGCCAGCAGCGCCAGCGCCGCCACGGGGAGCGTCCAGGCATCGGCCAAGACGAACCCGTTCCAGCCGGCGGTGAGGAGCGTGAGCACCAGCGCGCCGGCCGCGCAGGCGGCACTGAGCAGCCGCGCTTTTCCCCGGCTCCTGGCGAAGACCGCCAGCAGCACGCCCAGCAGCGACGCGGCCGCGTTCAGTAGTGCGAAGGGCCTGCCGCCTGGCTGGGCGCCGGCGGGGTCCTGCGCCGCTTCACCGCTTTCCTGCTGCGGCGGCGGCGTGGAGCGGGGCGGCTGGGGCGTTGCCGCCGGCGCCGGGGCATGCTCCTCCCCCTGGTCCGCCGGCTTTTCCGCCTGGTCCGCCGGCTTCGCGGTCGCCGGGGCGGCCGGCTGCGGCGCGGGGGTCGGCTCCGCCGGCCGGGTCTGGGGCGATTCGCCGCCCTCCTCCGGCAGGGCGTTGGAGTAGAGCACCGAGTAAAGGGAGAACTGCTTTGCGAAGATCGTCAGGGCGGTGCGGCTCTCGTTCAGCACGAAATACTCGCCCTGGGCATTGGCCTGGGCGCCGATCTCATCCACCGCGCCCTCGTGCTCCCGCAGCACCCGGTAGCTGCGGCAGTTTTGCAGCGCGCCGTTCAGCGGGATCACGATCTCAATGAGCAGGTTGGATTGGGCGATGGGCTCCCGGCTCAGAGAAGAACCGTCGGCATCCAGCCGCGTTTTGCCCATGGTCAGGTCCAGCGTGAGGCCCTCCCGGAACCCCTGGGACACGCTTTCCAGCGCCTCGGCCAGCGGGCTGTCCGGCACGGGGCTCGCGTCGGCCACCGTCATGCGCACCTCCACCGTGCCGCCGCTTTCCACCAGCTTGCGGTCCCCCGCGGTGTACACTTCGTCGGGCTGTGGGGTAAACACATTGTCCAGGTTGCCCACCACCACCGGCGGCGCGCCGTCCAGCACCTTCAGCACCGAGTTGGTGTTTCCCCGGGGCAGCCGGATGACGCACTGGTTCTGGTCACGGTCGACCAGTTCCACCTTTTGGGTCTGCACGATGCCGCCATAGGTGGCCACCAGGTTGTACAGCCCGGCGCTCACCTGCTGGAAGGAAAAGCTGCCGTCCGGCCCGGTCTGGGTCTGGGCGATCTGTTCGTTGCCCCGGGTGAGGGTGACGAGCACTTTCTCCACGGGCTGCGGGGCGTTTTCGCCCTCCGTGCCCTCCCAGATGACAGAACCGTCGATGGCATAGGAGGTCTCGTCCCAGGCCGCGGTAAAGGTCACATTTTCCGCCGGCATCACAAAGGAAGACTCGGCGGAATAGACCCTGCCCTCGTATTGCCAACCGGCGAACCGGTAGCCCGCCCGCTCCAGGCCGCCCGGGCCCGGCAGGATGAGGATACCGCCCGCAAGGCTCGCAGGCAGGGTCGGCGCCGCGCCGGCGGCGTCCTCCGCCCCCGGCAGGAAGGTGACGGAATAGGCGGCGGGCGCGGCGGCCTGATAAATCTCCAGCACGCCGATCTGCTGCGCGCTGCCGTCCGCGCCGTCGCCGTGGCGATAGTTCGGGTCGGTGATCTCGGCCAGGATGCGATAGCGGCCCGCCTCCTGGGGCGCCGTCACCTCCGCGCCGTCCATGGTCTGATAGCGGATGGCAAAACCGTCAAAGGGCTGGCCCAGCGCCTGCGCCGTGATGGCGGCGGTGTGGCTCTGGCCGTCGTAAAGGACACTGCTGCCCTCCACCCGGAAGGTCACCGGGGCCGGCCGTATGGTAAAGGTGGCGGTGCCGTTTTGGAGGACGTAGTTGTGTGCCCGCTCGCCTGTGAGCCGCGCCGAGGCAGAGTAGGTCCCCGCCGCCGTCTGGGCTCCGTGGGCGGCGGACGCCTCCACTCGGCCCGCGTCCGCGGCCAGCACGCCCACCAGCCCCGCGATCTCCGGGGCCTGGGCGGCGCCGTTGTAAACGGCGTCCAGCCGGTTCCAGGTGACGGTGATGCCGCGTTTTTCAACGGTGAACCCCGCCTGCTTCGTCACCTGCCGGTAGTTGTTGGTGGCGGCAAATACGGCCTGCACCGTGTAGCTGCCCGCGTCGGTGGGCGGCACGTCGGAATCGTAGGGACTGCCGTCCGCCAGGGTGCCGGCGTAGCGCCAGGTCACGGCATCGGTGCCGTTGGTGGCCGAGGCCGCCTTGGGCCGGGCGGGGGTTTCGCCGTAGGCCCAGCTTTCCATGGTGAGGGAGGCCGCGCCCTCGGCGGGGGTGATGGTCACGGTGACATAGCCCGGCTGCGTGAGGGTGTAGTTGGCCGTGTCCGCGCCCGCGAGGGCGTAGCCGCTGACCGTGACCGGCTTATCCTGCCCCGCGTCCGGCGTTTTCACGCTGCCCGCCGCGCCGGTGACGACCAGCGTCACATCGTCCGGCTCACCGTTCCGGCGCACGATCTCCCCTTCCAGGCTGCCGCCCGAAAGGGTCACGGCGGTGCCGGCCGGGTCGTAGGGCCGCGTTTCGGCGGTCACGCCGGCGACAGCCAGCCCCTTGGGGGCCACCTCCACCGCCACGGTGTGCTCCACCGGGCTGTAGTTTTTGTCGTTAGGGGTGAACACCACCGTGCAGCCGCTGTTGCCCACCGTGGGGATGGCATCCGGCGTTTTCCAGGCGTAGCTGCCCGCGTCCTGCTGGTCGCCGCCGGTGAGGACGCTCTCCGCCAGGGTCTGACCGTAGGCCAGCGAAGCGGCCGCGGGCCAGGTCATGGTGTCAGCCGCCGGGAATCGCACGCCGTTGATGGTGAGGACGCCCACCCGCATCTGCCGCAGATCGGCCGCCTGCCCGTCAAAGGCCAGGTTGTCGTTGCGCAGGGTGACGATGATATCATAATCGCCCACATTCATCGGCCGGGCGGCCTGGCCGTTTTGCTCGCAGTGAACGGTGTAATCGCCGGCTGCCACCGCAAGGTCCGCCACATCGGTCTGCGGGGTCACGACGGCGGCCTTTTCAGACCCATCATAGTTATGGGACGTGTCCGTGGCGGAGAAACGCACCGGCGCTTTGGCGATGGTGAAGGGATAGGTCAGGTCCTCGCTGCCGCCGCTGTTCCACCGGTAGTTGGCCTTGTCGACGAGTGCGACGGTGACGGTATGGCCGCCCGCGTTTGTCTGCTCGTCGCCGCTGACGGTGTAGCGGCTGTCGGCCGCCACCGTGTAGGTCTGCGCCTTGCCGTTGTAGACAAAGGCCGTGTCGTCCTGTGCGGGGGCGGGCACGATCTGTTTTTGGATCGCGGCGCTGGCCGCCATGGTGACGGGGGCGGAGACAAGGCTGCCGTCGATGGCGGTGACGGCGCAGGAATACTGGTGCGTCCCCGCCGCCGCGGCCTTCACGGTGTAGCTTGGGCCGGTGGCGCCGGCGATCGGCTGACCGCCCGCGTCTTGCCACTGATAGGTGTAGCTGACCCCGCCGGCCTCATGGCCGGGGGCGGCGGTGAAGACCAGGTCTCCCCCGTCGTAGGTAAAATCGCCGCCGCTCTGGCCGTGATAGGCCGCTGTCACGCCCACGGTGGGCGCGTGCAGCGTCCAGGCGGCGGTGAGGGTGAAGGAGGCGGCCACAGGAGCGTCAAAATCCCAGGCCGCGCCGTCCCTCTGCCAGCCCGCGAAATCATAGCCGGTGCGGGCAGGGTCGCCGGGCTTTGCCACACTGCCGCCCTCCAGGATCAGCTGAAGGGTGGGGGCGTCCACACCCTCGGGGGTGTCAAAACGCACCTGATGCAGGGCCGCGGTATACACAGCGCTCTCCAGGCCCGCGCCGCTGACGGCCTTAAAACGGTATGTGCCGGGGGCGTCCAGGGTCAGGGTGTCGGAGGTCAGTTCCTGATAGGCGCCGTCGTCACGGGAATACCAGGCCGTCACGCCGGACAGGCTGTCGTTGACGCCCACCTCCAGCGTGGCCGCTCCCTGCTGCGCCGTCTGGGTGACGGTGAGGGCGGGGACGGCCGTGTCCACCTGGATGAGGCCGGAAAAGCCGTCGGTGACGTTGCCGGCGTTGTCGGTGATCTTGTAGTAGAGGTAGTGCTGGCCCTGCTGCGCCGTCTGGGTGACTTGGCCGGCGCCGATGTCCTGGCTTTGCAGGGCGCCCTCCGCCGGGGGAGCGGCATTGCTCTCCACAAAGGCGGTCTGCACGCTGGCCACGCCGCTGTCCGCGTCCGAGAAGGTGAGGGTGACGTTTACCGGCGCGTTCTGCCAGCCCGCCGGCACGGAGGAAAGGCGAGCCGCGGGCGCGGCGGTGTCGATGCCCGCCACGGTGAACAGCCGGGTGGACTTGTTGCCCAGTTTGTCGGTGAGGATCAGGGCATATTTTCCGTTCTCCGCCACGGTGAAGCTGTCGCCGGTGATATCCGTCAGCGCATCGTCGGCGGCGGCGGCCATTTTGTATTGTGCCAAGGCAACGCCGACGCCGCTGTAACCGGTGACATTTCCCTGTACGTCGTATTGGGGAGTGGAATCGTCGCTGAGGCCCACGAGGGTGACGGTCTTGGGCTGGTTGGTCCAGCCGGGAGCCACCTCCACCTTTGAGACGAAGGGGGCCGCCTTGTCGATGTTGTTCACCGGGATGGACGCCTCCCCGGTGCGGCCGCGGCTGTCCATGGCCACCACGGTGTACAGTCCGTTTTGGGTCACAGGGAACGCGCCCATCTGGGTCGAAACGGGCACTGCCGGCCCGTTGCCGGCGCCATAAAGGGTGATGGTTTCGCCGGCAATCATGCCGCCGAGTTTCCAGGTCAGGTTCACTTCACCGGCGGTCCATATCCCGGTGGAGGCGGCAAGGGAAACGGTCAGCGCCTCGGTCGGCGGCTTCTGCACCTGATATCCGCCGAAGGTATGCTGCCAGACATTGCCCGCGTTGTCGGTGGCCCGCAGATGGAGATACACCGTTTTTTTCTCTTCGCTGTCCGCGGTATACGCAAAGAAATAGCGCCCGTTGCTGGGGGTTGCTATCGTCCACCCGGTTTGGGGGGCGGTCTGAGCCTCGCTGAAGCAGTATTCCACCGTTTTCAGCCCGGAGAGCGCGTCGGAGATGACCGCGCTGAAGGAAAGGCTGGGAGAGACGGTGGCCGCCACGCTGGGTTCCCGCAACTCCTCCGCCACCGGAGCCTGGCCGTCGATGTTTTCCACCTTCACCGCCTGGGTGAGGGTCTCGCCGTCGGAGGTGAGGGTGAAGGAGTACCAGCCGTTTTCGGTGGCAGTGACGGTTTTGCTGCCGTTGAGGGGCCAGGTGGTCCCGTCCGGGCCGGTCACGGCCACCGCGGCGCCGGTGGGGGTGTAGGTCAGTTGGATATCGCGCTGCCGGGCCCAGCCGGTGTTGTCCACCGTGGCGGTCAGGGTGGGCAGGGCGGCGGTCTGTCCGCTGGGGAAGACGAACTTTGCGAACTTGTGAGCGGCGGCGCCGGTGGATGTGTATTCTGCCAGGATGTGCAGATACCAGCTTTCGCCCGGCTGCTGCCGGGTGGAGAGGGTGGCCCCGCTGGCAAAATCCTGCCAGCCGTTCACCGGCATGTCCTCGCTTTGGGTCCAGACGTATTGCATGGAATCGGCCTTTGTCACCGTCACCGTGGCGCTGGCGGTGCTGCCGCTCACCGGCTGTGCAGAGATGGTGATGGAGGGCACGGTGAAGTCCCCGTCCACACCCGTATCCCCGCTGACATCAAAAGAAGGGGCGGCCCCTTCGGGCTCGCACATATCCTTGATGCGGTCCGGGTTCAGGATGCTTGTGACCGTCAGGTCGTTTCCGCCGGCGTTTTCCGGCACGGTGCCGGTGAAGAAGAGGACGTTGGTGTCCGCACCGCCGGCGTAGGTGAAGGGGCCCCAGTTGGTGTTGATGGCCACCTCGGTGAGGTCGCTGTTCGTGCCGTCCACGATCTCGTCGAACACCAGCGAGACGGTCACGGTGTCGCCGGGCTTATAGGTGGCGGCCGCCATGGGGGCCACGGCCAGCAATTCGGGTTCTTTGGCGTCGTAGACCTGGATGTGGTGCTGCGCGTTCCGGGTGTTCCACTTGTCGTTTCCGCTGCCGCTGGCGCCGAAGCCGGCGGTGATGGAAGCAGTGTCCAGCGGGAAGGTCAGGAAACTCCCCGCCTGGCCACTGCGGTAACGACTCACTGTCAGTTTGGAATCACTGGGAAAACCGGTCCCGGCGGTGGGAAAGGAATAGGAATACCACGCATCTTCTTTGCCACTCTTTCCGTGTTCAAAGAGGGCAATGTAATAAACGGAAGAGGCGTCCAACGAGATGTTGTCTTGGAATTTAATGTTTCCTCCGTATGGGTAGACCCTTGTATCCAGCGCGTTGCCCGACAGCAGCTGAATGGCCTGATAGCCGTCGTTGACTTCCTGCGCCTGAAAAGTCAGATAATAGTGCAGGCTCTGGGCGGTATGCCGCCAATACTCTATCCCCTCCTGCTTTACCTCCGCGGTCTCCCGGGCGGCGGAGCCGGTTTCGCCCTCGGTCCAGCCAAGCTTGTTGTCATCTTCGTAGTCGCCCCGCTGTTTGTTGTCTATGTTCACGGTGTATTCATCAAACAGGGCGCGGCCCACCCTTTGACTGGTGTTCAGCGTGCGGGTGGCGCGGCTGTCGCCGCCAATGGTGGCGCCGCCCTCCACCCGGTAGATCTCCACCTGATAGGTGCGATCCGCGTTGCTGTAAGCGGTGGCGGGATATCCGCCGTACGCGGTGTTGGCCCCGTTGGCCGCCTCGGCGATGGTGATGGTGGCGCTGGTCTGCCCTTCTTGCAGGGTCACTGTGCCGGCCTGATGGGTGAAGTGAGTGCCCCCCACCGCCGAACCGTTCACCGTGCGGTAATACACCGTCTGCGCCCCGTCGGTGCCGTTACGGCTCACGGTGAAGGTGTTGTTGCCGTTGTTTTGGATGGACACCGTGCCATAGTTTTTGGCACCCACGGAAAACGTCACCTGCTGGCTGTAATAGGTGACGTTCTTTATTGTGACGTAGGCCCGGGCATAGTAATTCACACCGTCCGCGATCTCGGCCGTGGCGGTGATGTTTCCCCCCTCGCCCACGGCGGGGCTGGAGACAGATTTTCCGTTGTTCAGGCTGAGGGTGGGGTTTTGCATAGTGCCCCACACAAAGCCGGTCTCATCGGCGGCGATCCCGCCGGTGGAGAGGAGCGCGGCGGCAAGGGCAAAACTGGCGGTTTGCCCATTTCGGGTCGCGGTGGGCTGCCCCATCTGCAGCGGCGGGGCGACGGGCTCGATGCTGACCTCTTTTTTCGTCACGTTGCCGGCGTAGTCGGTGGCGATGACGGTGGCCGTGCCGCCTTGGGCGGCGATGTTCTGGGTGCTCAGCTCGCAGCGCACGTCGGCCACGCCGGCGTACATATCATTGCCATTCTCGGACACCCCGTCTGCAACGGTGGCCTGCTCCAGCACCTGCTGGCGCACCCATTCGTCGGTCGCCTCCGCGTCCACCTTCATCCTGTCGTTTCCCAGGGTGACGGTCGGGGGCTCAAGGTCGATGTTGTCCACATTCACCCACGCGGGGATGGTGGCCGTCTTTTGCTCTCCATTCAGCGTATACTCCACCTCTACCTGCGTGGAGATCATGTTTTGCTCCACGGTGAAGGACAGGCTGCTGGTGGTACTGGCAGGCTGACCGGCTATCTCCACGGCGGTGAGTTTTTGAATGACCATCCCCTCAGCGGGTTCGGCGGTGATGGTAACATCCACCTGCCGGGCCACCTGGCCCGCAGGGCTGGCGGAGGCCTTCAGGGTGGGAGTCAGAAGGGTGGGGTCGGGTGCGTAGTAATACCAGTCCACCGTGTCCTGGGCGAGGATCGTTTCCGTGTCCGGGTCCTTGAGCAGCCCCACCACCCGGTAGGTGCCGGTGGTCATGCCGCCGGTGGGAACGGCCATCTGAACGGTGCTCTGCCCGCTGGCGGACGCGGTGCCGAAAGCGGCGGCCACGGAGTTTCCGGCCTCGTCCAGCAGGGCGAACTCGGTGTCGTAGGTTCTGTTCCCGCTGGACTGGATCTCCACCGTCACCGGCAGAAGAACGGTGTAGGATGAGCTTTGGCTGGCCTGGCCCAGCGTCAGGTCGAAGGATTCCACCTCCCCGCTTTTTTCGCCGCCGTCCAGCAGCAGCTGTACCCAGTCTATCCTGACCACCCAACCTGTGTTGATGGTGATCTCCAGGTAGTTGGCGCCGCTTTTTACAAGGCTCGTGGGCACCGTGAGGATGGTGGTGTTCCAGGTGTTGTTGGTGCCGGACAGGCGGCCGATCTTCACGCCGTTGAAAAAGACATCGTCTTCCTCGCCGGATTCCTCGTCCACGTCGTAGGCCTTGATGGCAAGCACGACGCTCTCCCGCGGCAGCTGCTCCCCCACGTCCAGCCGCACCTCGATGGGGTAACAGTTCCCGTACCGGTTGCTCATGATTATGTCGATATCACCGTCGGGCTTGCCGCTGTGGGCGCCGTCCTCGTTGTCATCGCCCACCACGATGGTGCTGCCGGGAAGGCCGCTGGTGCGCAGCATGGCGCTGCGAAGCGCGGAAAAGCCCTGCTCTTCCACAAGCATTTCCAGGTTCAGCGGCGCAGGGTCCGGGTCGGACCCCGCGTTGAGGTCGTGTTCCATCCCCTCCAGGGAATCCTGCATCGGGGCAGCCTCCGGAGCCGGGGCAGCCTCCGGGACGGGCGTCGCCTCCGGGATGGGGGTGGCCGCCGGGACAGAGGTGGCCGCCGGGGCAGGCGTCGCCGTCGGGATGGGAGTGTCCTCCGGGGCTGGCGCGGCCGTTGGGATGGGCGTCGCCGCCGGGACAGACCCGCTTTCGCCCGAGGTTTGCGCGCCGTCGCTCAACGACGCGGGCACGCTGCCCGCACTTTCCGTCGGCTGGCCCTCGCTGCCCGAAAGGGCAAACACTCCCGGAGAGCAAGCGGCACCCGCCACGATCACCGCAAGCAGGAATGACACGATCCTGTGGTATGTTTTTTTCATGAAACCCTCCTGAACACTCAAACCCTGTGTGCCGATCCGCGGGCGGAATGCAACCATTCCCGGGGAAAGCCCCGGTCGGCCGCGGGGATCGGCTTTGTTTTGTATGGTCTCGCGTTTGGCCGTGAGACGCTTCTCAAGCCATCGCGCTTTCCGCGTGCTGCAGCTTCAAGACACAGCAGCGGCCTCTGCCGCCCTCCTTTGCCTGATACAACACGCGGTCGGTCTCGGCGTACAGCTGCCGGTAACTGCACCGGGGCCGGGTGCAAACGCAGACGCCCACGCTGCAGTGGACCTCCAGCGGGCTGCCCTGCCATCGGATATTCCCCAGCCCTGCCATCAGTCTCTCGCTCAGGGCCATGGCCTGTTCCGGCGTCAAGGGCTGGTCATACAATACCGCGAACTCGTCGCCGCCGATCCGCCCCAGGCCCGCCGCGTCCGGAAAAACACGGCGCATGGCTTCCGCCGTCTCCACCAGCACATGATCCCCGCAGGGATGACCGTAGCGGTCGTTGATCTCCTTGAATTCGTCCAGGTCCACAAGGAACAGGGTCAGCCCATCCATGCCGCCGACGGGCCCCAGGCCGCAAAGCAGCTGCTCCGCCCGGCACTCCACCGTCGTTTTGTTGAGCAGCCCGGTCAGGGGGTCCAGGCGCACCAGTTCCTGCAATTTCGCGTTTGTCTCCACGATCTGTTTCTGCTGTTTCAGCGTCACAAAGGTGTGATACGCATGGGTCAGAGAAACGGCCAGCGCCACCACAAAGGTAATGGTCAGGTTCAGCCTGGCGCCCGCGTCCAGCAGCGGAGCCATAACGATACTGAACAGCAGATACCCCGCGGCAAACATCGCCGTTGTGTATGCCGGCGGCGACTGGATCAGCAGGGCAAGGCCCAGCAGCGCCGTTGTGAGCACCGTGGTCTGGGCGGCGGGGTCGCGGTACAGATCGTATGTGTTGAGGCCCATGTGCCACAGAAACAGCAGCCCTGTCATGACGCACTGAGCGGTCCACCGCAGGCGCACCGTGCCCCGCCGCAGCGCGGGCCGCAGCGCCAGCCACAAAAGCGCGATCAGGATCAGCGCGCAGTACATGGAAAAATAGATGCGGTTGTTCCGCGTGCCCAGCCCGGAGGAGGACAAGAACACCACCCGGATGATGTTAAACCCCTCCGCAACGAATACGATCGCGCAGATGATCCACAGGGAAAAATCGTTCTTGCGCACCGATTCCCGCAGGAACTCCCGGCGGATGGGTTCGGACGGGCACAGTTCATCGGGCGATTTGGGCCAAAGCAGGCCATGGATTTTATGTATCATGGGGTCATCTCTCTTAAAAGCAGCCGCGGTCACTTGCCGCGTCACTGCGTGTTATGCATGTTCGGCCGTTGCCCCCTCTCCGGCGTGACCGGATGAGGTAAAGGCAAAAATTCGCACTTGACGGCCCTTTGGATTCATGCTATTTTCATTGTAAAAATTGCTGCGAAATTGTGAAGTAATTGTTCAAAATTTGATGTTGTATGCGTAAAATTTGCTTCCGGATGCGGAAAAGGAGGGTGCCGATGCTGCAGATCGCCATTTGCGACGATGAAGAAAACCAGCTTCACCAAACAGAGGCTCTGGTGAACGCATACCTGCAGGCCCGTCCCGGTGTGAGCGGGCGGATCGCGATGTTTCAAAGCGGCGCCGATCTCCTGGAAAGGGTGCAGAGCGTTTCCGGCTTTGACCTCTATGTGCTGGACATCCTCATGCCGGCAATGAGCGGGATCGACGCCGGCCGCCGCCTGCGCGCGCTGGGCGAGGGCGGCGAGATCGTTTATCTCACCAGTTCCAACGACTTTGCCGCGGACAGCTACGATATCCGGGCCTTTTTCTATCTGCTGAAGCCGGTGGAGCAGGAAAAACTCTTTTTGGTGCTGGACAAGGCGGTGGAGAAGCTGAACCGGCGGCAAAGCAGTTCTGTTGTGGTGACCACGGCGGACGGACCACGGCGCCTTCTGCTGGAGCGCATCCGCTATGTGGAGCGGGTGGGGCGCTGTGTGCGCTATTACTGTGTCGACGGCGCGGTGGACTCCCTGACCATCCGGGTGCCGTTCCGGGAGGCGATCGCCCCCCTGCTGTGCGACCGCCGCTTTCGGCTTTGCGGGGCCAGTTTCGTTCTGAATTTTCAGTATGTGACCGGGGTAAAAGGTCAGACAGCCCTGCTGGACAACGGCCAGGCCATACTGCTGCCGCGCACGGCGGCGGCAGAGTTTAAACGGGCCTGGGGAAATTACTGGCTGGAGGAGCATTCGCTATGACGAACTCTGCTTCTGTGCCCGCCATCGCGCTCACCTACTGGGCCGCCAACGATACCCCCGCGCAGGCGGTTTTCAACTATATCACACAGATCATGCTGTCTGTGCTGGCCGCCTCGGTGATCCGCCTGATAACAGATTTTTTCGGTCTCTCGCCGCTTGTGAACATCCTGCTGATGATCGCCTTCTACGGGGCGGCGATCTATCTGGAGTGGCGTTTTGTGCGGCGGCCCTTCCGCATGCTGATCAAGGTGATGCCCACCCGTTGGGGCGTGCTCACCCTGATCCCCTGCGTGTTCTGCGGCTACCTGATCTTCGTTGCCTCATGGCCCGGCAGTTATCTTGACAATACGCCGCAGCGGGTGTATGGCTACGCCATGGTCATCCCGCTGGTGGTTGTATACATCTCCGTGTTCAAAAGCCTTTCCGGGCAGTACAAGATGCAGATGGAACGACAGAGCGTTACCCTGCTGACCATGCAGATTTCGGCTTTGAAAGAAAAACTGCAGAAGGTCAAAGAAGTGGAGGAAAGCATCCGGATCCAGCGTCATGATCTGCGCCATCAGCTTCAGGTCGTGGAAGAGTTGGTGCTGCGGGGAGAACGGGACACCGCCCTGGATTCCCTGAGCGCCGCGCAAAAGCGGCTGGATGAGCGCAAGGAGACACGCTGGTGCCGCCCGCCGGTGCTGGACGCGGTATTCTCTTCTTACTTCCATCAGGCGGAAAAGCAAGACATCACGGTGGAGGCAAACGTTTCCCTGCCCGACGCCCTCCCGGTGGATGAAGGAGAATTGGCCATCGTTCTGGCCAACGCGCTGGAAAACGCCATCCAGGCCAATCTTGCGCTGCCCCGGCAGCGGCGCAGGATCTGCTGCAAGATGATCGGAACCCCCAGCATCATGCTGGAGATATCCAATCCATACGCCGGCAGCATCTCCTTTGACAGCGCCGGCCTGCCGCTCGCCCGGGAGGAGGGGCATGGCCTGGGGGTGCAGTCCATCTCCGCCTTTTGCCGAAAAAGCGGTGCCGTGTGCCAGTACGAAGCCAGGGACGGCCTTTTTTCCTTCCGCATGATCTTGTAACAGCGGCGTGACCGTTGCGGGCCAAATGGCGAGGTCTGCGAAGTCATCAAACGCGCTTCACCGGCAAAAAAGGCCCCTGAAAACGAAAGTTTTCAGGGGCCTTTTCAAGCGCCGCACAGGCAACGCCAACAGCAGCGGCAAATTCGCTCCTCACCCGCTTTGCGGGCCGGCAGCGTTTTGGGCGCATGCAAAAAGAGATCCGAACCATTGCGGTTCGGATCTCTTCTTTGTGGTGGAGATGAGGGGGATCGAACCCCTTACCTCTTGAATGCCATTCAAGCGCTCTCCCAAGTGAGCTACACCCCCACGGGCTTGCCGTCTCGCGACTGCTTTGCTATTATAACAAGCCCGGAAAGGAATGTCAACCCCTTTTTTGAGAAAATGCGATCTTTTTTATGTTACTCGGCGCTCTCGTTGAATGCCTTGAACGCCTTGTAGGCCATGTACACGTCGATCTTGGCCACGAGTTCAAAGGGCGAATGCATGCTCAGCACCGGCACGCCCACGTCCAGGGTGTCAATGTCGTGGGAAGCCACATACTTGGCCACGGTGCCGCCGCCGCCCTGGTCCACCTTGCCCAGCTCGCCGATCTGCCAGGCGGCGCCGGCGGCGTCAAAGACGCGGGTGAAGTAGCTCATCAGCTCGGCGGAGGCGTCGTTGGAGCCGCCCTTGCCCCGGGACCCGGTGTACTTGGAGATGGCCACGCCCTTGCCCACATAGGTGCTGTTCTGCGCCTCGAAGGCGGAGGGGAAGGTGGGGTCGTAGGCGGCGGTCACATCCGCCGACAGGCACTTGGAGTGCTGGAAGCAAAGGATGCTGTCCGCACCCTGGCCCGCGCACAGCTGCTGGATGAAATGGAACACATACATGCTGTTCAGGCCGGTGACGCCCTCGGAGCCGATCTCCTCCTTGTCGGTGAGCACGCAGACGGTGGTGTAGGGAGGCAGCACCGTCTCCATCTCGGCGATCAGGGCGGGATAGGCGTCCACCCGGTCGTCGTGGCCGTAGGCGCCGATAAGCCCGCGGTCAAAGCCCACGTCCTTGGCCTTGCAGGCGGGCACAGCCTCCAGTTCGGCGCTGATGAAGTCCTTCTCGGTGATGCCGTACTTGTCGTGCAGCAGCTTCATGGCCAGCAGCTTGACCCGGTCCTTCACCTCTTCGTCGGCGTAGGGCAGGCTGCCCACCACGATGTTCAGCTCCTCGCCCTTCACGCCTTCGGACAGCTTGCGCTCGTTCTGCTCAGCGCTCAGATGGGGCAGCAGATCGGTGATGCAGAAGACGGGGTCGCCCTCCTCCTCGCCAATGCAGACGTTCACCCGGGTGCCGTCCGCCTTGCAGATCACACCGTGCAGCGCCAGCGGGGTGGCGACCCACTGATACTTGCGGATGCCGCCGTAATAATGGGTCTTGAACAGGGCCAGTTCGCTGTTCTCATACAGCGGATTGGGCTTGATGTCCAGCCGGGGCGCGTCGGTGTGGGCGATGTTCATGTGCACGCCCTCGGTGAGGGGCTTTTGGCCCACGGTGGCGGCGATGACGCTCTTGGCGCGGTTGTTCACATACACCTTGGCGCCGGGCGCGTAAGCGGTGCCGGGCACAAAGGGAACGTATCCGTTTTCCTCCAGCAGTTTCACCGTATAGCTGGTCACATCCCGCTCGGTCTTTCCGTTGTCCAGAAACGTCTTGTAGCCCTCGCAGAATTCCGCGGCCGCCTGGTTCAGTTCCTCATTGCCATTCGCCGCGTGGGGCGTTTTGTACAGCAGCTGTTCCGCCAGTTTTTGCCCTTCGGTCTTTTCTTTGCTCATAAAAACTCCTCGCTTTCTTCAGTCCTCATACAAGGCCTGATATCGTTCATAGGCCCGGGTGATCTTGGTCACATACAGGCCCATTTGCTGATAAGGGAAGGTGTGCAGGATATGCCCGTCGGCGGTGTAGTCGCTGCTTTCCAGCAACCCGTCCACCGTGCCCCACCCGCTGTGATAAGCCGCCGCCGCGGTGGACACGTCTCCGTGATACCGCTCCAGGCAGGCGGAAAAATAGTAAACGCCGAAGCGGATGTTCACTGCCGGGTCGTAGAGATCGTCAAACGTGAGGTCCTCGTCGGCGGCTATTTTGCTTTTGATCCAGTCGAAGGTGACCTCGGTGATCTGCATCAGGCCCCGGGCCCCCACGCCGGACTCGGCGGCGGGGTCAAAACCGCTCTCGGTGCGGATCACCGCGTAGATCAGAAGAGGGTCCACCCCGTTTTCAGCGGCGGCGGCCTCCACATAATCGGTATATTTCAGGGGGTAGCGCACCAGATCCAACCGGTGCAATCCCTCCCGCAGGCCCAACACGGCCAGTACAATGACCGCCGCGAACACGGCCAGCCACACGATTCTCTTTGCGATCTTCCTGGTCACTCATGCACCACCTTTCTCCTGTTCCAGCGCCGCTACGGCCTGGCTGCGCAGATGTTCCAGATCTTTGTCGTTGCGGATCTCCCGCGCCGCGACCTTGCGCAGCGCGCGGACGGGCAGCTGGGCCGCCAGCCGGGCGCGGGCCTGCCGCAGGGTGAGGCCATCCCGCTTGCGGATGCGCGCCACGCTCTGTTCGTAGGGCGCGCTCACCAGCCAGATGGCGTCGCAGTATTTTTCAAAGGGCGCGCCCACGATGACCGCGCCGTCCACGAAGAAGAGGGCCTCTCCCCTGCTCTTCGCCTCGTCGGCGGCGGCCAGCAGGCGGGCAACGATCTCCGGGTGGGTTATGTCGATCAATGTTTGCGTGGACGTCTCGTCCCGGAAGGCCCGGGCCGCCAGCTTCTGCCGGTCCACCGCTCCCTGGGCCGTGAATGCATCAGGGCCAAAGGCCGCCGCCAGCTTTGCGAGGCAGGGCGAGCCGGGCTCCAGCACCTGCCGGGCCACCCGGTCGGCGTCCGCCACGGTGTAGCCCAGCTGCCGGTAGAGCGCCGAAACCGCGCTCTTGCCGCTGCCCGAGCGGCCGGTGATGCCGATGATCTTCACAGCTCCACCACCTCAAACGCCGCCGCCCGCACCAGCCGGTTGTAGACGGCCAGGCCCACGCCGTCCACATGGGGGCAGCGGGCATAGACGGTTTGGGCGCCTTTCTCGTCCAGGCGGCGCAGGGCGCTGAACAGTTCCCGGGCCTGGGCCGCGTCGTCCTCTTTCGCGCCGTAGCACACCGAGGGGACCGGCAGCCGTTCGCCCTCGCCGTCAAAGCAGAGGGCCCAGACGCCGGGGCCGGCGTGGGCGCTCACATAGGCGCGGTAAGCCTCAAACCCGCCCCGCAGGATGGTCACATGGGCCTTGGGGGCGTAGTGCTTGTATTTCATGCCGGGACTGCGGGCGGTCTCCCCTTCCTTCAGCTTGTGGAGCACCGCGCCCGCCAGCGCCATCTCCCGGCCCAGCACCTGTTCCAGCTGCTCTTTGGTGACGAAGCCCGGCCGCAGCAGGGTGGGTTCGTCCCCCGCCAGGGTGACGACGGTGGACTCCACCCCCACGCCGCAGGCGCCGCCGTCCAGGATAAGGGGCAGGCGGCCGTCCATATCCGCCATCACATCCTGGGCGATGGTGGGGCTGGGCCCGCCGGAGCGGTTGGCCGAGGGCGCCGCGAGGGGCAGGCCGCTGGCGGCAATGACCGCCCGGGCCACCGGGTGACTGGGCATCCGGATGGCCACCGTGTCCAGCCCGGCGCAGACCTCGTCCGCCACCTTGGGGCCCCGGGGCATGATGATGGTGAGGGGGCCGGGCCAGAAGGCCTCGGCCAGCGCCCTTGCGCCCTCGGGCACGGATGCCACCAGCCCTTCCAGCATCTCCATCCGGTCGATGTGCACGATGAGGGGGTTATCCTGGGGGCGGCCCTTGGCCTCGAAGATCTTTTTGACCGCCGCGCCGTCATAGGCGCTGGCAGCGATGCCGTAGACCGTTTCGGTGGGGATGGCCACGATCTCGCCCGCGCGCAGCAGGTCGGCTGCCTTGTTCACCGAGGCCTCGTCGGCCTGTGTCAGAATGGTTTTCATGGTGTTTCGTCCCTCTCCTGGGCGGCCTGCAGCCGCCGGGTCTGGTCGGCGGTGATGAGGGCGTCCAGCACCTCATCCAGCGCGCCGTTCATCACACTGTCAAGCTTGTAGAGGGTCAGGCCGATGCGGTGATCGGTGACGCGCCCCTGGGGAAAGTTGTAGGTGCGGATGCGCTCCGAGCGGTCGCCCGTGCCCACCTGACTGCGCCGGTCGGCGTCGATGGCGTCCTTTTGGGCCTGCTGCTTTTGGGCCAGCAGACGGCTGCGCAGCACCTTCAGGGCTTTGTCCTTGTTTTTGTACTGGCTGCGCTCATCCTGGCATTCCACCACCATGCCGGTGGGCAGGTGGGTCACCCGGATGGCGCTGGAGGTCTTGTTCACATGCTGACCGCCCGCGCCGGAGGAGCGGAAGGTGTCGATCTTCAGGTCGGCCGGGTCCAGCTGCACATCCACCTCATCGGCCTCGGGCATCACCGCCACCGTGACGGTGGAGGTGTGGATGCGCCCCTGCGTCTCGGTCTCGGGCACCCGCTGCACCCGATGCACGCCGCTCTCGTACTTGAGGCGGCTGTAAGCGCCATCCCCCTGCACCGACACGCTGATCTCCTTCACGCCGCCCAGTTCGGTCTCGCTGAGGCTGAGCACCTCGCACTTCCAGCCCCGGGCGGCGGCGTACATGCTGTACATCCGCCAGAGGCTCGCGGCGAAGAGGGCGGCCTCCTCGCCGCCCGCCCCGCTGCGGATTTCCAGAATGACATTCCGGTCGTCGTTTTCGTCCCGGGGCAGCAGCAGAAGGCGCAGCTTTTCCTCCAGCGCCTCCTGCCGTTTGCGGTTTTCGGCCAGTTCCTCCTGGGCCATCTCCCGGAACTCCGGTTCCAGGCCCCCCTCCTCCAGCAGGCCGCGGGCCTCGGCGCACGCCTTGCACGCCCGCTCGTACTCGTCCAGCGCCTCCATCAGCGGGGTGAGGCGCTTATATTCCTTCATCAGCGCGGCATATCGCCCGCCGTCGGCCAGGATGGCCGCATCCTGCAGCGAGAGGTTCACCTCGTCGTAGCGGCGGCGCACCCGGCGCAGCTGTTCCAGCATGGATCTGCTCCTTCCTGTTTCGCGTTTTGCCGATGCGAAACAGGCCCGCTACGCCTCGCCGGGGCGCAGGATCTTTTTGATGTTCTTCTCGATCTTGGCCCGGGGGAGCATGATCTCCCGCCCGCAGCCGGTGCAGCGGATCTTGAAATCCATGCCCACCCGCAGCACGTCAAAGCAGGCCGCGCCGCAGGGGTGCGGTTTCTTCGTCAGGATCTGATCGCCCACACGCACATCCACTGGCTGCCCCTCCCTCGCGTTTTTCTTTACACCGCCCGCTTGCAGGCGGGTGCAATTTAATATTATATACCTTTGCATCGTTTTTGCAAATATCCCCCGCCCCGGCCGCATATATTTTTTAAAAACGCGCGCCGCGGGCTGTTTTGCGGCGCAGCGCGGACAAAACCAGACAAAGTGAGGATGGAAACGATGGTGGAATATACCCCCGAGGGCAAGGGCCGGGACGCGCGGCGGCTGAGCGAGGCTCAGCTGGCCGAGGCGTTTGCCGCCGGCAGCATTCTGGAGAGCACGGCGCTGGCCTTTGACCGGGACCGGCAGCTGGTGTTCGAGCTGGCGGGCCATCCCGCCCGGATGCCCCACGACGAGTGCGCCGCCGGCGTGGCCCAGGGCGCGGTGCGGGATGTGGCGCTGCTGACGCGGGTGGGGCGGCCCACCTGCTTTCGCATCCTCGCCCTGCCCGGGGAGGCCGGCGGCGCCTATCTGCTCTCCCGCCGGCTGGCCCAGGAGGAGTGCCGGGCAAACTATCTGGACGCCCTGGCGCCCGGCGACCTTCTGCCCTGCGCGGTGACCCATCTGGAGAGTTTCGGCGCCTTCTGCGATGTGGGCTGCGGCATCAGTGCCCTGCTGCCCATCGACTGTATGTCGGTGTCCCGCATCCAGAGCCCGGCGGACCGGGTGGCGGTGGGCCAGACGCTGACCTGCGCGGTCAAAAGCCGGGATGTGCAGGGCCGGCTGGTGCTGACGCTGCGGGAACTGCTGGGCACCTGGCAGGAGAACGCCGACCGCTTCCGGGCGGGCGAGACGGTGGTGGGGCTGGTGCGCAGCGTGGAGAGCTACGGCGTGTTCATCGAGCTGGCCCCCAACCTTGCCGGGCTGGCGGAGCGCTGCGAAGGGCTGCGGCCGGGCCAGCCGGTGAGCGTGTTCATCAAAAGTATCCTGCCCGACAAGATGAAGATCAAACTGGTGATCGTGAACCGGGAACTGGCGGGCCCGCTCTTTTTCGCCCCCCGGTACTTTGTCACCGAAGGGCGGCTGGAACACTGGGTCTACTCCACGCCGGGCAGCAAAAAGCGCATCGAGACGGATTTTACCGCGGCGGCCTTGTAAAAGCGCAAACTTTTCATTATAATGATTTCTGGAATACCCCGAAAAGGAAGTGAGAAGATGGCCGGAAGTGCCTTTACCTTCGGCGTGAAGCCGGGCGGGCTGACGGAGAACACCGAGGTCCGCATCCTGCTGTGCTATCTGATCAAGACGGTTTCCCCCATGGCGCCCCTCACCCGCCCGGAGATCGAGCAGGCGCTGCTGGGCGAGCAGCTGGTGAATTATTTTGAACTGAGCGCGGGCCTGGCGGACCTGGAGGAGAACGGCCTTGCCACCGTGGACGAGGCGGGCGGCTGGTCCATCACCCCCAAGGGCCTGGCGGTGGCGGACGAACTCAGCATCGACCTTTTGCCCCGCACGGTGCGGGAGGCGGCGGTGCGGGCGGCGGTGCGGGCCCAGCAGTGGGCGCGCAAGGCGGCCCAGCACAAGGCCGAGGTGGAAAAGACCGGCGACGGCTATGTGGTGCGCTGCTCCATCTCCGAGATGGGCAGCCGGCTGTTCGCGCTGGAGGTGCTGCTGCCCGACGCCATGACCGCCGAGATGGCGAAACATTCCTTCATCGAGCACGGCAGCGACCTCTACGCCCTGGTGCTGGGCTCCCTCGCCACGCCGGGCGAGGAGGAAAAGCCCTGACCTGCGGGCGGCGGTGACACCAATCTACAAAAAGCGGCGCCCATTGAGCATTGTCTGCTCAATGGGCGCCGCTTTTTTCATTCAGGGGTCCTGCCCTTGATCGGGCTGCTTGCCCTCCACCACGCCCTCGTGGTGCAGCACGCTGCCGATGGTGCGAAAGAAGATCTTCACATCCAGCCCGAAAGAGAGGTTTTTTGCGTAATAGCCGTCCAGCTCGGCCTTTACCGGGATGGGCAGTTCGTCCCGTCCGTGCACCTGGGCGTAGCCGGTGAGGCCCGGCACACAGTCGTTGGCACCGTATTTGTCCCGCTCGGCCACCAGGTCGTCCTGGTTCCAGAGCGCGGGCCGCGGCCCCACCACGCTCATCTGGCCCAGAAAAATGTTGAAGATCTGGGGCAGTTCGTCCAGACTGGTGCGGCGCAGGAAACGCCCCGCGCTGGTGATGAAGGCGTCGGGGTTTTCCAGCAGGTGGGTGGGCATGTCGTGGGGGGTGTCGATGCGCATGGTGCGGAACTTATAGATGCGGAAAAAGGTCTTTCCCCTGCCCACCCTCTTTTGGGTAAAGAGCACCGGCCCCGGCGAGGATGCCTTGACCCACAGGGCGATGACCGCCAGCACCGGCGAGAGGCAGACGATGGCCAGGCCGCTGCACACCAGGTCCAGCGCGCGTTTGCCGAATCGCTTGTACACCGTGTCAGCCCTCCCCCATGCTGGTCTCGTCCCGCCGGTGGCGGAAGGTAGGCACCATGTCGGTGAGTGCCTGCACCAGATTTTCGCTGTTGTTGCTGTAGGCGATCTGCTTCAAGGTCATCAGGTGGTCGAAGAAGGTCTGGTTGTTCATCTTCAGCGGCGCGCCGATGTAAATCTTGCGGTTGTCGGTCTTGCGCAGGCCCTCCTCGTCCATCAGCATCTCCTCGTAGAGTTTTTCGCCGGGGCGCAGGCCGGTGAACACGATCTGGATGTCCTTGTAGGGGATGAAGCCGGAGAGTTTGATGAGGTTCTCCGCCAGGTCCAGGATGCGCATGGGCTTGCCCATGTCCAGCACGAAGATCTCGCCGCCGTTGGCCATGGCGCCGGCCTCCAGCACCAGGCTCACCGCCTCGGAGATGGTCATGAAATAGCGCACGATGTCCGGGTGGGTGACGGTGACCGGGCCGCCCGCGGCGATCTGGTCCTTGAACAGGGGGATGACCGACCCGTTGGAGCCCAGCACGTTGCCGAAGCGCACGGCGGCAAAGCTGGTCTTGCTGCGCTGGGCCATGGCCTGCACCACCATCTCGCACAGGCGCTTGGTGGCGCCCATCACGTTGGTGGGGTTCACCGCCTTGTCGGTGGAGATGAGCACAAACCGCTCGGCCCCGTACTTGTCGGCGGACACCGCCACGTTGTAGGTGCCGAACACGTTGTTCTTCACCGCTTCCTCGGGGCTGTCCTCCATCAGGGGCACATGCTTGTGAGCCGCCGCGTGGAACACCACCTGCGGGCGCAGGCGGCTGAACAGCGCGTCCATCTTGCGGGAGTCGCGCACCGAAGCGATGAGCACCTCCAGCTTCAGCCCGTCGCCGTATTTGCGGCGCAGCTCCTGCTGGATGGCGTAGGCGTTGTTCTCGTAGATGTCCACGATGATGAGCATCGCGGGCTTGCAGCTGGCGATCTGGCGGCAGAGTTCCGAGCCGATGGAACCGCCGCCGCCGGTGACCATGATCCGCTTGCCGCCTACGAACTGGGTGATCAGGCTGGACAGCTGAACTTCGTCCCGGCCCAGCAGGTCCTCCACCTTCACGTCGCGGATGCGGCTGGCAAGATCCTTGCCGTCGGTGATCATCTTGACGATGTCCGGCAGGATCTTCACGTTGCACTTGGTACGGTTGCAGATGGAAAGCACCCGCCGGCGGTTTTCCTCGCTCATGGTGGGGATGGCCAGCAGGATGGTCTCGATCTCGCAGCGCTCCACCAGTTCGGGGATGTCCTCGGTGGTGCCCATGATCTGCACGCCCATGATGTAGCGGCCCTGCTTTTCGGGCGCGTCGTCCACACAGCAGATGATGTTCATCTCGGGGTTGGAAGCCTTGTACTGCTCGTGCAGCAGGGTGCTGGCGGCGTCGCCCGCGCCGATGAGCAGGGTGCGCCGCGCCTGCCGCTTGCCCTGCCGCCCCAGCTTGACGTTGCGGTACATTCGATAGGTCAGGCGGGAGTACAGCGTGAGCGCCACCGCGAACAGGGCGCTGAGGAAGTAGACCGACCGCGGCACCTGGGTGTCGTTAAAAATGAACAGCGACGACACCACAAACAGCGCCACCGCGATGACCGACGCCACGCACAGCCGGAAGAACTCCACGATCTCGGCATAGCGCCAGAGGCTGTCGTACATCCCCATGAGGCCATAGACGATCTCAAAACAGCTGACAAACAAAAACCAGCTGGCAACAAGCAGGCTGGCGTATCTCTGGTAATCGGCCCGGCCGTTGATGAGCACCCAGGGCGCGATGTAGGCCAGGGAGAGCACCAGTATGTCGAAGGCGATCAGTATTTGTTTTCGGAACCGGCTGAGCAGCCGGGAAAAGGTTTTGCCCAAAACCATCACCAATTCTTTTGCATTTGTCCTCTGCCGCGGGACCGATGGAAAAGCGCCGCACAGCGGGCGCGCCCAGCCGCGCGGGACACAGTTTTCTTTACTCTTTTGTTATATTTTACAACATCCGGGCCGCAGAATCAATCCACATTTTATAGTCTGCCCGTTTGCGGGCGCGAAAACCGTCGTTCCCTGGCGCGGGCGCGGCAGAAGAAACGGGACCCGGCCCGGCTTTTCCCGCCGGACCGGATCCCGTTTTTTTCCTTCAGCGCACTGCCTTATTCCCCGGGCAAACCGCTCAGCGCATGAGCTGGCCGCGCACGTCGGCGGGCAGATCGTCCACTACGCTGTGGTCGGGGTTCATGAGCACGCTCTCCTCCAGCTTCAGGCCGAAGGTGGCGCCCTCCATCACCGCGGCATGCAGGTTGCGGGGAGACTTGCTGTCGCCCGCGTTCACCACCGGCACACCGGCCGCCCGCAGCTGGTCGAACAGCTCCGTGTTGGACCGGGTGTTGCAGGTGATGACGTCATCAATGGCAAGTTCGGTGCGCCGGAAGTTTTTGTCCATCAGCACCACCTTGCCCTCCTCGACGCTGTACACCGTGCTGTTCTCGTACACCTTGACGGGGTACTTGAAGGGCTCGCTGTGCAGCGCCTCGGCGTCCGTCTGGGCAAAGCGCTTGCGCAGCACATACATATGGATGACCTCCACGCTGGCGCCGAACTCCTTTTTGTCGGTGACGATGGTCACGTCCTTGCCCATGCCCGCCAGCGCGGCGGCGGTGTCGGCGGCGGCGTAGTGGTCGCCCCAGACCAGCACCTTTTCGCCGGTCCGGCGCATCTTGCGGTCGCCCGGATGGAACGGACAGTTCACCTTGGGGCAGGCGATGGCCTGCTCAAAGGGCACCACCCGCTCGGCGCCGATGCACTCGGGCACATAACTCACCGCGCCGGTGGCGTTGAGCACCACGTCGAACTCCTTCAGCTGCTCCACGGTGGGGCTGGTGTGCAGCCGGACGTCCACATTCAGATCCTTGATCTGGCCGCGGATCCAGTCGGCGTACCACTTCATCTTCTCCTTGCCGGGGGCCATGCAGCAGCCCAGGATCGCGCCGCCCAGCTCACCCGTCTTCTCGAACAGGGTGACCTTGTGCCCGCGGACGGTGGCGATGCGGGCCGCCTCCATGCCGGCGGGGCCGCCGCCCACGATGCCCACCTTCAGGGGCGTGGCGGCGGGCTGGAGGTCGTCGAACTCCATATGCCCGCAGGCGGGGTTGATGGCGCAGCCGATCTCCTTCTTTGCCATCATGCTCTCCTGCCAGCAGCCGGTGAGGCAGGAGATGCAGCGGCGGATCTGCTCGGGCTTGCCCATATAGGCCTTCATCGGCCAGTAGGGATCGCACAGCAGCTGCCGGGCCAGGCCGATCATGTCGGTGTCGCCGTTGGCCACCAGCTGATCGCAGTAGTCGGGGTTGCGGAAGGTGTGGCTGTTGATCACCGGGATGGAGACCGCCTTCTTCACCGCCTGGGAGGCGTACACCGTCCAGCCCTCGGGATAGTACATGGGGTCAAAGCCCGCGCCGGGGCTCTCCTGGATGCACTGGCTCAGGTCCAGCGCGGCCACGCCGGCCTGTTCGAACTCCACGGCCATGCGCACGCTCTCCTCCAGTTCGCGGCCGCCCTCCACCCATTCGTCCACCGAATAGCGCACCAGGATGGGGAAATCCTTGCCGCACTTTTTCTGGATGGAGGAGATGATGGCCAGCGGGAAGCGCATCCGGTTCTCAAAGCTGCCGCCCCAGCGGTCGATGCGCTTGTTGAGATAGGGGGACATGAACTGGGAGATCAGATATCCGTGGGCGGCGTGCAGCTCCACGCCGTCGAACCCCGCCTGCTTGACACGCCAGGCGGCCTCGGAGAATTTGTCCACCATATCCACCACTTCCTCGGTGGTCATGGCGCGCACGGGCTTGCCCTTCTCCTCGGCGTTCTCATAGACGATCTCGTGGCCGGCGCTCCAGGGCAGCTTGACCACCATGTCCGTGGCGGACATGGTGTTGTAGCGGGGCACGGCGCACTGGCGGCCGGGATGCTGCAGCTGCACCACGCATTTCGCGCCGTACTTGTGCATCCCCTCGGCAAGGCAGGCCAGGCCGGGGATGAAGGTGTCGCTGTCCGCCACGAGGCCGGTCACGGTGGGGCGGCCGGTCTTGCCGTCCGGCGAGGTGGCGCCCACGATGATGAGGCCCGCGCCGCCCTTGGCGATCTCGCTGTGATGATGGATATCCCGCTCGCTCACCGAACCGTCGGCGTTGGAGGAGCTGACGTCGGTGGGCACATGGCAGATGCGGTTGGGCACCGTCATATTGCCGATCCGGATGGGCGTAAACAGATGTTCATAGTGCGGCATGAAGATCGCTCCTTTTCCTGCAAGATATACAAAAAAATGTGCAAACGAGCACAGCTTCTGTTTTTATTGTATATCTTCCTTAAAAGGCGGGAAATGTCAAAAGCGACTTCATTTATATCAGATCCGGCTGTTCTTGCTGCGCGCCCCGGAGCGTGGCGCGCCAGGCGCTGGGGGTGATCCCCTCCGTTTTCTGGAACATTTTGTAAAAATAATAGGGATTGGAAAAGCCGGCCTCCCGCACCGCGGCGGCGATGGGCATCCCCGTGGAGGCGATGAGCCGCCGGGCCTCCAGATAGCGCAGGTTGCTCACATACTCCTGAAAACTCATGTGCATCTCCTGCCGGAACAGATGCCGGAAGCGGGACTCGCTCAAAAAGCTTTGGGCCGCCGCCTCCTTCTGGGTCAGCCGGCCGGTAAAGTGGGCGTCGATGTAGGCCAGCGCCGGGCGCAGGCGCAGGTAGCCGGACAGGCCCGTTCTCCCCTGCCGGTCCAGCGCCATGCGGCTGCACAGTTCCGCCAGGATCAGCTGCAGTCGTGCCCGGATCAGCCGCTGGCCGCCGGGACGCGGCTGCACGGCGTCGGTCCACAAGTCGTCCAGCAACGGGCGCAGGGCCCTGCCCGCGTCGCTTTGGGCGGGAATGTGGGTACAGCTGTGGGAGGGGTCGCAGCGGAACGGCAGCAGGTATTCCGCCGCCCGCTCCCCCGCACCGTCCAGCAGCAGGCCGGGCAGGAACAGATAGAACCGGAAGCGTGTGTCCTCGCCGGGGGTGCGCGCCGCGCCGTGGCGCTCCAGGTCGTTGGCCAGGAAGAGGTCGCCGGCGCGGTAGTCGTAGCGGCGATCCTCAAAGTAAAAGGCGCCCGACCCCGCCGTGCACACCCCCAGCTCACAGTAATTGTGCCAGTGCAGCCGGGGCGCGCCGCGGTCAAGGCTGTCGGTCACGGTGTATTCCAGCACCGAAAAGGGGAACTCCGCGTTCAGGCGGTAATCCCAGAAAAAGCTCTCCATCCTCTCGCCTCCTTCCTTCGCCCTGATTGTACCATCAACGGCGCCCGGGACGCAAGGCCCGCCGCGAACGACAAAGCAGGAGGGCCGCCCGGGGGGCGGTCCTCCTGTTTGTCGCGAAGCGGGCGTGACGGGCAAGGCCGTTCACAGGATGATGCAGATGAGGCCGGAGCAGCCCTCGTTGATCACCCGCTCCAGCGTTTCCTGCAGGCGGGCGCGGGCCTCCTGGGGCATGTGCAGCAGCTTGTTCTGCAGCCCCTCGTTCACCAGTTCGTGCAGGCTCTTGCCGAAGATGTTGGACTCCCAGATCTTGATGGGGTCCTGCTCGAAGTCCTGCAGCAGGCTCATCACCAGCTCCTCGCTCTGGCGCTCGGAGCCCACGATGGGCGAGATTTCGGTGTGGATGGTGGCCTTGAGCAGGTGGATGGAGGGGGCGCTGGCCTTGAGGCGCACGCCGTAGCGCCCGCCCTGGCGCACGATCTCCGGCTCCTCCAGGTGCAGTTCGTTCAGGGTGGGCATCACGATGCCGTAGCCGGTGGCCTCCACCTGCTCGATGGCGCTGCGGATCTTCTCGTACTCCCGCTTGGCCTTGGCAAGACCGATGATGCAGGGCATCAGGCTGGCCTCGTCGCAAATTTCCAGGCCGGTGGTCTCGCCCAACACCCGGTAGAAGATGTCCGGCTCCAGTTCCAGTTCCATGGTGACCTTGCCGGTGGCCAGCTGCATGCTGCGCACCCGGGCGCTCTTGAGATACTCGCACTGCAGCGCGGCGGTCCCCTCGGCCACATCCTTCATCTGGCTGATGGAGGCGGCGTAGTTCTGGGCTGCGGTGTACACCGCGCTCTGCAGCCAGTGGTCCGGTTCCAGCATGGTGATCCACCGGGGCATGGCGAAGGCGATCTCCTTCACATCGAACTCGTAGAGCACGCTCTGCAGGATGCGGTCGATGACCGCCGCGTCCAGGTCCACGCAGCTCACCGGCAGCACCGTGTGGCCATACTCCTCCTCCATCTGCTGCGCCAGCTGGCGGGCGGAGGCGCTGTCCGGCTCCACGCAGTTGAGCAGGATGACAAAGGGCTTGTGGATCTGGCAAAGTTCCGTGATGACACGCTGCTCGGCGTCCTTGTACTTTTCCCGGGGGATATCGCTGATGGAGCCGTCGGTGGTGATGACGAGGCCGATGGTAGAGTGATCCCGGATGACCTTGCGGGTGCCCGTTTCGGCGGCCACATCGAAGGGCACCTCCTCCTCAAACCAGGGGCTCTTGACCATGCGGGGCTTGTCGTTCTCCTCGTGGCCCATGGCCCCCTCCACCATGTAGCCCACGCAGTCGATGAGGCGGGCGTTGAAGCTGCCGCCGCCCTCCAGTTCCACCGTCACCGCCGTTTCGGGGATGAACTTGGGCTCGGTGGTCATGATGGTGCGCCCCGCCGCCGACTGGGGCAGTTCGTCCCGGGCGCGGGTCTTGACCGCGGGCACGGTGAGCCGGGGCAGGATGAGTTCCTCCATGAACTTCTTCACAAAGGTGCTCTTGCCGGTGCGCACCGGGCCCACCACGCCGATGTAGATGTCGCCGCCGGTGCGGGCCGCGATGTCCTTGTACACGTTGCTGCTTTCCATACGCCGACCTCCTTTCAAACGGTCATGGGCACCAGCAGCCGGACCGGCGCGGCCAGCTGCAGGTCCTCCAGGTGATTCAGTTTCATCATGGCCGCCGGGGGCACATGGTAGTGCTTGGCGATGTCGAAGATGTTCTCCCCCGCCGCGGCGTAGCAGATGCGCAGGGCCACGTCCGGCTCGGGGTTCTCCAGCGCGGTTTCGCAGGCGATGGTGTCCACCACCGTCTCCTTGGTGCGGCGGAACACCAGGCCCCGCACCCGGACGGAGACGCGCACCGTCACCTCGCCGCCGCTGATCACCGGCTGGGCCGCCACCACCACCGGCCAGCACTCGGCGCGGTACTGGTCGGCGGTGCCGGGCCAGACGTCGGGCAGCTGGTAGTCGAAGGTTTTGTCGTAGCAGTCGATCTCGCCCAGGGAATTCATGCACAGCACATGGGCGCACGCACGCCCTCCCAGGCTGACGCCGCCGCCCTCCGCCGCCACCCACTCCAGGGGATGCAGCGTGACCAGGCAGCCGATCAGCCGGGCGCCCTCGTCCGGCAGGGTGCCGGAGGCGGTGGCCTCCACCGTGCGGTTCAGCGTCTCGGCCAGCTGCTCGGCGGTAACGGTCTTGTAGGTGACGTCGGCGCTGTACTGGGTGGAGAAGGCGTCGCTGACCACATAGCACTCCACCTGGCGCACCATGCGCAGATGCAGCATGGCGGTGACGGTGAGGGTGCTGGCTCCCTCCTGCCCCGCCGCCGCGGTGAGGGTGCAGCCGATCATCTCCACCTCCGCGAAGGCGGTGGCGTCCTCGGGGGCGCTGTCCAGGTCAATGATCTGGTTGAAGGGCACCGCCTGTTCCACCGTTTCCAGCTGGTAGCCCGGCTGGCTGCGGTAGGTCAGCGCCACCTGGATGCGGCCCTTGACCACCGCCTTGCCGGTGATGACCTTGACCTCGTCCACCTGGCCCACGCCGGAAATGTCGATCACCGCCTGCACCTGGCCGGACAGAGGCACCTCCTCCTCGGCGGTGAGCAGCTTATCCAGGTTCGCCACCGTGCGCAGCCCGTTGACGGGTATGAGTTTCTGCTCGGCGCCGCAGTCCGCCAGGGCGGTGATGACCTCCTGTTCGCTCTGGGCGCACACCTGCGCCGCCAGGGCATAGGCGCCCCGCACGTCCACCCGGCGCTGGTTCACCGCCCGGCAGTTGAGATATTCCACCTCGCCGCTGACCATGACCGAATAGCCCTGATGCTCCCCTTCCGGCAGGTCCATCGCCCGGGTGAAGGGGATCTTCTGCTCGATCTGGCACAGGCTCTGCTCCTCCTCGGCCTGGTAGTAGACCACACAGCGCAGATAGCCCTCCACCGTGAGGCGGCCGGGCACCACCTGCTTTTGCAGGGTGACCGGATAGACAAAACACTTGACGATCTTGAAGACCTGCGGCAGATAGTCCGGGATGAGAAGTTCCGTTTCAATGGGCAGCTCGGCCTTGGTCTCCCACAGGCTGCCCATGGTGGATAAGGTATCTCTAAACACCTTGAGTTCCATTGTTTCGCCCCTTTCGCGTGTTCTGACACATGTATATTCACGCCGCGGGGGGCATATGCCGCGAAACGGGACAAACAAGACAGCGCCCGCGCGCCGGTTTTCACCGGCGCGCGGGCGCTGCCCTGACGGGGGCGTTCACCCCTCTTTTTTGATCTTGAACAAGGCGCGCAAGAGCCCCGCAAGACATTTCGGACTTTTGACCACGACCACCTGCATGGCGCATCCCCCTTTTCAATGGCACTTTTGTGTGGATACGCCATTATATCCAGTGGGGGCGGAAAATGTGCACAGGGCGTGTTTTTTCCCTCAAAAGGCTCATTTTGGCGCGCGCACCAGCAGCAGGCTGCCCGTTTGCAGCCGCACCTCGGCGCCGCCGGGCAGCGTCTCGTTGCTGGCGCCCAGCGTGGCGTCCGGCACCAGGCGGGCGTTTTGCAGGGGGTATTTTGCCCCGGTGATGCACACCCCTTCGACCGCGCCCTCCAGCGGGAAAAGGGAAAAATAGGCCGCCGCATCGTGCTCCACCCGCGCCGGCCGGCCGGGCAGCACATAGCGCAGCACCGCTCCCCGCCCGGCGATGGTCACCTCCGCGCCCTGCTTTGCCAGCCAGAGACCGGCGGCGATGGCGGCGAGGCTGTGGTCCAGCCGCGCGCCGCCCAGCACCCCCAGGATGAGGGCCTCTCCAAACCCCTTTTCCGCCGCCAGCCGGGCGGCGTAGTGGGTGTCGGTGTCGTCCTTCTCCGCGGGCAGCACCACAAGATTTTTTCCCTGCGGGCGGGGGGCGGAGTCAAAATCCCCCACGATCAGATCGGGTGTGACCCCCAGCGCCCGGGCGTTTTGATAGCCCGCGTCGCAGGCGATGATATAATCGCCGGGCAAAAACAGGGTTTTCTGTTCCGGCTCCACCGGCCCGGCTCCAATGATGACACAGCGTGACATGGCCGCCCTCCTTTGGATGAAAAAAGGCCGGGGCGGGGCCCGGCCTTTTGGGTGCAATGCTCAGCGCACTTCCCAGTCCTTGATGTCCTTCACCTCGTCGTACATGGCAAGATAACTCTCGTAGCGGGTGGGGCCGATCTGGCCCGCCTCCACCGCCGCGCGCACGGCGCAGCCCGCCTCGCTGCGGTGGGAGCAGCCGGTGAAGCGGCACCGGGGGATGTAGGGTTCAAACTCCGGGAAGGCGTATTGCAGGTTCTCCTTGGGGATATAGCAGGCGCGGCCGGTGTCCAGGCTGGCAAAGCCGGGGGTGTCGGCCACCAGGCCCCCGAAGGCCTCGAAGATCTCCACCTCCCGGGTGGTGTGCCGGCCCCGGCCCAGCTTCTGGCTGATGGCTCCGGTCTGGCGGGTGAGGGCGGGCAGCAGGGCGTTGAGCAGGGTGCTCTTGCCCACGCCGGAGTTGCCGCAGAAGGCGCACAGCCGCCCCTCGATCCAGCCCCGGATCTCGCCAAGGCCCTCGCCGGACACATGGTCGGCCACGATCACCGGCAGGCCGGAGAGGGCGTAGGCGTTTTTCAGCTTTTCTGCACCCGCCAAATCGCTCTTGGTGATGACCAGCACCGGCTGCACGCCCTTGTCCACCGCGATGGCGGAGAGTTTGTCCAGCACCAGGGTGCTGGGGGTGGGCTGGGTGGTGCTGGCCACGATGAACAGCACGTCCAGGTTGGCGATGGGCGGGCGCACAAAGACATTTTTGCGGGGCAGGATGTCGGCGATGACCCAGCTGCCGGCCTCCTCCTCCACCGTGACCTTGTCCCCCGCCACGGGGGTGATGTTCTTTTTGCGGAAGATGCCCTTTGCTTTGCATTCCAGCACGCGGTCCTCGGCGTTTACATAGTAAAAGCCGCCGATGCCCTTTGTGATATATCCCTCAGGCATAAAACTCCTCTTCGTTTTCTGCGGATGATCAGGTGGTGCCGGCTGCCGGCTGGCCGTTCTGGGCGCCGCCGGCAGCGGCCCCGTTGTCCGGCGTGGTGGCCGGCGGCACGGCAGTGGGCGGCACCGCGGTGGGCGGCACCGGAGTGGCGGGTGCCGGAGTGGGCAGGACCGGAGTGGGTACCGGAGAGGGCGTGGGAACGGGGGTGGGCTCCGGCGTGGGTTCCGGCGTGGGCTCCGGCGTGGGTTCGGGACCCATGGAGACCACCAGCCCCACCTGGGAGTACACCTTGACGGTGGCGCCCTCCACCGGGGCGGAGTCGATGACCACGCCCGCCGCGTAGTCGCTGCTGTAAGCCTCGGTGACAACGCCGACCACCAGGTTGTTGTTGGTCAGGGCCTTCTGGGCGTCCTCCAGGGAGATGCCCTTCACCGGCGGCACGGTGGTCTCGGTGTCGATCTTCTTCTGGCTCACATACACCGACACCGTCTCGCCGCTGGCGATGCTCTCGCCCGCCGCGGGCTCGGTGCGGATGACGGTGCCCTCGGCCAGGGTGTCATCCTCCACGATCATCCGGCGCACCTGCAGGCCCAGGTCCTTCAGCTCCTGCTCCGCGTCGGCGATCTTCCACTGGCTCACGTCGGGCACGTTCACATACAGGGTGCCCAGGCTCACCTTGACGGTGACCTTCTGGCCCTCCTTGACGGTGCGGGGCCCGCGGGGCGACTGGTAGTAGATGACCCCCGCCTCATATTTATCGCTGTACTCCTGTTCGGCCACCAGAGTCAGCTGGCCGGAATACTCCGCCTTCACCGTCTCCCACTGCATGCCGGTGAAATCGGGCAGTTCCACGTCCTCCTTGCTGCTGAACAGCGGGTTGGTGGAGTTGGCGAAGATGAGGGTGCACAGGATCGCGCTGCCCAAAGCAAAGGCCGTGGCCATGCCGGCCAGGATGGGCAGCACCCCCACCCTGCGCTTGCGGCGGGGTTTGGCCGGCTGCCGGCTGTCCTTGTTGGCGGGAGCACCTGCCGGTTTGCGGCCCCCCCGGGCGGGAGCCCTGCGGCCCGACGGGCCGGGATTTGTCTGTTTAACCACCTTGTCTATATACCTCTCTGGCGAATCCTCTGTGAGATATTCGTACTCGAACCGGATGCTGGGGTTCTTTTTGAACTCCTCCAGGTCGTTGAGCATGGCCCGGGCGCTGGGGTAGCGCCGCGCCGGGTCCTTCGCCATGGCCCGGGCGGTAATGTCCTGCAGGGCTTTGGGCACATCCGGCGCCACCTCGCCCAGGGGCACGGCGGTGTCGGCGATCTGCTTGATGGCCACGGACACCGCGCTGTTCGACTCAAAGGGCAACTTGCCCGAGATCATCTCGTACATCATCACGCCCATGGAGTAGATGTCCGCTTTGGCGTCGGTGACGTCGCCCTTGGCCTGCTCGGGGCTGATGTAGTGCACCGAGCCGATGGCCTTTTCGCTGGTGTCCTGGTACTCCGCCCGGGAGAAGCGGGCGATGCCGAAGTCCATGATCTTGACCCGGCCGTCCGCCAGCAGCATGATGTTCTGGGGTTTGATGTCCCGGTGGACGACCCCCTTCTGGTGGGCGTGGTCCAGCGCGTCCAGGATCTGCTGGCAGAAGTGGACCACCTCTTTCCAGGTGAGGGGCCCGCCCCGGCGGTTCATATACTCCTTCAGGGTGATGCCGTCGATGTATTCCATCACGATGAACTGGAGCCGGTCGGTGACCGACACGTCGTACACCTTGACGATGTTGGGGTGATCCAGGATGGAGATGGCCTTGGATTCGTTCTTGAACCGGCGCACCAGTTCGGTGTTCTGGCTGAACTCCTCCCGCAGGATCTTCACCGCCACCACGGTATCGGTCTTCAGGTCTTTTCCCTTATAGACGTTGGCCATGCCGCCCACGCCCACCAGGCTTTCCAGCAGGTAGCGGCCTTCCAGTTTTTTGCCGATCAGTTCGTCCATTTCAGTCCTCCGTGGGTTCCACCCCGACCAGCAGGGCGGTGACGTTGTCCTGGCTGCCGTCGGCCAGGGCCCGCTCCACCAGCTTGCGGGGGGTGATGAAGAAGGGGGTGTGCTCCAGGATGTCCTGCAACTGCTCCGCCGGCACCGCCCCGGACAGGCCGTCGGAACACAGCAGCAGCACGTCGCCCTGTTTGACCGGGGCGCTGGTGTAGTCCCCTTCCACCTGGGGCTCCACGCCCAAGGCCTTGGTGATGAGGTTCTTGTGGGGATGGCAGGCGGCCTGCTGGCTGGTGAGCTGGCCGCTCTCCACCATCTGCTGCACCATGGTGTGATCCACCGTGAGCTGCACCAGTTCCCCCGGACGGCACAGATAGGCCCGTGAGTCGCCCACATGGGCCACATGCACCGTGCCCTGGCGCACCAGCACGCAGACGGCGGTGGTGCCCATGCCCCGGTTGGCGGGGTCCTTCAGCGATTCATCGTACACCGCCCGGTTGGCCTGGGCGATGCACCGGGCCAACAGTGCCTGTTCGCCGCCCTCGGGCAGGTCTGCCAGGCCCTCGGCGAAGCAGTCCTCCAGGGCGTCGGTGGCCACCTGGCTGGCAAGCCGCCCTGCGGCCGCGCCGCCCATGCCGTCGCACACCACGGCCCACACCGTGTCGTCGGGAAGGCGCGCGGCGCGGTAGTTGTCCTGATTTTCGGCGCGGTAGCCGCCCTTGTCGGTCTTGCCCGCCAGTTTCATACCCTTCCCTCCTTTGCCGCCTCTTCCCGGCGCAGCTGGCCGCAGGCGGCGCTGATGTCGCTGCCCAGCCGGCGGCGAACGGTGGCGTTCACCCCGAGTTCGGTGAGCAGCGCCTGAAAGCGCTTGACATTTTCGGCGTCGGTGGCGGAATAGGGGCTGCCGTCCACCGGGTTGATGGGGATGAGGTTCACATGGGCCCCCATGCCCCGGATGAGCGAAGCCAGTTCCCGCGCGGTGGCGGGGCTGTCGTTGACGCCCCGCACCATGGAATATTCAAAACTCACCCGCCGGCCGGTGGTCTGCTGGTAGCGCCGGCAGGCGGCGATGAGCTGGGCCACCGGGTAGGCGTCGTTCACCGGCATCATCTTGCTGCGCATCTCATCGTTGGGTGCGTGGAGCGAGATGGAGAGGGTGAGCTGCAATTTTTTCTCCGCCAGCCTGTCGATCATGGGCACGATGCCGCAGGTGGACAGGCTGATGTTGCGCATGCCGATGTTCACCCCGTCGGGGCAGGAAATGATGGTGAGAAAATCCATCACGTTGTCGAAGTTGTCCAGCGGCTCGCCGATGCCCATGAGCACGATGTGGCTGATGCGCTCGCCGATGTCCTTCTGGGCGGTGTAGATCTGGGCCGCGATCTCCCCCGCCTCCAGATTGCGCACCCGGCCCGCCTGGGTGGAGGCGCAGAAGCGGCAGCCCATCCGGCAGCCCACCTGGGTGGACACGCAGGCGGTGACGCCGTAGTGATAGCGCATGATGACCGTCTCGATGCAGTTGCCGTCCGCCAAAGCGAACAGATACTTCACCGTGCCGTCCTTGGACTGCTGCCGCCGCGCGATGGCGGGGGCGGCGATATAGTATCCCTCTTCCAGCTTTGCCAGCAGGGCCTTGGGCTGGTCGGTCATGGCGGAGAAATCCGTGACCAGCTTCTGGTGCAGCCAGTGAAAGATCTGTTTTGCCCGGAAGGCGGGCTGCCCCAGTTCCTTCATCAGCGCCGCCAGCCCCTCGGGCGTATAGGAGGATATACAGTTCTTGCTCATTGTATCACAAACCCTCGTTCGTTTCCATACCCGGGTGGTCAGGCCCGGTCCAGCACCGCGACAAAAAAGCCGTCGGAACCGGCATAGCCGGGCAGCATGGTCTGCATGTTATCCCGCACCAGCGCGCCCTCCAGCACCACCGGCGGCGGCGCGAGGCGGAACTTTGGCGCGTGTTCCAAAAAGGCGCGCACTGCCTGCTGGTTTTCCCTCTCGTCCATCGTGCAGGTGGAGTAGACCAGGCGCCCGCCTTCCTTTACATAACGGGCGGCGTTGGTGAGAATTTTCAACTGGAGGGCGTGCAGGTCTTCTGCTCCCTCCAGGGATTTATAGCGGATATCCGGCTTCTTGGCGATGATGCCAAGGCCGGAACAGGGCACATCGCAGAGCACCCGGTCGGCTCCGGCCAGCGCCGGATCATAGACCGAGGCGTCCCCCTGCCCCACCGTGATGCAGGAAAGGCCGCACCGGCGCGCCGCCGTTTCGATGAGGGACAGCCGGTTTTTCGCCGCGTCAAAGCTGAGAAGGCGGCCTCTGTCCCCCATCTGCTGGGCCAGCAGCAGCGTTTTGCCGCCGGGGGCGGCGCAGAGGTCCAGCACCGTCTCGCCGGGCCGCGCCTCCAGGCAGAGGGCCGCCGTCTGGCTGGCCAGGCCCTGCACATGGTAAAGCCCCCCGGCAAAGGCTTGGGTGGCGGCGGGGCTGCCGGAAAATTCCGCCTCCACCGCGCCGGGCAGCGCCAGCGGCCGGGCCTTGACGCTCTCTTGCTCCAGCTTTGCGCACAGTTCTTCCGGCGTTGTGCGCAGGGTGTTGCACCGCAGGGTGACCGGCGGCTTTTCAAAGAAGGAGGCCAGCATCCGCTCGGCCTTGTCCGGGTACTGCTCCAAAAGCAACTCCACGATGGGCAGGCCCACCGAGTAGCGCACCGACAGCTCCTCCGCCCGGCGGGCAAAATGGGCGCGGTCGGCGTCCAGCCCCACGGCCCGGCGCAGCACCGCGTTCACAAGGCCCGCCGCGCTGGCCTTTTTCAGCTGGCGGCAGAGGTCCACCGCCGCGTTCACCGCCGCCGGCACCGGGGTGCGCATATACTTTGCCTCGTAGAGGCCGCAGCGCAGCACCGCGCGCACCGGGGCGTCCAGCTTTTGCAGGGGCTTTGCAAGGCACCGGCCCAGCGCCCAGTCCAGGGTGAGCAGCCTCTCGGTGACGCCGTAGAACAAGGCGCTCACAAAGGCCTTGTCCTGGGGCGAAAGGGCCTGCCGTTCCAGCGCGGCGGCCAGCACCAGGTTGGAATAGCCGTTCTGCTCCTGTTTCACGAGGGCGAGGGCCGCCGTGCGGCGGGCGTTGTCCATGGTCAATGCTCCTTGTCTTACAGGGTATCGCCGGGCTTGAGGCGGCGGCCGGCCGCCCAGGCCGACCCGGCCATGGGCTTTTTGCCCTCCGGCACCACTTCGGTGAGTTCCAGCGCGCCCTCGCCGCAGGCGACGGTCAAAGGCGAAAGGGTCAGCACCCGGCCCGGCGCGCCGCTGCCCGCGGCCACCCGGCTTTGGAGGACTTTTATCTTCTTGCCCTCCTCCTCAAAGAAGGCGACGGGCCAGGGGTTCATGCCCCGCACCAGGTTGTGAAGCTCCGCGGCCGGGCGGGTGAAGTCAAAGCGGGCCATCTCCTTGGTGAGAGGCGGCGCCTGGGTGGCTTTGCTGTGGTCCTGGGGGGTGCGGGCCACTTCGCCCCGCCCGATGGCGGCGATGGTATCCACCAGCGTCTTCGCGCCCTGGGCGGTGATGCGCTGGAACAGCTCGCCGCTGGTCTCCTCGGGGCCGATGGCCACCGGGGCGACAGTGAGGATGTCGCCGGTGTCCAGGCCCTCGTCCAGATACATGATGGAGACGCCGGTCTCGGCGTCGCCGTTGATCACCGCCCACTGCACCGGCGCCGCGCCCCGGTATTTGGGCAGCAGCGACACATGCAGGTTGATGCAACCCAGGGGCGGCACCTCCAGCACCTCGGGGGGCAGGATGCGCCCGTAGGCCACCACCACGATCAGCTCGGGGGCAAGGGCGCGGATATCCGCCTGCACCGCCTCGTCCCGCAGGGTGCGGGGCTGGTAGACGGGGATGCCTTTGCTCTCGGCCAGCACCTTCACCGGCGGTGCGGTGAGCACCTGCTTGCGGCCCACCGGCTTATCCTGCCGGGTGAACACGCCGCAGACCTGGTGCCCCGCCTCCAGAATGGCCGCGAGGCTGGCCGCCGCGATGTCCGGCGTGCCCATAAAGAGAATGCGCATCAGTCTTCCTCCGCCTCGTCGGGGTAGTCGTCTTCATAGAAATGATCGGCCAGGTCCATGATGGTGATGCCGTCCAGGTGGTTGGTCTCGTGGCAGAAGCACCGGGCCAGCATCTCCTCGGCCTCCATCTCAAAGGTGTCGCCGTGGCGGTCCTGGGCGCGGATCTTCACCTTGCGGGGGCGGGCGATGGCCCCGTTGTGCCCCGGGAAGGACAGGCACCCCTCGTAGAGGGTGACCGTGTCCTCCGACTGCTCGATGATCTCCGGGTTGACGCACTCGATGAATTTGGGCTCGTAGCCCTCGGGCACGGTGCCGTCCTCCGGCAGGTCCCGCTCATCCAGCGCGATGAACAGCCGCCGCATGACCCCCACCTGAGGCCCGGCGAGGCCCAGTCCGCCGGCGTCCAGCAGGGTCTCCTTCATGTCGTCCAGCAGGGTGGCGAGACGTCCGTCAAAGCTTGTGACCGGGCGGCAGACCTTTTTCAGAATGGGGTCGCCGTCCTGTACGATGGTGCGAAGTGCCATAGTTCGTTGCTCCTTTTTGTTGCGGCGGGGCGGTTTAATCCCCGTCGGAATTGAAATCCAGCGTCACGGCCGCCTTCGCGGGCAGCCCCGCGGCGGCATAATCCTGCATCACGTCCGCCAGCAGCGCCCGGAAGGCTTTGTCGTTGCGGCATTTGATGGTGAGTTTGTAGCGGTAGCGGTCCTTGATGAGGACCACGTTCATGGGCGCGGGGCCCAAAAGGCGCAGCGGCATCTTCGGCTGCTGCTTTGCCCGGTCGGTGAGCAGCGCGCCGAAGCGGGCGGCCGCGGCCAGGGTCTCGCCGTCCTTTTCGCCGCTGAAGGCGGCGATGCACACCGCGCAGAAGGGCGGGTAGAGGCACATTTTCCGGAAGGCGATCTCCTGGGCGAAAAAGGCCTCGTAGTTCTGGGAGGCCGCCAGGTTCAGCACCGGGTTCTGGGGGTCCACCGTCTGAATGACCGCGTGGCCCGGCTCGCTGGCCCGGCCGCCCCGGCCGATCACCTGGGTGACCAGGCTGAACACGTTCTCATAAGCCCGAAAGCCCTGGGAGAAGAGCAGGCTGTCCACCCCCAGCACCCCCACCAGGGTGACCTTTTCAAAATCCAGGCCCTTGGCCACCATCTGTGTGCCCAGCATGATGTCGTAGTCGCCGGCGGCGAAACGGGCCAGCATCCGGTCGCGGGCGTTCTTCTGGCCGGTGGAGTCCTGGTCCATGCGCAGCACCCGCGCCTCGGGGAACAATTCGGCCAGTTCCTCCTCCACCCGCTGTGTGCCGAAGCCGGTGTAGCGCAGCTTGCCGCCGCACGCGGAGCACACCGTGGGCACCGGGGAGATGGTGTGGCCGCAGTAGTGGCACAGCAGCTTGTGCTCGGCCTTGTGGTAGACCATGGGCACGCTGCAGCTGCCGCACTTCACCGCCTTGCCGCACTGGGTGCACATGCCCACCGTGCGGTAACCCCGGCGGTTAAGCAGCAGGATGGTCTGCCGCTTTGCCGCCAGCGTTTCGCGGATGTGCCCGGCCAGCGGCGCGCTGATGCTGGCGGGGTTGCCCGCCGCCAGTTCGGCGCGCATGTCCACCAGTTCCACGGTGGGCAGCGGCTGGCTGGCATAGCGTTTTTTGAGTTTATAAAGGGTGTAGCGCCCTTCCAGCGCGGCCTGGTAACTCTCCACACTGGGGGTGGCGCTGGCGAAGAGCACCAGCGCGTTATGGTCGGCCGCGCGGCGCTTGGCCACCTGCCGCGCGTCAAAGCGGGGGGCGCTCTCCGACTGGTAGGTGTGCTCCTGCTCCTCGTCCACCACGATGAGGCCCAGGTTCGAAAGGGGGGCGAACACCGCGCTGCGGGTGCCCACCACGATGTCGGCCCCGCCGGTCTGGATCATCCGCCACTGCAACAGGCGCTCGGTGTGGCTGAGGGCGGAGTGCTGCACCGCCACCCGCTCGCCAAAGCTGGCCTTGAGGCGGCGGATCATCTGGGGGGTGAGGCTGATCTCCGGCACCAGCACCAGGGCGGTGCGCCCCAGTTCCAGGCAGCGCTGGATGAGCTTTAAGAACACCAGCGTCTTGCCGCTGGCGGTGACGCCGTAGAGCAGCGCCGCCGAAGCCCTGCCGCTCTCCATCTGCGCCGCCAGGCCCGCAAAGACCTTCTGCTGGTCCTCGCTGAGCACCACCGGTTCTTCCGAGCGGGGGATGCCGGCGTAGAGGTCCACGGTCTTGTCCACCTGGCCTTTGCGCAGCACGCCCTTTTCGCAGAGGTTATCCAGCACCGCGCGGGAAAGGCCCATCTCCGCCAGCGCGGAGGCGGGCAGCGGGCCGTTTTCCAGCGCCGCGGCCGCCGCCTTCTGCTTTTCGGTGGGTTTCGGCTTTTCGGGCAGCGGGCCGGCCAGCTCATAGAGCGGCTCGGTGTGGCGCTGCAGCTGCTTTTGCAGCCGGGGGCCGTTCTCGGTGCTCGCCGGGCGGTACTGGGCCCCGTAGGGGATGATGGCCCGCACCGCCTCGTACCAGGTGCAGAAGGTGCGCTCCTTCAAAAAATGCACAAGGCCCAGCAGTTCGTCGGTAAGGCGGGCCTCCTCGGGGGCGGCGTCGAACAGTTCCTTGCAGCGGCCGGCCTCCTCCACTTCTCCCAGGGCCAGCACCACGCCGGCGCGGGGCTTGTTGCCCTTTCCGAAGGGCACCAGCACCATGCTGCCCACGAACACCGCCCCGTCCAGCCGGGGCGGCAGCAGATAGGTATAAAGCTTGTCAAAGTGGAAGGTGGCCCCGCTGACTGCCACTTGAACGGTCTGCAACAAAGCCACGTTCCCCCTTTTTCTTATTTATGTATGCTGATGCTCCTGAATGAGCCGGTAGACCTCGTCGGCGCAGCGGTCCACGTCGTCGTTGACCACCACCTCGTCGTAATCCGAGGCGTAGCCCATCTCCTCCACCGCCCGGGCAAGGCGGCTCTGGATGGCCTGCTCGCTCTCGGTGCCGCGGTGGCGCAGCCGCTCCTCCAGCTCGGCGTAGCTGGGGGGCTGGATGAAGATGGTGGTGGCCCCGGGGTAGAGGCGCTTGATGTTGGTGGCGCCCACCACCTCGATCACCAGGATGACGGTGGTGTGGGCGGCAATGCGCTTGTCCACCTCGGATTTCGGGGTGCCGTAGTAGTTGCCGCAGTACTGGGTGTACTCCAGGATCTCGCCGTCGGCGATCTTCTTTTCAAAGGCGGGCACGGTGAGGTAGTAGTAGTTGACCCCCTCGGCTTCGCCCGGGCGCTTGTCGCGGGTGGTGGCGGAGACGGAAATTTCGATCTCCGGGTGCTGCTGCATCAGCCGGGAGACCACCGTGTCCTTGCCGGAGCCGGAAGGCCCGGACACCACCACCAGATACTGTTCGTTATTCATTGTCCATCTCCTCGTCGTCCTCCACGTCTTCCACCGTCAGGCGGTTGGCCACCGTCTCGGGCTGCACCGCCGAGAGGATGACGTGGTCAGAATCCATGATGATGACCGCGCGGGTGCGCCGGCCGTAGGTGGCGTCGATCAGGGCGCCCTTGTCCCGGGCCTCCTGCACGATGCGCTTGATGGGGGCGCTCTCGGGGCTGACGATGGCGATCAGGCGGCTGGCGTTGACCATGTTGCCGAAGCCGATGTTGATGAGTTTCATACCTTCCCCTCCCCTTTCGTCACTCGATGTTCTGGATCTGTTCGCGGATCTTCTCGATCTCGGCCTTGGTGTCCACCACCATGCGGGTGATGGCAAGGTCCTGGCACTTGGAGCCGATGGTGTTGGTCTCCCGGTTGAGCTCCTGGGTGAGGAAATCCAGCTTGCGGCCCACCGGGCCGTCGGTCTCCAGGATCTCCCGGTACTGGGCGATGTGGCTGCGCAGGCGCACCGTCTCCTCGTCCACGGCGGTCTTGTCGGCAAAAATGGCCGCCTCGGTGAGGATGCGCCCCTGGTCGATGTTCTGGTCCTGCAGGATGGTCTGGAGGCGGGCGTAGAGTTTTTGGGTATATGCCTCCACCCGCTGCGCGCTGCCCTCCTCGATTTTGCCCACTGTCTTCTCAATGACGGCAAGGCGGCCCAGCACGTCCGCCTTCAGTTTTTCGCCCTCCACCGCCCGCATGGCGATGAAGTTGTGGAGCGCGGCGTCGCACACGCCGGCCACATCCTGCCACAGGGCCTCCTCGTCCACATTGGCATGGCGCACGGCCAGCACGTCGGGGAACCGGGCCAGCAGGCCGGCGGTCACATCGCCCGGCGCGCCCGTCTCGGCGCGGATGGCATCCAGCGCCGCGGCGTAGCTTTTTGCCAGCGGCATATTCACCTGCACCGTCACGTCCGGTGCGCTCACCGTCTGCATCTGGAGGCTCAGTTCCACCTTGCCCCGGCTGACGGCGGCGCTCAGGCGCTTTTTCAGCTTGTCGTCCATATAGGCGCAGCTGCGGGGGATGCGGGAGGAATACTCAAAATAGCGGGAATTGACGCTTTTGATCTCCACCGTGATGTCACGGCCGTTCACCAGCGCCTCGGCGCGGCCGTAGCCGGTCATGCTCAGGGCCATTCAAACCCACCTCTTTCACGTTTTGTCGGGTGTTTCGTTGTATATTTTCTTGGCGAGGGCCGGGTCCCCCATTTAAAATATACATATTGCTATCTTACTCTTTTTGGCCTCTCTTTTCAAGGTTTTGCTTCCAATTTCTGCCCGCCGTGAACCGCGCGTTCCCCTGTTTTTCAGCATTGGCAGGGTGGAACAAAAATATCCTCCCGCCCAGCGGGCGGGAGGATGCAGAGGGTAAAAATCACACCGGATGGCTCTTGGAGGCGTAGTCCACATGGTCGCCGTCCACGCCGGCGGCCTTCTCGGCACGCTTTTCGAAGAACTTGGGGGCCACCTGGGGGAACATGGCGTAGGTGAGCACGTCCTCCTCCTGAATGGCGTACTTGGCGGCCTCGGCCTTCATCTTTTCCACCTCCGGCTCCAGCAGGTCTGCCGGACGGCAGGTGATGGGCTGTTCGTCGCCCAGGATCTTCTTGGTGAACTCGGGGCTGATGGGCGCGGGGGTGCGGCCGTAGTCGCCGTGGACCAGGCCCTTGAACTCCTTGGTGACCATCTTGTAGCGCTCGCCCAGGATGACATTGAACACCGCCTGGGTGCCCACGATCTGGCTGGTGGGGGTGACCAGCGGCGGATAGCCGGAGTCCTCCCGCACGCGGGGGATCTCCTCCAGCACCGCCTCCAGCTGGTCCTCCTTGCCGGCGTCCTTCAGCTGCTTGAGCAGGTTGGAGAGCATGCCGCCGGGCACCTGGTACAGCAGGGTGTTGGCGTCCACGCCCAGCACCTTGGGGCTGATCTGGCCGTTGGCGATGTACTTTTCGCGCAGTTTGGCGAAATAGGCGCGCACAACGTTGA
>DSLFC04102__coassemble_624_pt1 | contig 44047 bp, 33 predicted proteins | sample DSLFC04102__metabat2_high_PE_037 | metagenome-assembled genome bin DSLFC04102
CGTTGTCTGTATTATGCCCTTCTATGGCTTACTCAAGCCCCCGGCTTTGCCGGGGATCCTGACTTTGCGGAGCCGAACGCCTGCAAAGCCGCTGCCAGTTCAGCGGTCAAAATTATAACATACTGCGCTTGGCAAAATGCCTAAATCGCTTTAAATGCGTTGTCGATGTGAACAAAAATAATTAAAAACCGGTTTAAATATTGAAAAAATAGTCGAAGCGTGCAATAATTGCATCAGGAAAACAAAGCCACACGAAGAAAGTGGGCTGGAAAGAATGCCAAAGTTACAAGACATTGCACGCCTGGCGGGGGTTTCAAAAGCGACGGCATCCCTCGCGTTGAACGGAAGTTCCAAAATCAAAGAGTCCACCCGGCAGCGGGTGGTGGATGTGGCAAACAAGTATCATTATATTCCCAAGCGGAGCGCGCAAACGCTGGCCAGCGGGAAAAGCGGGATCATTGGTGTCGTGACACCCAGCGTGGAGAGCGAATTCTATGGCCGGCTGGTCCGCTGCCTGGACAAACAGATCCAGCGCCAGGGGTATACGATGTACCTGGCTTTGTCCAACGAACAGTTGGACCTGGAAGAGAAAGCGGTGCAGCATTTTGTGGGCAGCGATGTGGAAGGGGTCGTGGTGATCCCGCTGAATCTCCCCATCGACGGTTCGGAGATCCGCTATATCGACCTGCTGCGCAATCAGGGCATCCCGTGTGTGTTCGCCTCTTCCTATTATGCGGGCACGACCGTTCCGTATTGCATGGTGGACCTGGAGGACGGCACGTTCCGTCTGGTCACCCACCTGCTCAAATCGGGACGCAAAAAAATCGTTTTCTACACCGGTTATCGTTCCGCTATCCCAACGGCCCTCCGCATCCAGGGTTACCGGCGGGCGTTTGCCGCCTACGGGCTGGACGCGGATGAGACCAATCTGATCGAATGCGAATCCATTGATTACGACTATTCCTACACGCTCACAGCGCATTTGCTGGACATCGGCAGAGAAATAGACGCGATCATCGCGGTGAACGACGGAATGGCTTTGGGCGCGGTCAATTCCCTGCGGCACAGAGGCTGCTCTGTGCCCGAACAGGTCGCTGTTGCCGGGTTTGACAATGTGCATTATTCCAGGGTCTCTCCCGTGCCGATCACCACGATCAATCAAAACCTGGATGAGGTCAGCTGGGGCGCGGTGGATCTTTTGTTCCAGCAGATCCAGCATAAGGGCGAACTTCCGGGAAAACGGATCATTGAGCCGGAACTGATCGTGCGGGAGTCCACGCTGTCCTTTTGAAACAATGCGACCCATGCTGCAGATGCTCTTTTCTGAAATTGCTCCACCCACACGGTTTCGGGAAAGAGTTTCTCTTATCGAAAAAATTGAAGCGCTTTAAAAATTGTTTAAATTTTCCAGTTACCAGGATCACAGAGAATTGAAAAGAGGGAGGCAACCCATGAAAGAAGCGATCGTGATCGAGACGATGTTCCAGGAAGTGCCCTTTGAGCAGCGATTTGAAAAAATTCGGGCTGCGGGGTACAAATACACCGAGTTGTGGAACCTGAACGGCAAAGACCCGGAAGCGGTGCGCAGGCTGGCGGATCAAAGCGGGGTGAGCATCATCGGGCTGAGCGGGGACATCTCCGGCCGGCCGGGCGATCCCGGCATGGCGGATGCTTCGCGCTGCGACGAGTACATCGCCCTGGTGAAGGAGTGCATGTGTTGTTCCTGCTGCGACGGCGTTGGCGGCGAACAGTTCGAAAAGATCATGACAGGCGGCACTCCGGAACAGATCGAAAACGGCCTTTCCGCCATTCCTCCCAAAGAAACGCTGGCGGAGCAATGGAACGCCCAGATATACGTCAGGGCCCTGCGCCGCCATCCGGTGATCCTGGTCAGCACATGGCTGGATGCGGATACGGTGCGCCGGGCCAATATGATCCCCGCCACCGACGTGAACGAGGCGCTTCAAATCGCCTATGGCATCAAAGGCGCCGACGCGTCCGTGGTGGTCATACCGGACGGTGTGGCTGTTTTGCCGGAATAAACCGCAAACGGAAAACCGACCCGAACGTAAACATACAGGACCCCGGCGGGAGTTGCTTTCCCTGCCGGGGCCTTGTATTGCGCGCCGTTTTTATGGGGATGGCAGCCCCGGTGAGCATCTCCGCCGCTGCCTGCAATTGCGAAAAGAAGGGCCGCCCTGCGGGGCGGCCCTTTGCATTGACCTGGATCGGTGGAGAAGATCGATGTTCAGCCGGAGGGGCGTCGCGCAGGCGGCGCCCCTCCGGCTTTTAACAGGATGCGCTATTGTGCTCAGCGGGCTATAAGAGGGATACGGTCGAGCCACGGCCGGAACGGATCTGCGTTGCCGGAATGGCCCGGCCGAAAAGACCGCCCCGCAGAATTTGCAGTTTGGATACAACTTGCAGATGACCCGGTGCTGCCGGCGGGCGTATCCTGACGGAAGAGCCCGCGCCTGCGGGCGGATTTTGCGGGGCCGCCCTGCCGGTCTCGTCCGAAGGGAGTTGCTTGTATGCGACCAAAAACCACGGAGGGTCTCTTTTTTGCCGCCGCCCTTGCCGTATGCCTGCTGGCGGGCTGCGGCGCGCCGGGCCCCGCCCCGGCGGCGCAAGGGGACGCCATCCGCTTTTTGAACCCCGATTCCTCCTACGGGTCGGGCACGGAGGCGGGATATTACTACTTCACCCGGGACGAAAGCGGCAACAGCCTGCTGCGCTTTGTGGATTATGCCACCTTGCAGGATGTGCCCCTTTGCAGCCAGCCGAACTGCGCCCACGGAGACGAGAGCTGCCCCGCCTGGTTCGCTTACACGGGCGCAGATGTGAGCGTTTGCGCGGGCGATGACGCTCTCTACATCGTCTATCCCGGCGTGCCCTGGAATGATTGGGCCTTTGAGGCCTATGGGGAAAAGGCTCTGCCCCGCATTGTGAAGTGCGGCCTGGACGGCGCAAACCGGCAGGAACTGGTCCGCTTCGGCGCGGCGGAAGCCTTTACCTGCCTGCCCGCCGCCGACGAAAAAAATCTCTACGCCGTGGTCGCGGATTACGGTGAGGGAACTGATGCGGTGAAACAGATCGTGACCGTGGACCTCGCCACCGGCGGGGTGAGCGTCGATGAGTCGGTGCAGCGCCCGGAACTGCGCATCGCGGGGGCCTGGGGGCGGGAGCTGATTTTGGAGTTCAGCACGGGGCAGTATTCCTATGCCGCCTACAATGTGGACACAAAGGCCCTGCGGGAGCTGAAAGCCGCCGGCGGCAGCGTGGGGGCTGCTGTGGGGGAGGGTGTGCTGTGCCGCATGGATGAGTCTGCCGGGGCCGTTCACATCATTTCGGTGGAGGACGGCAGCACGACGGAACTTGCCACCGACCTGCTCGACCGCTATTCCCCTGAGTGGCCGCGGCTCGTCGCCGTGCTGGACCGGGGCTATCTGGTCCAGGGCGGCGAAGGGGGGAGCCAGTACAACTATCTCATCGACTCTGAGGGCAAGGCCACCCGCCAGGAACTGCAGGCGGAGAGCACGGATGACCACGACAAGATGCGGATGCTGCAGATCTTTGCCCGGCGGGGGGAGGAGTATCTCACTTCGCCCAGCCGCTCGTACCACACTTCCCGCACGCCGGGGCCGGGCGGCGTCACCTACGGCGAGGAGGTGGCGGACCACGCCTTTGCCCTCATGGGTGCGGAGGATTTCTGGAACAACGCACCGAACTACCGGTCCGTGACCCGGGCAGGGTGAACGTGCCCCTCGCGGTTTTACAGTTTTGATACAGCGATCATACACCGCCATGGCAGAGCCGTTTTCCGGCTCCGCGCCATATTGAGCACGCAAAAAACACAGCAGGGCCCCTGCTCCGCAAAAGGAGGTATTCACACCGTGAAAAAACACATTCTGTCGATTTGCCTAGCAGCCTGCCTGTTGCTGACGGGCTGCGGCGAAAAAGCGCTTTCCGCATCTTCCGCTCCGTCCGCACCGTCCCTTCCCGCCGCGTCCGCCGACGGCGCACCCGCCGGCCGGCTCACCTTTCTCAGCGATAATCCGGACGGCTTCAGCCGGGGGACCGAGGGCGAACAGGGGTTTTACTATGTCGTGGAGAGCGACGATTACTCCCACGCGAACCTTCGCTTCATCGACAAGGCGAGCGGCCAGGACATCGTGCTGTGCAGCAGCCCCAGCTGCACCCATGACACCGACGCCTGTCCGGCATACTTTCCCGCCACGCCCAGCCTTGCGTACACCGGCGGACGGCTGGTGCTGCTCTTCGGCAGCTATCAGTCAGAGACGGAGTCGCTGCCCGCCCACATCGACGTGATGGAGCCGGACGGTTCCGGCCGGCGCACAGTGTACACCTTCGCGGCCAACCAGGAGTTCGGCGGCAGCATCGCCGGTGATGGGGAAAACATCTATTTCCTGCTCGCCACCTTTGAGGGCGATTCCCCCATGTCCATCGCACGGCTGAACCTGTCCGACGGCAGTCTGTCCGACCTCTGCAAAGTGGACAACAGCACCTTTTTGGTGGGCGCCGCCTGCGGAAAGCTGATGGTCAAGACCATCGGCGGCGACTCTGACACGGGCGCCGCCTCCCCGGATGACTTTTACCGGCAGAAACACATCCTGAAGGCGGTGGATCCCGCCACCGGGGAGATCACCCCCGTGCTGGACTGGGTGCAGGATGAATACTGGGCACTGGTGGTCGACGATTCCCTCTTTCTCCTCAGCAGCCGGGAGGGAAAACTCCACCTGACGGTGCGCGACCTGGCCTCGGGCAGCGACAGCGAGTACGACCCGGACCTGAGCGTGGCGGAGGGCGGCTATGTGATGTCGCCTTCCTGGCACGACGGCATCCTGCTGTTTGACCTGTATGGCGGCCCCGGCGGGGATGGCAATGTGCACCGCTGGGCCTACACCCTCGGCACGGGCGAACTGCGGGAGATCACGCTCTGTGACCCGGTGCGCGGCTATCCCTTCCAGGTGGCCGGCTCGCTGGGAGACAAGCTGGTGTTGCAGGTGCCCCGTTACAGCGGCTCCGACCTGTACAGCTTCGAGCGCTACGAATATGTGGTGTGCAGCCGGGAGGACTATCTCGCCTCCCGTCTGCCCCAGTGACAGCACTGATGGAAGGAGACACATTATGGAACCGAACGCCCCGGCCCTGCAGGTGAAGGAACTGAAAAAAGCTACGCGCTGCCGGGGCGGTTCGGCCGTCCGGCAGGCAAAAAGCAGGCGCTGGCCGGGGTGAGCTTCACCCTTGGCCCGGGTCTTTACGGCCTGCTGGGCCCCAACGGGGCGGGCAAATCCACCCTTTTGAGCATCATCACCGGCGGCCTTTCGCAGGACAGCGGCTCGGTGCTCTGGTGCGGCAAAAGCGCCCGGGCGCTGGACGTCAAATTCCGTCGGGCGCTGGGCTTCATGCCCCAGCAGCAGGGCCTTTACGACAGCTACACCGGCCGCCGCTTTCTGGCCTACCTCTGCGCGCTGAAGGAGATACCGGCCAGGGACACCGCCGCCCAGGTGGAGCGGGTGGCGGAATGGGTGAACCTTTCAAACGAACTGGACAAGCGCCTCGCCGCCTATTCCGGCGGCATGAAGCAGCGCCTTCTGCTGGCCAGCGCCTTGCTGGGCGAGCCGAAACTGCTCATCCTGGACGAACCCACCGCCGGCCTTGACCCGAAAGAGCGGGTACGCCTGCGCCGACTTCTGGCGGAACTTGCCAAAGACCGCATTATCCTGGTGGCCACCCATGTGGTCAGTGATGTGGAGACGGTGGCAAAGGAAATTCTTCTGTTGAAGGACGGCCGGCTGGTGGCCCAGGCCCCGGTGGCCGGTCTGGTGGAGCAGTACGCCCCCGGCGGCAGCCTGGAGGACGTGTATCTCCATGTCTTTGGGGAGGAGGGCGGCGCATGAGGCTCCTTCTTGCGGAACTGCGCAAGGTCTGGGGCCGCCGGGTCACCGCCCTCTGCCTTGCGGTGCTGGCGGGGACGAACCTGTTTTTGCTCTACACCGGCACAAAACCCGGGGCGAACGCCGCCCCCGCCTCGGCCTGGCGAGCCGTGGAGCGGGATCTGCGGGGCCTTTCCACCGCCGAACAGCAGGCCCTTGTCAACGAAAAGCTGGATACCGCCAAGGGCGTCTATCAGGTGGGGCAGCTGCTCTACGACTATGCCCTGAACGCCCGGTACGGCTATATGTCCGACCCGCGCGCCCAGTACCCCGAACTTTTTGAACAGTACGAGCAGGTCTATCAGGATAAAGCCTACACCCTTTACACCGAAAACCTGGGCCAGGAGGTGAATTTCCTCACCACCGTCAAGGCGGAACTGGACACGGTGGCGGGCTATCCGCAGTTTCTGGAGGATGTGCAGGCCAAGGCCTGGCAGCTGTCCGGCATTTCCATCTTCCAGAACTCCCGGAGCGGCTACGATTTGGAAAACATCGACAAGACCGCCGCGGCCTACGCCGGCATGGGCGATGTAAAGATAAACTACGCGCCTCAAAAGGGCCTTTACACCGCCCTGGATTATCCGTTCACCGACCTCATCCTGCTGGCGGCCATGCTGCTGCTGGCAAGCCTTTTGGTGCGCGCCGAGCGGGACAGCGGCATGCTGGCTTTTGTGCGCGCCACCCCCGGCGGGCGGCTGAAAACGGCGGCGGCAAAGCTGGGGGCGCTGTCGGTCAGCCTGCTGGCCGTGCTGGTGCTGCTCTACGGGGTGAATCTGGCCTACTGCCAGCTCACCTTCGGCCTGGGCCCCCTCAGCCGCAGCATCCAGAGCGTGCCCGCCCTGATGCGCTGCACCATGCCCATCACGGTGGGGCAGTATCTGGGGCTGTTTCTGCTGGCCAAGTGGGCGGGGGCCTTTGTGATGGGCCTTTGGGTCATGCTGGCGGCGCTGGTCTGCCGCCGGGCGGCGGCGGGCTGGTGCGCCGGCCTGGCGCTGCCCGCGGCCCAGTGGCTCATCCGGCAGGCCATCCCCGCCACCAGCCGGATGAACGTGATGAAATACGCGAACCTGGCAAGCCTGCTGCGCACCAACGAACTGCTGGGGGGATACCGGAATCTCTACTGGTTCGGCCACCCCATTGCACTGCCGCTGGTGGAGTGGTCCGCCGCGGCGCTGTGGTGCGCGGCGCTGCTGGCCGCCTTCTGCCTTGTGTTCTGCCGGGCGGCGCTGCTGCCCGCGCCCGCCTTCGCGGGCCTGCGGCTGGGCCATCCCCGCACCCGGCCCACCACCGTGCTGCGGCAGGAGGCGCGCAAGCTGGCCCTGGGCTGTGGCGCGCTTGCGGCGCTGACGTTCTTTGCCGGGTATCAGGCCTGGCAGACCGCCGAGACCAAAAGCTTCATCAACGCGGACGAAATTTATTATCAGTCCTACATGACCCGCGTCTCCGGCCCCTACGACCAGGAAGCCTACCAGTGGCTGCAGGAGCAGAGCGAGGAGTTCGAGCCCATCCGGCGGCTGGACCGGGCGCTGCAGGCGGGCGAGATCACACCGGAAGAATACCAGATGCAGATGGGGGCCTACTATGGCCTCGCCCAGAAAAAGCAGGTGTTCGACCGCGTCGTTTATGGGAATCTGCCCTATCTCCAGGAGCATCCCGGCGCCCAGCTGGTGTATGAGAGCGGGTGGGAAAAGCTGTTCTGCTTTATAGGGGAAGGGGACCTGCGGGATACCCTTGCGTCCGGCCTTCTGGCCAGCGTCTGCTTTGCGGGCCTTTTCGCCTTTGAGCACCGGGGCGGCATGAAGCGGGTGGTGATGGCCACCCCGCTGGGCCGCCGCAAAACGGTGAGCGCCAAGCTGCTGGCCTCCGGCGGCGCGGCGGCGCTGCTGTGGGCGCTGGTGGGCCTGCCGCGGCTCATCGTGGTGCTGCGGGACTACGGCCTGCCCGCCCCGTTGGCCCCGGCCATGAGCCTCTCCGACTATCTCCGGCTGCCCGGCTGGCTGCCCCTTGCCGGGGTGCTGGCGCTGGCGGGCATCGCCCGTCTTGCGGCGGTGCTGTGCATGGCGGCGGTCACGCTCTGGCTCTCGGAGGCGCTGGGCAGCGCCCTCAGCGCCATGTTTCTTTCCGCCCTTCTCTTCTGCCTGCCGCCCCTGCTGGCGCTGAGCGGCCTGTGGCAACTGCGCTGGGTGGGGATGTATCCGCTGTTCCATCTGGCCGAACTGCTGCGCCATCCTGGAGATGGCGTGGCGGGCCTCATCCTCCTTGCCCTGGCCGCGGCGGTCTGCTGGCTGTGCGCGGACCGGCTGCGGGCAAGGTGGGAGTAAAATAAAAGGAGACTGTACAATGAAACGAGTTTTGACGCTGTTCGCCGCACTGACCTTGCTGCTGGGCCTCGCGGCCTGTGGCGGCCCGCCGGCACCCCAGAGCGACCGGTTGCCCGAGGCCCCGTCCCAAGGCCAGGCGCAGGCCCCGGCGCAGGCGGCTTCGCCCATCCGGTTTCTCGGCAAGCGGGACGACATTGCCGCCGGGGCGCGGGGGGTGTATTTTCTGGGGGCGGGCGCTCCGAACGTCGTGTATTATTACGACGAGGCCAGCGGCCAGGCGGTGCCGCTGTGCGCCCGGCCCGAGTGCCCCCACACCGACGACAGCTGCACCGCCTGGGCGCCGGGGATGCTCTATCTGTTGTTGGATGAGCAGAACGGGGAACGGCCGGTCCTGATCTATTCGTCCACAGAGGATCCGACGGGGGAAGAATATCCCCAGGTGCGTCTGTATCGCGCGGGCGCGAATGGGGCGGACCGCACCCTCTGCATGGAGTACCAAAGCGGTCGAATGGACCTGCAGATGGCGGCCAGCGACGACTTTGTCTATTTCCTCAGCACCGAGGTGGACCCCGCCTCTCAAAGCAGTGTGAAGTGCCTGTATCAGGCGCGCCTTTCGGACGGAAAACTGGAAAAACTGAAGGCGTACAGCGAGCCCACCATCCTGCTGGGGGCCTATGACCAAAAACTGGTGCTGGAACACAACAACGACTCCTACCGCAGCGCGGTGGCGGATGTTTTTGAGGTGGACGTGACCACCGGCCAGGAGACCCCGCTGTTCCACTACGAGGCCAGCGGCCAGATGGTCGACGACTACAACCCCGAACCCCACGCCGTCGCCTTTTCCCAAGGGGAGGCGCTGTATATTCTGGAGCCCGCGGGCGGGCGCGCGGCGCAGCTGCGCCGCCGTGACCTGCGCACCGGTGAGGAGCAGGTGATAGCGGAAGGCGTTCCCTACTACGGCAGCCAGGTGGCAGAGGACGGCTGCTTTGCCGATGGGAAACTCCTGCTCACCTGCACCGAAGCGAAGACGGACGGCAGCGGCGTGTCGGGCAGTACCTTTGCCGTCGACCTTGCCGACGGCAGCTGGCAGGAGGTCACTTTGCGGGACGGGTACGGCGTGCCCTACGAGGTGGCGGGCGAAACAGGGGAGCACTTCGTCATCCCGCTGGGGGAGAGCCTGCGCACCGCGAAGCTGGTGGGCCCCGCCGGCCTGGAGGAGACCACGTCCTACTACGCCACCGACTTCTACCTGATGAAAAAATCGGATTATTACGCCGGTGTCGACCGTCGCGCCCCGCTGGAATGAATGCCGTTGCGAAAAAGCGCTGCCCGTGTTAAGATGGAACCGGTCCCCGGCAAAATACGCAAAGCAAAGGGAGGCGCACCCCATGATCACACGGGAGCCGACGAAGGAGATGCTCGCGGAATGGCGGGCGATCTGGTCCTGCTACAAAGATCGGATCAGGCCAAACCGAAAAACCGGCGCACAGGTGCTGGAGTATCTGCAAGCAAGGTATCCCCTCACCGAGATCTTCGACCCGGAGGCAAGGCAGGTCATTGCCGACAACGTGACCATGAACGAATTCCTGGCGCAGAAGCTGCCGGCGGGCGCCGCACCCGACCCGCGGGCGTTTTACCTTGAGAACGCGGGGGAGGGGAGCCGATTTTATCTTCCCCAAAACCGGGACGATGCGTCGCTCTGGGGCGACGATGTCCAGAAGATCTTTGTGGGGGTCGACCTCGCCAGCGGCTTTTATCTGGTGGAGGGCAGCACGCTGCTGTGGGACGAACTGTGCGCGTTCCAGGGCGTGGATGAAAAGGACCTGCAAAAATGTGTCATCGTCGCCCAATACATCGGCGCGCTGCGCCGTTTGAACGCGATGGACCGGATCGGTGGGCAGTGACCCGCCGGCGCAAAACCTTTGCGCAAAAAAGGGCAGGTGTGCTATAATAAAGGCCGATGCGGCCGGGCCGCCAAACAGACAAAAGGACGTGGACAAAATTCAAACGACGGCAAATCAGAAGGTAAAAAATATCGCCCTCGCGGGCCTTTGCACCGCCTTTATGGCGGTGGTGGCCCCGCTGAGCATTCCCATCGGGCCTGTCAGCCTGACCCTGAGCGTGTTTGGCGTGTTCTTCGCGGGGGCCATGCTGGCCCCCGGCTGGGCGGCGGCTTCCATCCTGGCCTATATCTGCATTGGCGCGGTGGGGCTGCCGGTGTTTGCCAACATGGCCGCCGGCGTACAGGTGCTCACCGGCATGACCGCCGGCTTTTTGTGGGCCTACCCGCTGATGGCGGCGCTGCTGAGCGCGGTCTGCCGTGTCAGCAGCCGCCTGGCACTGCGCCTGGCGGGGGTGCTGGCGGCGCAGCTTATCTGCTACGCCCTTGGCACCGCCTGGTTCATGTTTGTCAGCGGCATGGGGCTTGGGGCCAGCCTGTCGGTGTGTGTGCTGCCCTTCATCCTGCCGGATTTTCTGAAGGGCCTGGGCGCGCTGGCGCTGGCCGGCACCATCCGCCGCCGCTTGCAACTGTGAAACATAAAAAAGCAGGGCCGCCCCCCCACGGGGCGGCCCTGCTTTTTTGTATGGTTCAGAAGGTGTAGGGAAAACGGGGGCTGTGGAACTCGTCCATCCGCCAGCCTTCAGCGGAGTTCACCAGCCGAATGGAAAATTCCATCGTGCTGTCGAAGGCGCCGCCGGCGCGGCGGGTGAGAAAATCCGTGTCCGTTTCCTCCGGCTGCTGCTGGATGTAATGGCCGATGAGGGTGAAGGTCACGGCGTCGTCGTCCGCGCTTTCCAGGCGGTAGGTGTCGGGGCACTCGGCATAGTCAATGGCGCCGCCCACGCCGCCCACCAGCGCCGCCAGCTGCCCGTCACGGGAACGAAAGCGCGCGTCGAAGTCGAGCTGTTCCAGGCAGCGCTCGGTGAAGATGGTGCGCATCCGGGCGCGAAAGTCCTGGTAGTTTTCGTCCTGCCCGGTGATGAGCAGGTAGCTGCGCCCCTCCAGCAGCACCTCGCCGCCGGAGTCGTTGCCCGTCTGAAAGGCGAGGTTGGACGGGTCGGCCAGGTAGATCACCGTCTCCTGCGCCCGGGAAAAGACGTCCTGCTGCTCTTGCGAGAGGAACGCAAGGTCCGGCGAAGGCTCTGTGGCCTCCGGATCCGCGGGCGCGGGGGAGGGGGCGCTCTCCGGCTGGCCCTGCAAAGGCGCCACGCCGCTGTGCCCCGCCTGGACGGAGGAGTCGATCTCCAGTTCCGGCAGTTCCACCGTGGCCAGGGAATAGAGAAAAAACGCGGCCGCGGCGGCCGCGGCCGCGATCACTGCCAACAGGATCTTTTTCATCGTTTGTCGGGCTCCCTTCCGCGGGTGACCTCCCGCACGAAAAGTATAACACGGGCCGGGGTGTCTTTCATCCTCTGCGGGGCAAATAAGTTGTATCAATCCTGCAAACAAAACAGCGGGGCCGGGCCAAAAGACCCGGCCCCGTTGCCGCGGGAATCCGCCGAAAATGAAAAGCGGTTTGACTTTACACGCCGCTGTCGCCGTAGTTCGCCAGCACCCGGGCGCTGGGGTCGTCCACACGGCAGCCCTCCCAGTTGGGATTGGGCATCCAAAAGCCGGGGATCATCCGCGCGCCGCCAGGATAGAACTGTTCGAACAGTTCCCGGTAGAGCAGGCTCTCCTTGGTGAAGGGGGTGCAGTAATCGTATTTTGCCCGCCGCGCCTGGAATTCCTCGTCGGTATAAAGGCCCTCGGCGTACTCCTTCAGATCGTCCACCATGCTGTGCCCAACCGCGTCGCTGAAGGCCGCCTTCTCCCGCCACAAAATGTGTTCGGGCAGCAGGCCCTCGCCCTCAAAGGCCTTGCGCAGCAGGTATTTGCCCTTGCCGTACACGTTCATCTTGCGGGCGGGGTCGATGGCCATCACATAGCGCACAAAGTCCAGGTCGCCGAAGGGCACCCGCGCCTCCAGGCTGTTGGCGGCGAGGCACCGGTCCGCCCGCAGCACGTCGTAGCAGTAGAGTTCCCGCAGGCGTTTGGCCGCCTCCTTTTGAAACTCGGCGGCGTTGGGGGCATAGTCGGTGTATTTGTAGCCGAACAACTCGTCCGAGATCTCGCCGGTGAGCAGCACCTTCAGGTCGGTGGTCTCATGGATGGCCTTGCAGACGAGGTACATCCCCACGCTGGCCCGGATGGTGGTGATGTCCCAGGTGCCCAGCGCTTTCACCACCTCCGGCAGGACTTCCAGCACCTGCTGGCGGGTCATGATGACCTCGGTGTGCTCCGCACCGATGAACTCCGCCACATCCCGGGCGTATTTCAGGTCGATGGCGTCCACGTCCATGCCCACGGCAAAGGTGCGCACAGGGGTCTGCAGCTGTTTCGCGGCGATGGCGCAGACCAGGCTCGAGTCCAGCCCGCCGGAGAGCAGAAAGCCCAGCGGCGCGTCGGCGTCCAGCCGCTTTTCCACGCCCGCGACCAGCTTTTCGCGGATGTTTTTGCAAAGTTCCTCCAGCGGCGCGTGGATGTAGCCGCGCACGGCGGCAATGTCCTCGTACTGCACAAAGCGCCCGTCCCGGTAATAATAGCCGGGCGGGAAGGGCCGGATCTCGTCCACCCAGCCCTCCAGTTCAGCGGCCTCGCTGGCAAAGGCGATGGTGCCGCCGGCGGTGGGATAGCCGTAGAACAGCGGCCGGATGCCGATGGGGTCCCGGGCGGCGATCAGGCTGCCGGTCTCCCCGTCGTAGATAACGCAGGCAAACTCCGCATCCAGATGGGCGAACATCTCGCGGCCGTACTCCCGCCACAGGGGCAGCAGCACCTCGCAGTCCGACCCGCTTTTGAACGTATAGCCCCGTTCGGTCAGTTCTTCCTTCAAACGTCGGAATCCGTACACCTCGCCGTTGCACACCACCCAGCTGCCGTCCTGCTCAAAGGGCTGCATCCCTTCCGGGGAAAGGCCCATGATGGCAAGGCGGGCAAAACCCAGATACCCGAACGGTGTTTGCACCACCCGGTAATCGTCCGGGCCGCGTCGGCGGCTGCGCAGCAGATAGTCCTGCAGGATGTTCGGCCCGATATCATGGCCGGCATAGCACAGGATCGTACACATACTTTCTCCCCCTTTATTTCCAATGCCGACGGGTCACAGGTTGCTGTAGCCCATCAGCGAGGCGTCCACCGCGCGGGCGGCACCCATGCCCTCGGCGATGGCCCACACCACCAGCGAGGGGCCGCGGCGCACATCGCCCGCGGCAAACACCCGGCTCACGCTGGCGGCGTATTGTCCTTCGTCCGCCGCCACCACGCCCCGCGCGGTCAGCGCCGCGCCAAAGCTGGCAGGCAGATATGCTTCACACCCGGTGAAGCCGGCTGCGATGAGCACCAGCTCCGCCGGCAGCGTCTCCTCAGCGCCCTCCACCGGCACCATCATCGTGCGGCCGGTGGCCTCGTCCCGCCGGGGGGTGAGCTGCTGCACCACCGCACCGCTCACCCGGCCGCGCTTATCCGTCTTGAAGGCCGACACGGTGCACTGGTAGCGCCGGGGATCATGGCCGAACAGGAAGATCGCCTCCTGCTGGCCGTAGTCGGTCTTGCGCACCCGGGGCCACTCGGGCCAGGGGTTGTTGGCGGCCCGCTCGTCGGGCGGCGCCGGCATCATCTCCAGCTGGGTCACGCTCTTCGCGCCCAGGCGCAGGGCGGTGGCCACGCAGTCGTTGCCGGTGTCGCCGCCGCCCACCACCAGCACGTTTTTCCCTTCCGCCAGCTTGCGGGGCGGCTTTTCGAAGTCGCTGTCCAGCAGGGTCTTGGTGACAAGACCGAGGAAATCCACCGCGAAGAGGATGCCCTTGGCGTCCCGTCCGGGCACCGCCAGGTCCCGGGGCTGGCCTGCGCCGCCGGCCAGCACAACGCGGTCGAACCGGGCCAGCAGTTCCTCGCCGGTCACGTCGCGGCCCACGTCCACATTGCACTCAAAGCGGATGCCGGCCTGCTCCATGGCGCGGATGCGCCGGTCCAGCGCGGCTTTGTCCAGCTTCATGTTGGGGATGCCGTAGCGAAGCAGGCCGCCCGGACGGTCCGATTTTTCATACACCGTGACCAGGTGACCGCGGCGGTTCAGTTGCCAGGCGGCGGCCAGGCCGGCGGGGCCGCTGCCCACCACCGCCACCGTCTTTCCGGTGCGCACGGCGGGGGGATCAGCGTCCACGAGCCCGTGGGCGAAGGCGTACTCCGCCACCTGCAATTCGTTCTCATGGGTGCAGACCGCGCCGTCCTGCCTTGCGCAGGTGCAGGCGGCCTCGCACAGGGCGGGGCACACCCGGCCGGTAAACTCCGGCAGGCAGTTGGTGCGCTCCAGCCGCCGCCACGCCTGCTCCCAGTTGCCGTGGAAAACAAGATCGTTCATCTCGGGGATGAGGTTGTGCAGCGGGCAGCCGGCAGTCATGCCGGCCAGCGTCACGCCCGCCTGGCAGAAGGGCACGCCGCAATCCATACAGCGGGCGGCCTGCAGCGCCTGGGCGGCAGGGGAGAGGGGACGATGAAATTCCTTGAAATCGCCCAAACGGATTTCGGGCGGGATCACCGGCCCCTCCTGACGGGGATATTCCAAAAAACCGGTAGGTTTTCCCATAACCGAGCCTCCTTTTTATCGGGTGGCCAGACTGGCGTAGAACGCCTCGATCTGTGCCTGTTCGGGTGCCACGCCCTGCTCCTCGAACTGGGAGGCGAGCTGGACCAGCCGCTTGTAATCGTTGGGGATGATCTTCTTGAACCGGGGCAGATAGTCGTCAAAGGCGGCCAGGATGCGCTGGCCCTTGGGCGAGCCGGTGTGCTGCACATGGTCGTCGATCAGCCGGTAAAGTTCTTCCCGGTCGAACTTGCTCTCCACCTTTTCCATGCTGACCATGGCCTTGTTCAGGTTGCGGTAGAGGGTGCTGTCCTCGTCCAGCACATAGGCGATGCCGCCGCTCATGCCGGCGGCGAAGTTCTTGCCGGTGGGGCCCAGCACCACCACCCGGCCGCCGGTCATATACTCACAGCCGTGTTCGCCCACGCCTTCCACCACGGCCACCGCGCCGGAGTTGCGCACGCAGAAGCGCTCGCCGGCCACACCGTTGATGTAGGCCGCGCCGGCGGTGGCGCCGTAGAGGGCCACGTTGCCCACGATGATGTTTTCCTCGGCGGCGTAGCGGGCCTTCGGGTCGGGGCGCACCACCAGCTTGCCGCCGGACAGGCCCTTGCCGAAGTAGTCGTTGCTGTCGCCGGTGAGGGAGAGGGTGAGACCCTTGGGGATGAATGCCCCAAAACTCTGGCCGCCCGCGCCGGTGCAGTCCAGGATGACGGTGTCCTCCGTCCAGCCGTCGGGGCTGTGGCGGGTGATCTCGGCCCCCAGCAGGGCGCCAAAGGCCCGGTCGGTGTTGCGCACATGCACGCTCAGGCGGCAGGGCTTGCCGGTGTTGAGCGCCTGGCGCACGTCCTCCCGCGCCATGAGCGAGCGGTCCAGCGTCTTTTCCAGGCCGAAGTCGTAGACGTCGGCCGGATTGAACACGGTGCTCTGGCCGGCCGCGTCGGTGTGGGCCAGCACCCGGCTGAGGTCCACTTCGGCGGCGCGGCCCGTGTCCCTGTGCGCCTGGCGCAGCAGGTCGGTGCGGCCCACCATCTCATTCACGGTGCGCACGCCCAGCTTTGCCATGTATTCCCGCAGCTGGCGGGCGATGAAGCGCATGAAGGTCTCCACATATTCCGGTTTGCCGCAAAAACGCTTGCGCAGTTCCGGGTTCTGGGTGGCGATGCCCATGGGGCAGGTGTCCAGATTGCACACCCGCATCATGGTGCAGCCCAGGGTCACCAGCGGAGCGGTGGCAAAGCCGAACTCCTCCGCGCCCAGCAGCGCGGCCACCGCCACGTCCCGCCCGGTCATCAGCTTGCCGTCGGTCTCCAGCCGCACCCGGCCCCGCAGCCCCGAGAGGAGCAGCGTCTGGTGGGTCTCGGCCAGGCCCAGTTCCCAGGGCAGGCCGGCGTGGTGGATGGAACTGATGGGGGCCGCGCCGGTGCCGCCGTCGCAGCCGGAGATGAGGATGACCTGGGCGCCGGCCTTGGCCACGCCTGCGGCCACGGTGCCCACGCCCGCCTCGCTCACCAGCTTCACCGAGATGCAGGCCTGGTCGTTGGCGCTCTTCAGGTCGTAGATCAATTGGGCCAGGTCCTCGATGGAGTAGATGTCGTGGTGGGGCGGGGGACTGATGAGGCTCACGCCCGGGGTGGAGTGACGGGTCTTGGCAACCCAGGGATACACCTTGGCGGCGGGCAGGTGACCGCCCTCGCCGGGCTTCGCGCCCTGGGCCATTTTGATCTGGATCTCCTTCGCGCTCACCAGGTAGCGGCTGGTGACGCCAAAGCGTCCGCTGGCCACCTGCTTGATGGCGCTGGAGCGATCCTGTTCGGTGCCGGCGCTGTCCAGCCGCTCGTCGCTCTCGCCGCCCTCGCCGCTGTTGGACTTGCCATGCAGATGGTTCATTGCCAGCGCCAGGGCCTCGTGAGCCTCCTGGGAGATGGAGCCGTAGGACATGGCGCCGGTCTTGAAGCGGCGCACGATGGAATCCTCGCTCTCCACCTCCTCCAGGGGCACCCCCTGGGCGGGATAGTTGAACTCCAGCAGGCTGCGCAGCAGGCCGTTGCGCTCGGCGTCCGCTGCCTGGGTGTAGCGGCGGAACAGATCGTAGTTCCCCGTTCGCGCGGACTGCTGCAGCAGGTGGATGGTCTCGGGGGAATAGCGGTGGGTCTCGCCCTGGCTGCGGAACTTGTGCTGGCCCAGAGAGGGCAGGCTCAGGTCGATGGCCAGCCCCAGCGGGTCGAAGGCCCGGGAGTGCTGGGCGTCGGTCTGATCGGCGATGTCCTGCAGGGTGATGCCGCCGATGCGGCTCACAGTGCCGGTGAAATAGGCGTCGATGACCTCCTGGCTGATGCCCATGGCCTCAAAGATCTGGCTGCCCTGGTAACTCTGCAGGGTGGAGATGCCCATCTTGGAGGCGATCTTCACAATGCCCTGCAGCACCGCGTTGTCGTAGTCGTCCACAGCGGCGTAGTAGTCCTTGTTCAAAAGGCCGTCCCGCACCAGCTGCGCCAGGGAGGCGTGGGCCAGGTAGGGGTTCACCGCGCAGGCGCCGTAGCCCAGCAGGGTGGCAAAGTGGTGCACCTCCCGGGGCTCGCCGGATTCCAGAATGATGGACAGGGCCGTGCACTTCTTGGTCTTCACCAGGTGCTTGTGCACCGCCGACACCGCCAGCAACGAGGGAATGGCCACATGGTTTTCGTCCACTCCCCGGTCGGTGAGGATCAGGATGTTGGCGCCCTCCCGGTAAGCCTTGTCCACCGCCACGAACAGATGCTCCAGCACCCGGTCCATCGGGGTGCTCTTGTAGAAGAGGATGGGCACCACCGCCACCTTGAAGCCGGGGCGGTTCATCGCCTTGATCTTGAGCAGGTCAAGATCGGTGAGGATGGGGTTGTTGATCTTCAGCACATGGCAGTTGTCCGGGCTCTCCCGCAGCAGATTGCCGTTCTTGCCCACATACACCGCGGTGGAGGTGACGATCTTCTCCCGCAGCGCGTCGATGGGAGGGTTGGTGACCTGGGCGAACATCTGCCGGAAGTAGGAGAACAGCGGCTGATACTGCCCGGAGAGCGCCGCCACCGGCGTGTCGGCGCCCATCGACCCGATGGGCTCGGAGCCGCTCAGCGCCATGGCGCACACCGAGTTGCGGTATTCCTCCCAGGTGTAACCAAAGGCTTTTTGCAACCGGGCACACTGCTCGTCGGAGAGGGCGGGCACCTTCTGGTTGGGCACATGCAGGTCGCTCAGATGCAGCAGATTGGAGTCCAGCCATTCGCCGTAGGGCTCCTTGCCGGCGTAGCGCTCCTTCACCTCGTCGTCGCTGAGCACCGCGCCCTTTTCCAGGTCCACCAGCAGCATCTTGCCGGGGTGCAGCCGCTCCTTTTTAAGAATGTGTTCCTCGGCCAGATCCAGCACGCCCACCTCGGAGGAGAGGATCAGCCGCCCGTCGTCGGTGATCGCATACCGGCTGGGACGCAGGCCGTTGCGGTCCAGCACCGCGCCCATCACGTCGCCGTCGCTGAACAGGATGGAGGCGGGGCCGTCCCAGGGCTCCATCATGGTGGCGTAATACTGGTAGAAATCCCGCCGCTGCTGGGAGATGGTGTCGTTGTGGCTCCAGGGCTCAGGGATGGTGACCATCACCGCCAGGGGCAGCTCCATGCCGCTCATCACCAGAAATTCCAGGGTGTTGTCCAGCATGGCGGAGTCCGAACCGGCGGTGTTCACCACCGGCAGCACCCGGGTGATGTCGTCGGCGCTGAGGGCGGGGGAACTCATGGTCTCCTCCCGGGCCAGCATCTTGTCGGCGTTGCCACGGATGGTGTTGATCTCGCCGTTGTGCACGATGAAGCGGTTGGGATGGGCCCGCTCCCAGCTGGGGTCGGTGTTGGTGGAGAAGCGGGAGTGGACGATGGCGATGGCGGACTCGTAGTCCTCGTCCCGCAGATCGTCGAAGAAGGTGCGCAGCTGCCCCACCAGGAACATGCCCTTATACACGATGGTCCGGCTGGACAGGCTCACAACGTAGGTGTTGTCGTTGCTCTGCTCAAAGACCCGCCGCACGATGTACAGCTTGCGGTCAAAAGCGAGACCCGCAGGCAGGTCGTCGGGCTTTTTCACAAACCCCTGGCAGATCACCGGCATGCAGTCCCGGGCTTTGTGGCCCAGCACATCGGGCCGGACCGGCACCGTGCGCCAGCCCAAAAAGGCGAGGCCTTCCTTTTCCACAATGACCTCGAACATCTTCTGCGCCTGCCGGCGGGCCAGCTCGCTCTGGGGCAGAAAGAACATGCCCACGCCATACTCCCGCTCGCCGCCGATGTCAAACCCGGCCTCGGAGCACACCCGCCGGAAGAACTTGTGGGGCACCTGGGTCAGAATGCCCACGCCGTCGCCGGTCTTTCCCTCGGCGTCCTTGCCCGCGCGGTGTTCCAGATGTTCCACAATGGTCAGCGCGTCGGCCACGGTGGCGTGGCTCTTGCGGCCGTGAATATCCACAACGGCGCCGATGCCGCAGTTATCGTGTTCAAGCTGTGGGCAGTAAAGGCCCTGGCTGCCGGGTGTTTTCATGGCAGTACCTCCCGTTTTGCAAAATAAAAAAAGACAAAAACACCAAAGCCCCTCGAAAGGGGCCTTTGACGCCTTTGTCGTGTTTCATCATACGCTCTTTGCCCGCGGTTTGTAAAGCAAATTTTGTGAGAATCGGCATTTTGCGAAAAAACAAGCCCGTAAAAAGGTAAGGTTTTAGCAATTTGCAGCAGTAAAGTGCGGGAAAACGGAATAAAATACATTATAGGGCCGTGGGGAGGGGATGCCCGTACATTTTGCCCGCCGCCCAAAAAGGGTGTTGACAAGGCGAAAAAAAGGAGTATACTTTCACCCATAGAAAGCAACGGCGCTTTCGGATGTTTCATCCGGGGGCGCCGTTTTTTCGTGCCCGACGGCATGCCGGCGGGGCGCGAACCGGAAAGGAGAGCTGTTTTATGTCAAAGAATGTGCCTGAACTGTACGGCAGCCTCGTGTTTGGCGACCGGGTGATGCGGGAAAAGCTGCCCAAGGACGTCTATAAGGCCCTGCGCAAGACCATCGACGAGAATCTGCCCCTGGAGCGCAGTGTGGCCAACGCGGTGGCGGTGGCCATGAAGGAGTGGGCCGTGGAGCACGGCGCCACCCATTTCACCCACTGGTTCCAGCCCATGACCGGCTTCACCGCCGAAAAGCACGACAGCTTCATCTCCCCGGTGGGCAACGGCGAGGTCATCATGGACTTCTCCGGCAAGGAGCTCATCAAGGGCGAGCCGGATGCCTCCAGCTTCCCTTCCGGCGGCCTGCGCGCCACCTTTGAGGCCCGGGGCTACACCGCCTGGGACCCCACCAGCCCCGCCTTCATCAAGGACGGCACCCTCTACATCCCCACCGCCTTCTGCTCCTACAGCGGCGAAGCGCTGGACAAAAAGACCCCGCTGCTGCGTTCGATGGAGACCCTGAGCCACGAGGCGGTGCGCATCCTGCACCTGCTGGGCGACGAGGCGGTGACCGGCGTGTCCACCACCATCGGGCCGGAGCAGGAGTATTTCCTGGTGGATAAGGCGATGTACGAAAAGCGCAAGGATCTGGTGTTCACCGGCCGCACCCTGCTGGGCGCTCCCGCGCCCAAGGGGCAGGAGATGGAAGATCACTACTTTGGCGCGCTGCGTCCCCGTGTGGCCGCCTTCATGCACGACCTGGACGAGGAGTTGTGGAAGCTGGGCGTGCCCGCCAAGACCAAACACAACGAGGTGGCCCCGGCCCAGCACGAGTTGGCCCCGGTCTTTGACACCGCCAACATCGCCGTGGATCACAACCAGCTGACCATGGAGATGATGAAGCTGGTGGCCGACCGCCACGGCCTGACCTGCCTGCTGCACGAAAAACCCTTTGACGGCATCAACGGCTCCGGCAAGCACAACAACTGGTCGCTGATCACCAACACCGGCTCCAACCTGCTGTATCCGGGCCGCACCCCCGCCGAGAACACCAAGTTCCTGGTGTTCCTGATGGCGGTGATCAAGGCGGTGGACGAGTACGCCGACCTGCTGCGGGTATCGGTGGCCAGCGCGGGCAACGATCACCGCCTGGGTGCCAACGAGGCGCCTCCGGCCATCGTGTCCGTCTTTTTGGGCGACGAACTCACCGCCGTGCTGAAGTCCATCGAGAACGACGAGTACTTCGGCAAGCAGGAGAAGGTGGCCATGCAGATGGGCACCTCGGTGATCCCCCAGTTCTTCAAGGACACCACCGACCGCAACCGCACCAGCCCCTTCGCCTTCACCGGCAACAAGTTCGAGTTCCGTATGCCCGGCTCCTCTCTGTCGGTGTCCGGCCCCAACGTGGTGCTGAACACCGCCGTGGCCCAGGCCCTGCGGGAGTTCTACGACGAGCTGAAGGACGCCGCCCCCGACCAGATGGATTCTGCCGTGCATGAACTGGTGAAGCGTGCCATCAAGAAGCACAAGAAGGTCATCTTCAACGGCAACGGCTACACCGACGAGTGGGTGGCCGAGGCGGAAAAGCGGGGCCTGTACAACCTGCGCTCCACCCCCGAGGCGCTGCCGCAGATGGTGGCGGAGAAGAACATCCGCCTGTTCACCTCTCACAACATCTTCACAGAGGGAGAAGTCCGTTCCCGCTACACCATCCTGCTGGAGAACTACTGCAAGACCCTGCATGTGGAGGCAAAGACCATGGGCATGATGGTCCGTCAGCAGTTCCTGCCCGCGGTGCTGTCCACCATGAACAGCCTTGCCGGCGACATCGCCGCCTGCAAAGCGGTGGCGGCCACGGTGCCCTGCGGGGCCCAGCAGGGCGAACTGGAAACGCTGGCCGGCTACTATCAGGAGATCACCGCCGCCCAGAAGAAGCTGGAGAAGGATCTGGCCCAGGCCGAGGAACTGGGCAACGGCCAGGAGGCTGCCTGCTTCTACCGCGACACGATCCTGCCGGACATGGACGCTGTGCGCAAGGGCGCCGACGCCGCCGAGGCGTATCTGCCCGCCGGTTCGCTGCCCTACCCCGATTACACCGAACTGCTGTTTTCTGTGTGATTTTGGTTGACAAATCCCCATCGCAAGCTTTATAATATTTCCTCGTTAGGACAAGGGAGTCCATCGTTCCGCCTCGCTCGGCGGGGCGGTGGATTCCCTCACTTTTTTTGCAAAATCGCAGCGAACAGGGGAGTGCATCATCATGGCAAAACACATATTTGTGACCGGCGGCGTGGTGTCCGGCCTGGGCAAGGGCATCAGCGCGGCCAGCCTGGGCCGGTTGCTCAAACAGCGAGGGCTCAAGGTGGCCGCGCAGAAGCTGGATCCGTACATCAACGTGGACCCGGGCACCATGAGCCCGTACCAGCACGGCGAGGTCTTCGTCACCGAGGACGGGGTGGAGACCGACCTGGACCTGGGGCACTATGAGCGGTTCATCGATGAGGACCTGAACAAGCTGTCCAACCTCACCAGCGGCCGGGTGTACTGGAACGTGCTGCACAAAGAGCGGGCGGGCGAGTACCTGGGCCGCACCGTGCAGACCATCCCCCACATCACCGGCGAGATCAAACAATTCGTCTACGGCCTGGGCGATTACACCGGCGCCGACGTGGTGATCACCGAGATCGGCGGCACCATCGGCGACATCGAAAGCCAGCCCTTTCTGGAGGCGCTGCGCCAGATCAGCCGGGAAAAGGGCCGGGAAAACTGCATGTTCCTTCATGTGGTGCTGGTGCCCTGGCTCAAGTGCTCCGGCGAGCACAAAACAAAACCCGCCCAGCACTCGGTGCGGGAGCTGCAGAGCATGGGCATCATGCCGGACGTCATCATCGCCCGGTGCGACGAACCGCTGGAGGAGGGCATCCTGCAGAAGCTGGCGGCTTTCTGCAACGTGGAGCCGGACTGTGTCATTGAGAACCGCACCCTGGGCAGCCTCTACGAGGTGCCGCTGATGCTGCACGCCGCCGGGCTGGACGACCTGGTCTGCAAGCGGCTGGGCTTCGATACGGCGGAGCCCGATCTTTCCAAGTGGTCGGCGCTGTGCCAGCGCATCGGCAGCCTGGAAAAGAAGGTCAACATCGCCATTGTGGGCAAGTATGTGGAACTGCACGATGCCTATCTCTCGGTGGTGGAGGCTCTCAACCATGCGGGCTACGCCAACGACGCCGCCGTGAAGCTGGACTGGGTGGATTCCGAGCAGCTCACCCCGGAAACGGTGGACGCCCGCCTCGCCCATGCGGACGGCATCCTGGTGCCCGGCGGCTTTGGCGAGCGGGGCATCGAGGGCATGGTGCTGGCGGCGGACTTTGCCCGCCGGAACAAGGTGCCCTACTTTGGCATCTGCCTCGGGATGCAGATCGCGGTGATCGACGCGGCCCGCGCCCTGGCCGGCCTGCCGCGGGCAAATTCCCGGGAATTTGATCCCGAGGGCAATGCCTGCGTCATCGACCTGATGCCGGACCAGCAGGGCAACCTGCCCAAGGGCGGCACCATGCGGCTGGGCGCCTACCCGTGTGTGGTACAGCCCGGCACTCTGCTGTATCGCATCTATAACCAGAACATCATCAGCGAGCGCCATCGCCACCGCTATGAGGTGAGCAATGAGTTCCGCGCCACCCTGAGCGAGGCGGGGGTGGTATTCAGCGGCCTGTCGCCCGACGGCCGGCTGGTGGAGGCCATGGAACTGCCCGATCACCCCTTCTTCGTGGGCGTGCAGTATCATCCGGAGTTCAAGAGCCGGCCGGACCGGCCCCAGCCCATCTTCCGCGAGTTTGTGGCGGCGAGCCTTGCCCATCAAAAGTAACAGAAACAGCGCCCCGCGGACAGGCCGCGGGGCGCTGTTTTACCCGTGGTGCAAAGAAGCAGAAAAGACGAGGCCCCCGGCGTCTGCCGGGGGCCTTGTTTGCAACGTCGGCCTTACAGGCTCCGCAGCCAGGCGGTCATCTGCTCCATGGCGACGCGGGCGTTCTCCTCGCCGGAGAAGGCGGACAGGCGGAAATAGCCCTCGCCGTTCTCGCCAAAACCGCTGCCCGGCGTGCCGATGACGCCGGCCTTTTCCAGAAGGGCGTCAAAGAACTGCCAGGAGTCCATCCCCTTGGGGCACTCCAGCCAGATGTAAGGGGAGTTTTTGCCGCCACAGTACCAGATGCCCAGTTCGTCCATGGCGGCGGCCACGATGCCGGCGGCCCGGAGATAGGCGGCGATGTCCTCTTTGCAGGCGGCCATTCCCTCGGGAGTGAACACCGCCTCAGCGGCCCGCTGGATGGGATAGGCCACGCCGTTCATCTTGGTGCACTGGCGCCGCAGCCACAGATCGTGCAGGTTCATGCCCTCCCGCGCCAGCGTGTGCGGCACCACCGTGTAACCGCAGCGCATCCCGGTGAAACCGGCGGTCTTGCTCAGGCTGCACACCTCGATGGCGCAATCCTTCGCGCCCTCCACCTCGTAGATGCTGTGGGGCAGGTCGTCCCGGATGAAGCACTCATACGCCGCGTCGTAGAGGATGACCGCGTCGTTCGCAAGGGCCCAGTCCACCCAGACCTTCAGCTGCTCGCGGGTGTAGGCCGAGCCGGTGGGGTTGGACGGGCTGCACAGATACACCAGATCGGCGTGGAGGCTGTCGTCCGGCAGCGGCGCAAAGCCGTTGGCGCGGGTGGCGGCGATGTAGGCCACATCTCGGCCGGCCATCAGGTTGGAATCCCGGTAAACAGGGTAGACCGGGTCGGGCAGCAGCACTTTGCACTGATCGCTGAACAGGTCCGGCAGGTTGCCCAGATCGCTTTTGGCGCCGTCGCTGATGAAGATGTCCGCCAGGTCCAGCGTCACCCCGAATCCGGCGTAGTGGCGCAGCACCGCCTGGCGCAGGAAGTCGTAGCCCTGTTCGGGGCCGTACCCGTGGAAGGTTTCGGCATGGGTCTGCTCCTCGGCGGCTTTTTCCAGCGCGTCGATCACCGGCCGGCGCAGGGGACGCGTCACGTCGCCGATGCCCATGGGGATCAGTTTTCGGTCGGGATGGGCTTCGCGGAAGGCCGCCACCCGCCGGGCCACCTCGCTGAAGAGATAGCTTTTCGGGATCGCGTCAAAGGAATGATTGATGATTTGTCTCATGGTCTCTGTCCTTTCGCCCCGGGGGCATAAAATAGGCAAACGACGCCCGCTGCCGACCCGCGGGGCGGGACAGCCGGAACGCCGTTGTTCCTTTTTAGAATAGCATTCCGCCGGCCGGTTGTCAATCGCGCCGCCTGCGCCGGGGCACACAAAAACATCGCCGGCTCCCCTTGACGCGGCGGCCGCGGACGGGTATAATACCATTGATCGAAACAGCAAAGGCGCTGCGTTCTCCCCCAAGGGCAACGCAGCGCTTTTTGCAATTTTCACCGCTTTTAAAGGAGGGGGATCTTCATGACCCACACCCTTGACCAACTCCTCCGGTTCGTGGAGGAAAACGACATCAAATTCATCCGTCTGGCATTCTGCGACATGTTCGGCGTGCAGAAAAACATCGCCATCATGTCCAGCCAGCTGCGCCACGCCGCGGAGCAGGGGGTGTCGTTTGACGCCTCCGCCATCCCCGGGTTTGCCAATGTGGCGGAGTCCGATCTGTTCCTCACGCCGGACCTGGACACCTTCGCCCTGCTGCCCTGGCGGCCCAGCGAAGGCTGTGTGGGACGGCTGTTCTGCAACGTGCGCTACCCCGACGGCCGCCCCTTTGAGGGCGACGGCCGGGCGCTGCTGCGCCGCACCGAACAGGCCGCGACCCAGGCCGGCTACAGCTTTCTGGTGGGGCCGGAGTGTGAGTTTTATCTCTTCGAGACCGACGAGCACGGCCAGCCCACCCGCATTCCCTTTGACCAGGGCGGCTATTTTGATCTGGCCCCCATCGACCGGGGGGAGAACGTGCGCCGGAACATCTGCCTGACGCTGGAGGAGATGGGCATCCAGCCCGAGCGCAGCCACCACGAACAGGGTCCGGGACAAAACGAGATCGACTTCCGCTGCGCCTCGCCCCTGCAGGCGGCGGACGATCTGATGACAGTGCACACGGTGGTCAAGGCCATCGCCGGCCAGCACGGTCTGTATGCCTCCTTCCTGCCCAAACCGCTGCCGAACAAGAGCGGCAACGGCCTGCATCTGAACTTCTCGGTGATCAAGGATGGGCGCAACCTCTTTGAAAATTTCAAGGACAAACCGGATCCGGTGGCGGCGGCTTTTCTGGCGGGCATCCTGCGCCGTGTGCCGGAACTGACGGTGTTCTCCAACCCGCTGCCGGGCTCCTATCTGCGGCTGGGCTGCTGCGAGGCGCCGGGCACCGTGAGCTGGTCCTGCCAGAACCGCTCCTCGCTGGTGCGGGTGCCGGCGGCCATCGGGGCCGATTGCCGCATGGAACTGCGCAGTCCCGACCCGGCCTGCAACCCCTACTATGTCACCGCGCTGCTGCTGGAAGCCGGCATGGAAGGCATCCGGGACGGGCTGCCGCTGCCGCCTGCCTCCGACCGCGACCTCTTCGCGGGCGGCGGAGCCGGGCCGGTGTGCGCCACGCTGCCGACCAGCCTGGCCCAGGCGGTGAAGGCCGCGGGCGAGAGCCGCTTCCTGCAGCAGACTCTTCCCCAGCGTCTGTTGAACACCTATCTCGCCCAGAAGCAGCGGGCCGCTGCGGCCTACGCCGGGGCGGAAAATCCCCATGAATACGAGATGCAGATGTATTTCGACCGGATCTGACGGCAAAACTCCCCTGAAAGGCAGGTGAAGTCCATGGCAGGCGTGTGGATCGTGGGGGAGAAACAGACCCACGAGGCACTGAAAAGCGTGTTTGCCGCCGGCCGGCCGGCTGTGTGCTGTACCAGCGCGGGTGAGGCAAGACGGGGCTTCACCGCGGACGGCGGCAGCCTGATGGTCATCAACGCCCCCCTGCCGGACGAGTTTGGCCGGGAACTGGCCATTCAGGCGGTGGAGAGCGGCCTGGACGTCATCTTTTTGTGCGCCGCGCCCCAGGCGGACAAGATCGCCGCGGGCCTGGAAAAGTATGGGGTGCTGGTGCTGCCCAAACCCCTCTCCCGCCAGCAGGCGGCTTTTGCGGTGCGGATGCTTCGCACCGGCCGCCAGCGGATGCAGAAGATCATCGACCAGAACCGCCGCCTCACCAAACGTCTGGATGAGGCACGGGTGATCTGCCAGGCCAAATGTCTGCTGGCGCTGCACGCGGGCCTCACCGAGGAGGAGGCCCACCGCCTGATCGAAAAGCGGGCGATGGATGCGCGCATCTCCAGCCGGGAGGCGGCCCAGGCGATCATCCGCACCTACGGCGAGCCATAAAAACACACTGAGCAGGGCAAAGGCGCCCGCTGGGTGAGCGGAAACAGTTCCGCCCGCCACGCCCGCCTGTGCCCTGTTTTCCATTTAAGAAAGAAAGAAGGAACCATCACCATGGAAAAACTTCCCCGTTACCTGCCCATCGACTATTCCAAATATGCCCCCGACATCCCACCCGAACAGCGGGAGACCTTCTTCGGCCTGCCCCGGGAGGTGAAGTTCTGCAAAGAGTGTGTGATGACCAACCAGAAGCCCAACAGCTGCTACGAGTTCGAGCACACCATCCACTCCAAGAAAAAGACCATGGTCATCCAGGAGGACGGCGTCTGTGACGCCTGCCATGCCTGCCACAACAAAGAGGGCAAGATCGACTGGGCCGACCGGGAGCGTCAGCTGCGGGAGCTGTGCGACCGCTATCGCAAGACCGACGGCAGCTACGATTGCCTGGTGCCGGGCAGCGGCGGCAAGGACAGCTTCTACGCCGCCCACCTTCTGAAATACAAGTATGGCATGCACCCCCTCACCGTCACCTGGGCGCCCCACATCTACACGCCCTGGGGCTGGCAGAACTTCGAGGCGTGGATCCACGCCGGGTTCGACAACTACCTGTGCACCCCCAACGGCCTGACCCATCGGCTGCTCACCCGTCTGGCCACCGAGAACCTGTTCCATCCCTTCCAGCCCTTCATTCTGGGCCAGAAGCAGCTGGCCCCCAAGATGGCGGCCAAGTTCGGCATCCCGCTGGTGTTCTACGGTGAGAACGAGGCCGAGTTCGGCAACCCCATCGCCGACAACGACAGCGCCCTGCGGGACGAGCACTTCTTCGCCACCAACGACTTCGACCATATCTATCTGGGCGGCGTCTCCCTGCGCCAGCTGGAGGAGGACTTCAAGGTGGACAAGGCCGACCTGGCCATTTACCTGCCCAGCGATACCTCCGACGTGGAGAAAAACCACATCCAGGTGCACTATATGGGCTACTATGAGAAGTGGCATCCCCAGGGGGCTTACTACTACGCGGTGGAGCACGGCGGCTTTGTGCCCAGCCCCGAGCGCACGGCGGGCACCTATTCCAAGTACAACTCCATCGACGACAAGGTGGACGACTTCTTCTACTACACCACCTACATCAAATACGGCATCGGCCGCTGCACCTATGACGCGGCCCAGGAGATACGCAACCACGAGATCACCCGGGAGGAGGGCGTGGCCCTCTGCAAGAAGTTCGACGGCGAGTTCCCCATGCGCTTCGCCCAGGATTTCTTCCAGTACATCTCCATCGACAAAAAGCACTTCGGCGCCGCCGCCGACTGCTTCGAGCAGCCGGAAATGGACATGGACTATTTCATGCATCTGGCCGACCGGTTCCGTTCGCCCCATCTGTGGCAGTATGAGAACGGCCGCTGGAGCCTGCGGCACACCCCCTTTGAGGGCGAGAGCCTCTGCGACTACGGCGCGCCCCAGAAGGAGGGCCAGGCATGAGCCGCAAGATACGTCTCATCGCGCGCCTCGATGTGAAGGATGACTTTCTGGTGAAGGGCATCCAGTATGAGGGGCTGCGCAAGCTGGGCGACCCCCACGACTTCGCCTGCCGCTACTACGAGCAGGGGATCGACGAAATTTTGTATCTGGACACGGTGGCCAGCCTCTATGAGCGCAACAATCTGGGCAACATCCTGGAGCGCACCACCGCCGACGTGTTTATCCCCATCACCGCCGGCGGCGGCCTGCGCAGCGCGGCGGATGTGGGCGCGGTGCTCAAAGCCGGGGCGGACAAGGCCGCGGTGAACACCGCCGCCCTGCGCCGTCCCCAGCTCATCACCGAGATCGCCCGGGCCTATGGCAGTCAGTGCATGGTGCTCAGCATCCAGGCAAAACGCCGGGATCCCAACCGCCCGGAAGCGGGCTGGGAAGCCTATTATGACAACGGCCGGGAGCACTCCGGCCGGGATGTGCTGAAGTGGGCAAAAGAGGCAGTGTCACTGGGAGCGGGGGAGATCCTGCTCTCCAGCGTGGACAAAGAGGGCTTTCAGCGCGGCATGGATCAGGAACTGATCGCCGCGGTGGCGGGCCTGGTGGAGGTGCCGGTGATCGCCGCCGGCGGCGCGTCCTGCGCCGGGGACATCGCCGCCGCCGCGAAGGGCGGCGCGGATGCGGTGGCCGTGGGCAGCATCCTGCACTACGGCAAGACCGATGTGCCCACGCTGAAAAGTGAGGTACGGGCCTTGGGCGTGGAGGTGAGACGATGAGACCGATGGTAACGGTCGTGGACTACGGCCGCAGCAATCTTTTGAGCGTGCGCCGGGCCCTGGAGCACTGCGGCGCCGATGTGTGCTTTGCCACCACGCCGGAGGAGGTCTTGCGGGCCGGCGCGCTGGTGCTGCCCGGCGTGGGCGCCTTTGCGGACGGCATGGAGCAGCTGCACCGCCAGCAGCTGGTGGAACCGCTGGTGAAAAAGGCGGGGGAGGGCACTCCGCTGCTGGGCATCTGCCTTGGTATGCAGATGCTGCTGGATTCCAGCACAGAGGGCGGTTTTACCAGGGGCCTGAGCCTTGTGGAGGGCACTGTGGAACCCCTGCCGGAGCAAACGGCGGACGGCGAGCCCCTGAAGGTGCCCCACATCGGCTGGAGCGCGCTGACCATCGCCCCCGGCGCGGAAAACGGCCTGCTGCGCAACACCCATAACGGCGATGAGGTCTACTTTGTCCACAGCTTCCAGGCGCTGCCCGTTCACGCCGGGGAGTGTGCGGCCACTGTGGAATACGGCGGCCACACTGTCTGTGCCGCGGTGGAGCGGGGCAGGGTGACCGGCTTTCAGTTCCACCCGGAAAAGAGCGGCCCGGTGGGCCTTGCCATGCTGCAGGCCTTTGTGGACAGCCTGTGAAGGTCCTTCAAAACAAACAGCGCCCGGCCTCTGCGCGTTGACGCGCGGGGGCCGGGCGTTTATAATGAGGGGACAACCTGCCTTTAACGGCATCAGGAAGGGAAGTGTCCGGAAATGAGCGTGATCCGAGCCGTCAAAACGGCGTATTTCAGCCCGTCCGGCGGCACAAAGCGCGCCGCTGAATTGCTTTGCGAACAGCTTGGCCTGCCAACGGAATTTGTCAATTGCACCTGCCCGCCCGCAGCGCTGCCTGCCTCCATCCCGGTGGAAAAAGACGAACTGCTGGTGGTGGCGTTTCCGGTGTACGGCGGGTTCCCGCCCCGGGTAGAGGGGCTGTTCCGGCAGTTCCGCGGCCAGGGCGGGCCCTGTGTGCTGGTGGCGGCCTACGGCAACCGGGACTATGAAAACGCGCTGGCCGCCGCGGCGCAGCAGATAACAGAACAGGGCTTTGTCTGCGTGGGCGGCATGGCCTGCATCACGCCCCATGTGTTTGCTCCGGACATCGGCGCGGGCCGCCCCGACGCGGAGGATGCGCCTGCCTTTGCAGCCTTTGCCCAAAAGGTGCTGGCAGCCTGCGAAAGGTCACCGCTGCATCCCGCGTCCCTGCCCGGCGACGCCAACGCGCCCCGCAAACCGCTGCACCCCATGGGCCGCAGCCGGGACGAGCAGCGATGCACCAGGTGCGGCCGTTGCGTGCGTGCCTGCCCCACCGGCGCTTTGAGCGACCGGCTGAAGGTGGACGGCGCAAAATGCGTCAACTGCCTCGTTTGCAGCATCGGCTGCCCCGTGGGGGCCTGGCAATTCGATACGGCCGCTTCCCGCGCGTGGCTGGAGCAAAATTTCTCCGCCCGCCGCGCGGTGGAGTGGTTCGCGTAAAAAAGCCGCGCCGGCCCGGAGAACTTTCTCCGGGCCGGCGTTTTACAGTAAAGCGATATAACTTTACAAAAAAGCACGGGGGCATGGGTCAATAGGTGTGGTCACACACCTCGTGGATCTTTTCCCGCAGGGCCACAAAGTCCCCAAAGGCCAGAGGCTTCTGGCTGGGGTTGCGCAGCAGTGCGGCGGGATGCAGGGTGGCCATGAACCACACGCCGTTCTTCTCCTCGAACACACCGTGTTCCCGCGTCACCGACAGGTCGGGCCGGATCAGCCGCTGGGCGGCGATGCGCCCCAGGCATACCACGATCTTCGGGCGGATGATCCGGAACTGCTCCCGCAGCCAGGGCAGGCAGGCGTCCCACTCCTCGGGCAGCGGGTCGCGGTTTTCCGGCGGGCGGCATTTGACGATGTTGGCGATAAAGACATTTTTCTCCCGGGAGAGGTCCACCGCCGTCAGGTACTGATCCAGCAGCTTGCCGCTGCGCCCCACAAAGGGCAGGCCCTGTTCGTCCTCGTTCTTGCCGGGGCCCTCGCCGATCAGCATGACCTCCGCTGTTTTGGGGCCGGTGCCGAACACCACGTTGGTGCGGGTCTCACACAGGCCGCACTTGCGGCAGGCAAGACATTCCTGTTTGAGTTCTTCAAAATCCATCGGCGGCGCTTCCTTTCCGGCTGTCTGCAAAAAAATGCAGCGGCCCTGGGCATTTGCGCTTATTATATCACAAAAAGCGGGGTTTTGTCTTGAACTTTTTACCCTGTGTGCTAAAATAGATACGGCAAATGGAAACACCGCGTCAGCCAGCGGCGGCGCGGCGCAGGATAAAGGGAGGAAAATCACAATGAATTTTATGGTTGAGACCTCGGCCCGGCACGTCCACGTCACCAAGGAGACGCTGGAGACCCTGTTCGGCGCCGGCTATGAGTTAACGGTCAAAAAGCCCCTGAGCCAGCCCGGCCAGTTTGCTTCCAACGAGCGGGTCACCGTGGTGGGCCCCAAGCGTGAGCTGGCCAACGTGTCCATCCTCGGGCCCTGCCGCAGCGCCGATCAGGTGGAACTGTCCGCCACCGACGCCCGCTCGGTGGGCATCGCCGCCCCTGTGCGCGAGTCCGGTGACATCGCCGGCTCCGGCGCCTGCAAGCTGGTGGGCCCCTGCGGCGAGGTGGAGCTCAAAGAGGGTGTCATCGTGGCCAAGCGCCACATCCACGTCACCCCCGAGGACGCTGTGAAGCTGGGTGTGGCCGACAAGGAGATCGTCAAGGTGGCCTGCGGCAAAGAGGGCCGCAAGCTGGTGTTCGACGATGTGGTCATCCGGGTGAGCGAGAAGTTCGCCACCGCCATGCACATCGACACCGACGAGTCCAACGCCTGCGGCGGCGCCACCGAGGGTGAGATCGTCAAATAAGCGCAGAACCCTGCAACAGGGCCCGCCGGGATGGCGGGCTCTTTTTGTTGCGCTGGTGTGTTGCATTTATCAAAACTTTTGTGTATAATATATCTGTTCGGACAGAGCCAAAACCGTGCGCTGTTCGGCATACGGATGCGGGCCCTGCGCGACGGGGCGCCATGAACCATGTCAGGCGGGGAACCGAGCAGCATTAAGTGGTCTGCCGCGTGCGCCGCAGTCAGTCTGCATCCGTATGCCGAGCCGCGCAAAGGCAGGGGAGTTTCCCCTGCGGGCCTGTCCGTTTTTTGTAGTATTTCCAAGGGAGGTGCCGGCGTGTATCGGGCTTTGTACCGCAAATGGCGGCCCCGCCGCTTTGAGGACGTGGTGGGCCAGCAGAACATCGTGGCCGCGCTGCAGAACCAGATCGCGGCGGGCCGGGTGGGCCATGCCTATCTGTTCACCGGCACCCGCGGCACCGGTAAGACCAGCTGTGCCAAAATTTTCGCCAAAGCCATCAACTGCCCCCACAACCAGGGGGGCGACCCCTGCGGCGAGTGTGAGGTGTGCCGCGGCATCGACGACGGCTCCATCCTGGACGTGGTGGAGATCGACGCGGCCTCCAACAACGGCGTGGACAACATCCGCGACCTGCGGGACGAAACGGCCTATACCCCCAGCGTTTGTACCTATAAGGTGTACATCATCGACGAGGTGCACATGCTCTCCACCCCGGCCTTCAACGCCCTGTTGAAGATCATGGAGGAGCCGCCGGCCCATGTGGTGTTCATCCTGGCCACCACCGAGATCCACAAGGTGCCCGCCACCATCCTGTCCCGCTGCCAGCGCTACGATTTCGGGCGTATCCGCCCGGAGGACATCGCCGGCCGCATCGAGCATGTGGCCGCGGAGGAAAAGCTGGACCTGGACAAGGCGGCCGCCCAGCTGATCGCCCGCCTGGCCGACGGCGCCATGCGGGACGCGCTCTCCATTCTGGACACCTGCGCCGGTGTGGGCGAGGCCATCGATGAGGCGCTGGTGCGCCGGATGGCCGGCGTCACCGACCGGAGTTATCTGTTCGCCATCAGTGACGCGCTGGCGAGCGGCGACGCCGCGGCCGCGCTGGAGCAGGTGGCGCTGCTGCGCCAGCGGTCGGTGGACATGAAGCGGCTGTGCGAGGAGTTGATCGCCCACTACCGCAATCTGATGCTTGCCGCCCTGCCCGGCGGCAAGAACCTGCTGGCGGGTGTGCCGCCCGAGGAGGAAGCGCTCTACCTGCAAAAGGGTGCGTCCGCTTCCCAGCAGAGCAGCGTGCGTGCCATCCGTCAGCTGGGGGAGGCCATGGAAAAGATGAGCCGCGGCACCGACCCGCGCATCGAGTTGGAAGTAGCGCTTTTTGCCATCTCCCAGCCGGTGGCCGAACCAGTCCAGCCCACTCAGCGCCAGGCGCAACAGCCTGCGCCGTTTGCAGCGGCGCCTGCCGCGCCCAACCCCGCCTGGCAGCCCGCAGCCCCGGCACAGGCAACAGCCCCGGCCCCGGAGCAAACCGCCCGGGCGCCGCAGGCGGAACAGGCAGCTCCCCCGCAGGAGCCGCTGCCCTGGGAGGGCCAGCCGATGGAACAGCAGCCGGTGCCGGAACCCGCGCCCCGCGCCCCGCGGCCTGCGCCGGCAAAAACGGCCGCCTCCGGCCCGCCGCAGCCCTTTGAGCCGTGGCCGCAGGTGCTGGAGGTGCTGAAGAAGCGGGATCACATGCTGCCGGCCTACCTGAAAGCCTCCAAAGCCTATTACGACGGGCGGCGGGTGCTGATCGACGGCGGTGATATGTTCCGGGAGTTCATCCGCCAGAACAAGGATTCCCAGGCGCTGCTCAAGTCGATCATCCAGGAGGTGAGCGGCCTTGCCTGCGGCATCGGACCCTACACGTCCCCCCAGGCGCGGGCCGCGGAACACCCCACGGTGGAACAGGCGCTGAAAGATCTTGAAAACCACGGCGTAAATGTGGTATACAAGGACAAAGAATAAGAATACAACAAAACAAAGGAGAAGTACCCATGAAAGCAAGACTGCCCCAGGGCTACGGCAAACCCGATGTGAACGCGCTGATGCGTCAGGCACAGAAGATGCAGGAGGATATGAAACTCAAGCAGGAGGAACTGGAGAATACCGAGTACACCGCCAGCGTGTCCGACGGCATGGTGGAGGTCACCATGACCGGAAAGCATCAGGTCACCGCGATCCACATCAAGCCCGAACTGGTGGACCCCGAGGACATCGAGATGCTGGAGGACATGGTGGCGGCCGCGGTGAACGAGGCGGTGCGCAAAGTGGACGAGGACGCCGACGCCGCCATGCAGCAGATCACCGGCGGGGCGAACTTCCCCGGCCTGTAAGGGGGAAGAGTCATGGGATATAACGTGGCCCCGCTGGAAAAGCTGGTGGAGCAGTTCTCCAAGTTTCCGGGCGTGGGGCGCAAGGGCGCCACGCGCATGGCCTATCAGGTGCTCAGCATGCCTGCGGCCGAGGCGCTGGAGTTGGCCCATGCCATCGAAGACGCCCACACAAAACTCCACCGCTGCAAGATCTGTCAGGACTACACCGAAAACGAGATCTGCCGTATCTGTTCCTCTCCCAAACGGGACACCAGTGTGATCTGCGTTGTGGAAAGCCCCCGGGATATCACCGCCTTTGAGCGCACCCGGGAGTATAACGGTCTGTACCATGTATTGCACGGCCTTATCAGTCCCATGGACGGCATCGGGGCCGACCAGCTGTGCGTCAAGGAGTTGCTGGCCCGCCTGACCGACGGCACCGTGAAGGAGGTCATCATGGCTACCAACCCCACGGTGGAGGGGGAGGCCACCGCCATGTATTTGGCAAAACTCATCAAGCCCCTTGGCATCAAGACCACACGATTGGCCTATGGCCTGCCGGTGGGGTCCAGCCTGGAATACGCCGATGAGACTACCCTGTACAAAGCCCTCAGCGGCAGGGGAGAGCTGTAAAGCATAGGAACATTATAGAATGCCGCCGCGCCCAATTCAGGCAAAGGAGAAACCGGAAATGTCCGAACAAGTGAAAACCAAGACCATTGCCCTGAACCGGCAGGCGCGGCACGAGTACTTTGTGCTGGAAAGCCTGGAGACCGGCATCGAATTGGTGGGCACCGAGGTCAAGAGCCTGCGCATGGGTCAGGTGAATCTGAAAGACGCCTGGTGTGAGGTGGAAGACGGTCAGTTGTTTGTGCACGGAATGCACATCAGCCCCTACGAAAAGGGGAATATTTTCAACCGCGATCCCCTGCGCACCCGTCGGCTGTTGGCACACAAGAACGAGATCCGCAAGCTGGCGCAGCAGGTGAAACTGCAGGGCTGCACGCTGGTGCCCCTTGCCCTTTATTTCAAACGCGGCAGGGTAAAACTGGACCTTGGGCTGTGCAAAGGCAAAAAACTTTACGACAAGAGAGAGACCGCCGCAAAGCGCGCTGCCCAGCGGGACATCGACCGTGCCATGAAGGAGCGCGGCCGCTAAGCCCGAAAGCGGCGCGAACGGTTGCTGAAACAAAAGCGGGGCCACTGCCTGAACGCAGCCGTCCCGCCCGAAAAAAGGAAAAGCCCGGCCGCAAGGCCGGGCTCTTTTTAGTGCGTGATCCAAACAGTATAAATGTCAGTAGGGCATGGGGCCCCACAGGGGGCCTTATGGGCCCTGCAAGTGTTTTCGGCTGTGGCGAAAACTTTGGCGGAGGCGGAATTGACTTTGGCTGAGCACTGAAACCACCCGCGGTTACCGATTTGAGGGGAGGGTAAGGAACCTTGCCGGTGGTTGGAAAATGTGCTATACTAACAAAATTAACTGATTAAAGTGTTAAAGCGTTTCATGCAAAGGAGGGGCTCGGAATGGGAGGAGCCGAGGAAAAAAGCGACACCTATTTTCTCATGTGCGAGCGAAACTGGATTTATAATATACTCATCACTGTGGCGGGATTTTATGGAGCCTTTACCTATATGCTGCGGGGCAACGTGTTCTGCAACGCCCAAACCGGCAACATAGTATTGATGGGAATGGCGCTGGGCGTCGGCCAATGGGGGCACGCCCTCTACTATTTAATCCCTATCTCCGCCTATCTGATGGGGGCCCTGATCTCAGAGCTGGTCCCAAACCCCATCAAGCACCATCTGCCCCTGCGCTGGGATACCCTGCTGATTGCCATTGAGATGGTGGTGGTGATTGGACTGGGCTTTGTGCCCGAGTCCGCACCGGTGCAAATTTCCCAGGTGGCCATCAATTTCATCGCCTCCATGCAATACAACACGTTCCGCCAGGCGGAGGGAGTTCCCATGGCCACCACCTTTGCCACCAACCACGTCCGGCAGATCGGCATTGGGCTGGCCAAAGAGCTGAAGCACCGGCGTTCCCCGGACAAATCCCATCGGAAAAAGTTGTCCAGGCACTTTCAAATGTTGGTGTTTTTTGTGCTGGGGGCGGTGATTGGCACTGTGTTCTGCAAGCTGATGCTGGGTCGGGCCATCTGGCTGACGCTGCTCCCATTGGGGGTTGTGTTTGCTGCCCTGCTCCATGCAGATCTGACCACAGAACGGGACATGGTAGAGCGCAAGCCGGCGGGGCATTGACCAAGTAAAAAAAGGCGTGTATCCGTGGGATACACGCACCTGTGAAATGAAAGCAGACGCTCACAACAATGTGAGCGTCTGCTTTTTCATGGCAAGATAAAGAAAAGAAGGTGGAGAAAACAGGGAGAGGTAACCGTCAAACCGGGTGCAGCAGAGGAGTCACGGCATCGGCCGTGGCTCAGATAAAACGAGGTGATACATTTGTTTTGCATTTAGCCGGTGCCTTGGCGGGGATGAATTCCTCCGCCTGGGTTTCGGCGGATGTTCGCCCCAATTCAGGGACCCATTCCGGGACCTACAGCCAAGTAGCGGCATGGGCCCAGGCCGGTTTCAATCAAACGGTAAATGACTGCGCTGCTCTGGGCCCCACAGAAGAGGGCGGCGTTTATGCGCCGTACAAGTGTTTTCGCCGGTGGCGAAAACCTTGGGGGAGGCGGAATTGGCTTTCGACGAGCATTAAGATTACTCACAGTTATCAAAAAGAAAGACACGCTTCCCAGCATGTCTTTCTTACTTGGAACATCGCAACACTATAGATGCAAATATCTTCGTTGGAAAACGAGTGTGTAAATAGCGTCAGAGTGCAAAAAGATTTCATGATGTTTAACAGGAATGCTTGTAAGGCCCATCCAGAGTTTCTCCTTGTGGTTTTTATTTTAGAGAGCCATAGTTTATCGGCGGCTCCATTCGGATCTGAGAGGCCTGAGAGACCTGCATCTGTTTGGGGTTGACATGCTGACAGCGGTATGCTACACTACTGTTTAATAAACATATGTTTTCTGAACAGTAGTCAGCGCGAAGGAGGAGCCAATGATGACCAGGACAAAGACAGCCTTTCTCCGACGGCTGAGGCGGGCGCTGTTTTGGCGTCTATCCAGCGGAGAGACGCATGCCATTGTAGAGGATTACAGCGGCTTTTTCGATGACCGCATGGCCGAAGGCAAAACGGAGGCCGAGGTCTGCCGGGAGTTCGGTGCGCCGGCAGAGGTGGCGCGGGCAATTTTGCGGGAGTCCGGACGGCGGACGCAGCCGCTGGGCTTGCTGATCATCGTGTGGGTTCTGCTGGCGGGGGTTCTCAACTGGTGGTGGACATGGCAGACCTTTAGATTTTCCAACTCGGGTTATTTCTGGTTCTATATTGCGGAGTTTCTGCTGATCCCGGTACTGTGGCTGTGCTGGCGGGGGACACTGGACAACCGCAAAGGCAATCTGCCACACCCCAGACGCTGGCGCGCCGCGGCCTTTGGCATCCCGGCGGCCGCTTGGGCTGCGTTTTATAGCTACTACGCCTGGTGTATGCTGGTCTTCGTGCCGAAGTTTCAGGTGCTTCCCTTTGAGCAACAGACCGCCGGCGCGAAGATCGGCGTGGTCATCGGAACGCTGAAGGAGGCAGGCTCTCTGCTGGTGCTGGCCGTTCTGGCAGTGCTGCTCGCGTGGGCCTGGCGGGAGGGGAGTCCCCGGCCGTTGATCGGTGCGGCTTGGTGCGTCGGATGCCTTTGCTCCATGTCTTGTCTGTACGCGTTTTCAACACGTTTGGACGAAACTGAGATACCTCTTTCGTCATTTGCCGTCTTGTTCCCGCCGCTGGCGGTGCTGCTGGCCATAGGAGTGGGCGGAGCGGTGCTGACCGCTCTGCTCATCCGGAAGGGAGGCCGCCATGGACGCACAGCTTAAACGCGGCGCGCTGGAGCTGTGCCTGCTGTCCGATGTGGCAAAGCAGGAGCAGTACGGCTATGACATTATCAAGCGGCTCCGACAGTCTTTCCCCGATGTGGAGGAGAGTAGCTTTTACGCCATTCTCCGTCGCCTGCATCGGGAGGGTTCTCTGGAGCAGTTTTCTGGTGAAACCTCCGGCGGTCCGCCCCGGAAATACTATCGGGTTACACCTCAGGGACGGAAAAAACTGGAGGAGCAGACAGCAGATTGGAGGACACTGGTTTCTATCGTAGCGCAACACTTGGAGCGCTTGTGATTTTCCGCAGGCTAAGGGGTTCTCCCACCGCGGCAAGAGGCTGGCTTTTGACAGGGATGCTTCCGATTTGCGCCGCCAACGTGCTCAGGCTGTCCCAATTTGGAATGTCGTCTGGACTTAGTGCGCTGCGCTGCTCAGGCGGGGCGCACAGTATGAGATCTCCTGCCAACACAGCTCGGAACAACAGGTCTGGATCTGGGATGTTCTCTGGCAAAGTTTCCAGTTCCGGGGAAACCAGTGTTACCCGCTCCAGTCCCCGGTTGGCAAGCACTGCCTCCACCGCCCACGGGTACTGGCCGTCGGCCTCCGCGCCTTGGGTGGAGGGAATCAGCATCTGAAAGGAATCGGATTCCTTCTCCGCTGCGTTCAGAATACCACCCAGTAATGCGGGGAAGGGAAGGTACTCTTTGGAACTGGTCTCCCCCCCGGCCCAAAACCAGGGAAGTGCCGCCCAGAGGCATGGGATGGGTTTCCACATTCCATACCATTTCAGCATATTTCCTAAGATATGTGGTAAACGGCGGCAGATCCAAAACATATAAAGGGCCGTGGTTTGATTCTGGGATATCAACGACTTTGGTAGAGCAGTGTTCCACAGCTGTGAGCTTAAAGTGATCCGGCAGTGGCTGAGAGGAACGGCTTTCCAGACTCTGGAGAAATGCCTCGATGCGAGTAATAACGCCTACTGGTGAGAAGTGCTCATCCACTTCGATGTGCAGATAGGGTTTTTCGCCCATCTCCTTCCGGAACAGATAGGAGAGCATCGTATCCGGTCCGCAGCCGTGGTTGGTGAGATAGACGGCGTACAGATTAGGGTGATGGGCCACGAGTTTCGCCCCGGAGAGGATGTGTTGTCCGAAGGGCCAGTACAGATTGGGGTAGTCCGCTGACAGATCCAGGTCGTGAGCAGGTAAATGGGAGAGAGTAATTACCTTGTGCCCCCGTTCCAGCAGCAGACGAGGGATTCCCATATTCAGCACCGGATCGGAAAGACCGTAGTTCCGGGTGATCAGTACAAGTACTTTGTCCTCAGGATTCAGAGAGGAAAGCAGTTCACGACCCTGCCGCTCTACTGCTGCTGTATGCCGGCGTACCGCTTGGGCTCCGGCCATCAGGGCAGGCAGACACCGCAGTTTGGGGATGCCAAGCTGTTTTCCAAGGCCCAGCATAGCTGATGCCATCGCTTCCTGCCCAAAGTCCAGATCGAACACAGGGTTGAGCAACTCAATGCCCCGCTCCGCCAGACGAAGGGCACGGGCGGCCAACTGAGGTGCGGTCTGCATATAGACACAGCCGTAGTTGTGCTCAACCTTGGAGGTCTCATGCCTCATGGTATGGATGGAGGGGAGAAAGATATAGTCAACACCGCGCTCTGCCAACCAGGCCATATGACCATGGATCAGCTTTACCGGGTAACAGGTCTCCGCCTGGGCTGTCTGTTGGGAGAGGCGTATGATCTCCTCGTTGGTAGACGGCGAGAGCAGTACATTGAATCCCAACTGCCGGAAGAAGGCATTTGCCATAGGAAAGAACTTGTGGATCATCAGGGCAAAAGGTACACCCACCGTTTTCCTTCCGGGGACAGGTGTTGGATCATAACCTTCCAACAGCAACCGTGGGCCACGCTGGTAAAAGGCGATGTTGCGTTGAATCTCCGCGGACAGGGCGACCTCCGCTTCCGGCTGCCTGTCGAACCCATGGAAGCGGGTAGGGCCTTTCTTGGATTCCAGTGCCAGCAGGGCGGCGCCGTATGCTCCACTGATGGAGAAGCAGGGAGAGACTGTGAGCCGATCTCCAAATTCCTGGCGGAAAGCGGCCACGATGCCGGGGTTATAGGCCACACCGCCCTGGAGCACAATATGGTGTCCTACTGGCTTGCTCCCAACTACTTTGTGGAGATAATTTCGGACAATGGACTGGCACAAACCGGCTGCGACCTCTGTCTGGGTGGCTCCCTGTGCCTGGGCAGATTGGATAGCGGTCTCGATAAACACGGTGCATCGCTCTCCCAATTCCACAGGGGCCTTTGCAGTAAGAGCCAGGCGGCCGAAGTCCTTCAAAGGGATGTTCATGCGTGCGGCCTGCTCCTCAACAAAGGAGCCGGTTCCGGCAGCACAGATTTTGTTCATTTGAAAGTCTGTAACCTGCCCATTCTGAAGGGAGATGTATTTAGAATCTTGACCGCCGATCTCAAAGACGGTATCTGCTTTGGGCATACATTGGATGGCAGCTCTTGCTTGGGCTGTAATCTCATCTCGCACGGCATCCGCACCGATGAGCCGGCCGATCCGCTCTCGTCCGGAGCCAGTGACGCCAACTGCCAGAAGGGGAATCCGCCCAAAACGGGAGCGGATATTCTCCAGGCCCTTTCGCACCGCTGCCTCCGGGTCTCCGGCGGTGCGAAGATACTGGAAGTCCACCAGTTCTCCGAATTGATCCGTGAGAACCAGGTCTGTGCTGGTAGAACCTACATCAATGCCCAAAGCGCAGCCCTGTGGTGGGATATGGCCGGAAACAGGCGGATCAGATACAAAAACCTTGGGATCAGGCCCCAGTGGCTGACGACGGTGCAGCCGGTCTTCCGTGTTTGAATCCTGCCCACACAGAGAGGCCAGTAGTTCTCCCATGGAACAGGTGCCTGCCTCCTGAGCAGCCAGCGCAGCCCCGGCGGCGCCGGCGTAGAGGAAATTCTTCGGTAAAATCAATTCTTCTTCCGTGAGACCAAAAACATCCCGAATAGCCCGAAGAACCCCCGCATTGTAGCCAACTCCGCCGCATAAAGCCACAGGCTTCTCCACAGAAAGTCCCCGCACAATGACTGCTTTATAGTTGCGGACCATTGCGTAGCAGAGCCCCAGCAGAATGTCAGGAGTAGGCACTCCCTCCTGCTGTCGGTGAATGATATCCGTTTTGGCAAAGACAGCACATCGGCCAGAGAGGCGTGGAATGGAGCGAGCCTTTGCTACCAGTTCGGAATAGTCTTCGATCCGCAGGCCCAGCCGGGACATTTGGTCTTCAAAAAAGGAACCAGTGCCCCCGGCACAGTGTTCATTCACTGCAAATCTGGGCGGAGTGCCACAATCCAGAGCGGTGAGGAAACGGGCGCTCTGACTTCCAATTTCAATGACAGATTTCGCTTCCGGCGCCAGCAGATGGATGCCGCGATGGATGGCGGGAATATCGCCCAGAGTTAAAAGTCCGGGACAGACATCTAAAAGTCGATTTCCTATGCTTCCGGTAAGCATCACTGGATAGCCGCAAGCATTGCTATCCGCCTGCAGTAGTTCGCCGAGAAGTGCCCGAACTGTTTGAACTGCGGCACCATGATGCGCGGAGGATTTGAACCACAAAAGCTCCCTCTCCTGTGAGAGCATAGCCAGTTTGACAGTAGCAGTTCCGCAATCTAAACCGATCCCATTCATAGACAGCCTCCTTACATTGACATTTCATTGTCTAAGCAGTATAATAATGGTTAGTTATTGCTAACCATAAAGAAGCTTTTTGTTTTTGTCGGTTGCCACAGCAACACGGAGGGATCTCATGGGTTCGATTTTTGCGGCGATGCGCCGTTGCCAGCTGTTCGACGGTATTCCGGAAGAAAAGTATCAGAATGTTCTTAACTGCCTGCATGGAGAAGTGCGGGCAATTCCAAAGGACACAATTCTGCTGCGGATCGGTGATTGCCAAAAGCGCCCCGGCGTTGTTATGTCTGGCACCTTAAGGATCTCACTTTACAGCGAGGACGGAAATCTACTAACCATTGATCGCCTGAGTAGGGGGCGCGTGTTTGGGGAGACATTGGTCTGCTCCATGTCCCAAGACAGCCCCATTCAAATTGATGCCCTTAACGATACAGAGGTGCTCTATCTGGACTTTGACCCTTTGTTGCTGCAGCAAGAGAACGGGTGTCCATACCGGATGCGGGTAACCGCCAATTTGCAGGAAATGGGAAGAGGAGCTTTATTCCTCAACCAGAAAATGCGTATTTTGGCACAGAACCGGCTTCGCAATCGGATTAAGGTCTATCTTCAAGGTTTGCCAGTTGCCTCCAATGGTGAGATACGCTTGGAGATGGGACGTGGAGAGATGGCGGACTATCTGTGTGTAGATCGCAGCGCCCTTTCCCGAGAACTGGGCCGAATGCAGAAAGAGGGTATTCTTACTTATCAGGGACAGGTTATTCAAATTTTGGACAGTAAATTTTTAACCGCATAGACAGAAAAATCAGGGCTATCCGTTGCCATAGCAACGGACGGTCCTGTTGTTTTATGTAATAATCCCGCTTGTGGTTAGCTATGTCTAACCACAAGCGGGATTATATTGATTCAGATTGGAGGATCTCAAATGAAACGCACTCTTGCTTCCATCCTGGCTTCTGCTATGATGCTCTTTGCCCTGGCCGGTTGTGCCGGGGGCAATGCGCCTGCGGACAGCACCAACCAAAACGACACAGCAGAGGAATCCAGCCAGGCCGCCGAACCGATTACCATCTCTGTAGGCGTGCCCACTGCCCCGCCTGCTCTGCCGGTTCTTCACATGATGGAGGAGCAGCTGCTGGGGGAGAATGTGACAATTGACCTGAATGTGTGGAATGCCCCGGAAGAACTTCTGGCTATGGTCCAGGGCGGAGAACATGACCTGTACGCATTTCCCCTGACCGTGATATCCACCCTCTATAATAAGGGACTTGATGTACGTCTGATGAATGTGAACACCTGGGGCGTTACGTACTTTATGACCACCGATCCGAATTTCTCAACCTGGAGCGACCTGGAGGGCAAGACGGTATATATTCCGCTTCAGTCCTCTCCTCCAGATGCGCTCACCCAGTATTTTATGAGTGAGGCCGGCCTGACGGTGGGTGAAAATGTCCAGGTGGTCTACGCCAGTACTGCAGAAGTAGCCGCCCTTTTGGCCTCCGGGGAGGCGGAATACGCCACCTTGATCGAGCCCCAGGTTACTTCCGCCATGGTACAGAATGAGAATGTGCGCCGGGCACTCAGCTTTGAAACCGAGTGGCAGCGATCCACCGGCACCGATACCATGATCCCCAACGCGGGCTTCGGCACCACGCAGAC
>DSLFC04102__coassemble_627_pt1 | contig 43367 bp, 34 predicted proteins | sample DSLFC04102__metabat2_high_PE_037 | metagenome-assembled genome bin DSLFC04102
GGGGCTGTTCCACTCGCTGGGGTGGCGGCGGTAGACCAGTTCCACCTCCGGGTGGCCGGCCAGATACCGGTCGAACCAGTCCAGCGTCTCGGCCATGCTCACCCGGTTGGTGGCGGCAAAGCCGGAAAAATCGGTGCCCGCCATCTCGCTGAGTTCCTTCACCTCCGCGTCGGTCATGCTGGCGTAGCCGAAGCTGGAGATGTACAGGTGCAGCTTTTTGGCCGGATCCAGCCCGTGCTCGGCGCACAGGGCCTCCTTGGATTTGAAATACCCCGCGAACTCCGGGCGCAGAAAGTCCATCATCACCGCCCCGGTGACGGGGGTGTTCTTCTCCTTCATGCCGTGGGCGATGAGCCGGTCTGCCGTGCGGCGGCCCCAGCAGGTCTGCACACACTTTTTGGCGTTGCCGTTCATGTTGAACCAGTCGGCGGCCTCCTGGGTGTCGCTGAGCATCTGCTCCCAGTGCAGGTTCACGATCTTGTCGCACCGGCCGATGTTGTTGTAGACGTGGCTGTTGATGGCCTCGTTGTCGTACATGCAGCTGGAAACGAGCACCTTTGGCTTTTTCCAGGTGAAGTATTTCAGCTTTTTGCGGTCCAGCAGCTGGCGGATCTCGGCGGTGTAGCCCCGGCGCTCCAGTTCCAGCTTGAGCAAAAGGTCGCTCTCATACTCCCGCACCGTGTGCTCGTACAAAATCAAAAAGTCAAGCCCCATCCCGGGCGCCTCCCTTTGGCAAAGTTATCCGATGTCGGAAAAAAGCTGGTCCACCCACAGGGGCAGGCCGTAGCGGGTGTCCAGATGAAAGCCGTCAAAAAACTGCTTGTCGTCGTCAAAGTCCGGGCGGTCAGCCCACTCATAATCCAGCACGGCAAAGCCGTATTCCTCGGCCCATTCCGCCAGCTGGGGCAAAAATTCCGTGGCCATGGCCTCGTCGATGCCAAAGGGCATGCAGGCGTCGGTGAGCACGATGTCCGCCATGGGGGGCAGCACCACCGTCAGTTTCACACCCTTCTCCCGGCAGGTTTCGGCCATCTGGCAAAAGCGGGCCAGCTGCTCGGCGTTGAGCGTCCAGCCCCTGCACCGGGGCAAAAGGGCCTCGGGGTAGGTGGCAAGGCGGGTGTGCAGGGGGTACACTGTGCCGTCGGGGCCGGTGTAGTCCTCGGGGTAGACCCAGTCGCCGGTCTCCTCCGCGCTGCCGCCCGGGATGCCCCGCAGCCGCTCGGAGAGGGCGGTGAGCATGTTCACGTTGTATTCCAGGTTGAACATGTAGGCCAGGGGGTTCGTCAGGGTGGCCTCCAGCGTGCTCATCCGGTCGGCGTCGTAGGTCTCGGTGACGGTGTAGAAGGAGAGACCGAACACCACTTCCTCAAGGTTCGGGTTTTGCTCCAGCGCCCAGTTCACCACGTCCACCCCCTCCCGCAGGGAGGCCCCGCCGAAGGCCAGGTTCTGCCAGGGCCGGCCGCTGACCTGTTCCACCTGCTCCATGTCGAAGTGGGCAAGGCGCGAATCCCCCACGATGATGCGCGCGCCGGGGTCGGCGGCGTAGGCTTTGAGGCGCGCCACCGGCGCCTCGCTGGAGGTGGATACCTTGAGGCCGAAGTAGTTGTTGGGCTCGAAGGCGGCAAAGACGCAGAAATACGCCGCCACCGGCACTGCCAGCAGCGCCAGCTTTTTTAAGATGCCGCGCATTCCCGCGCCTCCTTTCGCTGTGTTTATGCTGCATGGCCCGATGCCATGCAGCGCCGGTCAAAAGCCGCCGTAGGCAAAGCTTGCGCCGCCAAAGCCGCCGCTGGCCATCAAAAGACCGCCGAAGATGGCCAGCACCAGCGCGTAGTAGAGCGCCCAGCGCGCCGTGCCTTTTTGCGCTTGCAGCACCAGTTCGGCGCTCTTGTTTTTAAAGCGGAAGGCCCGCTGCCAGTCAAACCACACCGCCAGCGCCAGGGTGCAGACCAGAAAGGCGCACCAGGCCGCCGCCATCAGGTTTTGGGCGTAGAAGCCGTCCAGCACCGCCTGCCAGCTCTCGGCGGCAAAGCGGGCGGGGCTCCAATCCCGGAAAAAGCCGGCCAGCACGGCAAAGGCCTGGCCCATCCCGCTGCCGCCCACCTCGGAGCCGGCGGCGAAGAACACCATGCCGAAGGCCCACAGGGCGAACACCGCCGCCCGCTTGGCCCACAGCACCCGGGCGGGGGCCTTCTTTTTTGGCTTGCCGAACTTCTGGTGGATGAGCTCCTCCCCGGCGCGGTAAACGCCCTGCAAAAAGCCCCAGACCACAAAGGGCAGGGTGCTGCCGTGCCAGAAGCCGGAGACGAAAAACACGATGAAGACGCACAGCACCGGCGAAAGGCGGCTCACCCGCCGCCCGATGAGGGGCAGTTTGGAGGCGTCTGCCCAGACGAGAGGGGTGAAGAGGTAGTCCTGCAGCCAGCCGGAAAGACTGATGTGCCAGCGGCTCCAGAAGCCGGAGAAGTTGGCGGCGAAAAAGGGCGTTTTGAAGTTTTCGGGAATTTCCAGGCCCAGCAGCAGGGCGCTGGCCCGGGCCATCTCGGAGTAGCCCGCGAAATCAAAATAGAGATAGAGGGTGTAGCCCACGGTGGCGGCCACGAGCGCCGGCCCGCCGTGGCCGGCGGCGTCGGAAAAGACGGGCCGGACATACATCATGAGAACGTCCGCCACCGCCACCTTTTTAAAGAGGCCCAACGCGAACAGCTGCAGCGCCCGCACGGTGCGGCCCTCGTCAAAGCGGTGCTCCTGCCGCAGCTGGGGCAGCACCAGCCGCGCGCGGCAGATGGGCCCGGCGGTGATGGTGCCGAAAAAGCAGAGGAAGGCCACCAGGTTCACAAAACTTTTTTCCGGCTCCATGTCGCCCCGCGCCACATCCACCAGATAGCTCACCGCGGCGAAGGTGTAAAAGCTGATGCCCAGGGGAAAGGGCAGGGCGTGGAGAAGGCCGGGAGCCAGGGGCAGCACCGGCACAAGGAAGTTGAAGTACTTGAACACCGCCAGCACCGCCAGCAGGGCGACGACGGCGGCGGCCAGCAGCCGGCCCTTGCTCTCTTTGCGGGCAAGGGCAAGCCCCATCCGCCAGACGAACAGGCACACCGCCGCCAGCACCGCCAGCGGCACCAGCGGCCAGGCGCCGGGCCAGGCATCCCCCGCGGGGCGGTTCGCCCAGTAGAACACGGCGCTCGCCGCCAGCAGCAGGCCGCTCTGAAAGCGGGCCGGGCACACCTTCAGGTACAGAAAAGCCACCACGGGCAGGAACGCAAAGTAGGAAAAACTCTGAAAACTCACCCCGGCGGCCTCCTTCCAAACCCGTGAAAAGGGCAGTATCTAAGTTATTATATCTGTTTTGTACTGCGGTGTAAAGGGCGCAGGCGGTTGAAATCCGGTCGTAAATAGGGTATACTGTTTTCGAATAATTTTTCGAAAAACCGGGCCCGCCGCCCGTTGTCAAAAGGAGCGCAAGTATGGCACACACCGTCATGGTCACCGGCGCCGACGGCTTTATCGGCAGCCATCTCACCGAGGAACTGGTCAAAAAGGGCGAAAAGGTCAAGGCATTCTGCCTGTACAACTCCTTCGGCACCTGGGGCTGGCTGGACACCCTGCCCCCTGAGATCAAAAACGAGATCGAGGTGTTCATGGGCGATATCCGCGACCCCAACGGCGTGCGCTGCGCCATGGAGGGCCAGGAGATCGTCTATCATCTGGCGGCCCTCATTGCCATCCCCTTCAGCTACCACAGCCCCGACAGCTATGTGGACACCAACATCAAGGGCACCCTGAACGTGCTGAACGCGGCGCGGCAGGTGGGCACAAAGCGCCTGCTGGTCACCTCCACCAGCGAGGTGTACGGCACCGCCCGGTATGTGCCCATCGACGAAAACCACCCCTTCCAGGGCCAGAGCCCCTACTCCGCCACCAAGATCGGCGCCGACCGGCTGGCCGAGAGTTTCTGGCGCAGCTTTGAGCTGCCGGTCACCATCGTGCGGCCCTTCAACACCTACGGCCCCCGCCAGAGCGCCCGGGCGGTGATCCCCACCATCATCACCCAGCTGCTGGCGGGCCGCACCGAGATAAAACTGGGCAGCCTGGAGCCCACCCGCGACTTCAACTATGTGAAGGACACCGTCGCCGGTTTCATGGCCCTGGGCGGCTGCGAGGCGGCCATCGGCCAGGAGGTGAACATCGCCACCGGGGTGGAGCACTCCATCGGCGATCTGGCCAACGAACTCATCCGCCAGATCAACCCCGAGGCGAAGATCGTCTGCGACAGCCAGCGCCTGCGCCCGAAGGACAGCGAGGTGGAGCGCCTTTTGGGCGACGCCACCAAGATGCACAAGCTCACCGGCTGGAAGCCCGCCTACACCTTCGAGCAGGGGCTGGCCGCCACCATCGAGTTTCTGCGGGGCAACATGGAGCGCTACAAGCCCGACGTGTACAATCTGTAAACAAGGCCCGGCTGCCGCCGGGCCGTTCCGGCTGCCGGGAGGCCCTCTGCGGAGAGGCCGGCCCGGCATATGCCGTTTTTAAAGGCCCTTGGCCGCAACACAAAACGAACGAGGTTTTTTGGTGCAAAAATTATCTTTCAAACACTTTAAACGCCCGCCCCGCCCGGCGCTTGCCGCCCTGGGCCTTGCGGCCGCGCTGGCCGGCGCTTTGGCCTTCATGTACTACTGGCGGGTGGTGTATTATCTCGACGACCGGGGCGTACCCGCCCTTTTGCTCTACGGCGCGGCGGCGGTGTTTGTGCTGGCCGCGGCGCTGGCGGTGTGGGCCGGCGGGAAACTGCGCGGTTTCGACGCCAAGGCGGCCCTTGCCATCTTCCTCTGCGGGGCGCTGTTCTGCTTTGCGAATCCGCCGCTGCAGGTGCCGGACGAGACGGCCCACTTCCTGCGCAGCTACTCTTTGAGCCAGGGCCGCCTCACCTTCGACCACGACCGCATCTATCCCGACGACGTGGCAAAGCTGGTGGAGAGCTTCCCCGGCGCGTGGGTGGCCAGCCACACCAGCCAGGGCCTTTCCTACACCGAGGACGGGGAGGAGCGCAGCTATACCACCGCGGGCTATGCCCTCAAACAGCGGGGGGAGGACGGCCGGGTGGAGAGCATCGCCGACGGCTTTGCCGCCTACTTTGACGGCCAGCCCGCCGAAGAATCGGTGGGCGAGCCCTATTTCTTCATGACCCTCTCCATGCTGCCGCAGGCGCTGGGCATCCTGGTGGCCCGCCTTGTGGGCCTGGGGGCACTGGGCTGCCTGTACGCCGCGCGGCTGGCGAATCTGGCGGCCTACACGGCCCTGTGCTGGTTGGCGCTGAAAAACTGCAAACGCTACAAGCCGGTGTTCACCGCCTTCATGCTGCTGCCTTTGAGCCTTTACATGGCGGCCTCGGTGAGCTACGACGCCACCCTGCTGGGCTTTTATTATCTTGTGGCCAGCTTCTACTGCAAGGACGAGATCCTGAATAAGGACATCGCCGTGTTCATCGCGGCGTTCCTGATGATGAATCTGGCCAAGCCCTACATCAGCCTCTTGTGGGTGGTGCTGCCGCTGGTGCTGCCCCGCTCCGCCTGGAAGACCCGGGTGAAAAAGTGGCAGCTGGCGGCGGGCTGCCTCGTGGGCGGCCTTGCGCTGGGCAAGCTGTTCGACTGGTACGGCACCGCCTTCCGCTTCAACTACCCCTATGTGGGCCGGCAGATCGAGGGCGCGGCGGAACTGCCTCAGCTGCTGGGCATCCTGGCAAACCCCTTCCGCTACGCGGCGGTGCTGCTGGGCAGCTTTTACGAAAACAACTTCTTCCTGGGGCAGCTGGGCCTGTTCGGCGCCCTCGACCTGGAAGTGCCCTTCATCAGCTTTGTCAGCCCGCTGGTGCTGCTCTTCGCGGCGGCCCTCTCGGTGCATGAAAAAAGCAGCCTCAAGCCCATGCCCGCCTTTGGCCTGGGGGCCTTGAGCGTCGTCTACATGGCGGGTGCTGCCACCGCCATGTACATCACCAGCACCCCGGTGGGTATGATCCGCATCATCGGCCTGCAGGCGCGGTATTTCCTGCCCGCCTTCCTGATGCTCTTCGTGCTGGTGGCGGCGCTGCTCAGTCATGTGCTGGAACCCCGCCTCGCTTCCGGGCAGGCCAAGGCCCGGCGGGTGTCGCTGGGCGTCTCGGCGGTGTTCGGGGCCCTGGGGGCGGTGCTGCTGTTCCAGCACTACTTCATCGGGCCGGTGTATGTCATCAAGTAACATAAAGAAAGGAGGCGGCGCCCTTGCCGCTTTTCAGTGGGATACTGGCGCTTGCGGCCGTGAGCCTTTACTGCGCCGCCCTGGCCCGCCGCTTTAAACTGGACGCGGGCCTGCTGGCCCTGCCGGTGATCGCCGGCGCCTCCCTCTGGCTGTGCCTGTGGGGGGGGGTCGGCCTGCTCAGGGCCGGCGGCTGGGCCTTTTATCTGGCCGCCGCGGCGCTGGCGGCGTGGCTGGCGTATAAAAGAGAGCTGGCCGGCGCGCTCAGGGAACTGCTGACCCCCGGGTTTGCGACCTTTGTGCTGGCGGCCGCCTTCTTTTTGGTCGTGTTCGCCGCCACGCAGCCCATGTTCACCCAGACCGACGAGTTCAGCCTCTGGGGCTCGGCGGCCAAACTCACCAAACTCCACGACATGCTGCACCCGGCGGCGCCGGGCAACCTGCTGGCCCGCACCGCCACCCCGGCGCTGATGCTGGTGAGCTACCTCTTCCAGTTCTTTGGCGCGGGCTTCTCCGAGTGGTCGGCCTATTTCGCCGTCGACGCGCTGCTGGCCGCCGCGGTGGCCGCCGTGGCCAGCCTGCCCTGCCTTTCCAAAGCGGGGGCCGCCGTGGCCGCCGCCTGCGGCTTTCTGGTGCCCTACTTCTTCAGCGCGCCGTCCCTGGGCGGCATCTCCAACATCTATCTCTCCTTCATGGGCGATCTGCCCCTGGGGTTTGTGTTCGGGGCCACCCTCTGCGTCTATTTTTCGCTGCGGGAGCGCCCTGTCGCGGCCCTCGCCCTCACCGCGCTGCTGGCGGCCTTCCTGGTGCTCACCAAGGACGTGGGCCTTGCCTACGGGTGCATCGCCGTGGGGCTGGTCTGCGCCGACCGGCTCTTCTGCGCGCCCAAACGCCGGCTGCCGCGGCGGCTGAAGGACGCCGCCCTCGCCCTGCTGACCATCCTGCCCGGCGGCCTTGCCTACCTTGGCTGGAGCCGCTATGTGGCGGCGGTGACGGGTCTCGGCAAGACCACCGTGGGCAGCGAGATCCACGAGGTCACCCAGGGGCAGGCCATGGCCGAGGGGGTGGCGCAGCTGCTGGGCCTTATGGAGCCCACCGAAAAGTTCGCCCAGGTGCGAAACGCGATGCTGGCCAGCCCCTTCACCATCCCGGTTTGCCTGCTGGGGGGCGGCGCGCTGGCCCTTGCCCTCATCTGGCTGGTGCTGGCCGCGGCGGCGCTGGCGGCGCCCAAAGGCGAACGGCTGCGCCCGGTGTGCCTGGGAGTGTTCGGCACCCTGGCGCTGGGGGCGTTCCTCGTCTTCCATCTGTTCCTCTATGTCTACAACTTCCGGGAGACCGACGCGGCCAACCTCCAGGACTACATCCGCTACATCGGGCCCTATTACATGGGCTTTTTCCTGATGGCGCTGGGCCTGCTGGCCCGGTACGCCGCCGCCGAAAGCCGGATGGCGAAGCTGGCGGGGGCTCTGCCCGCGGCGGTGCTGGCGGGCTTCTGCGTACTCATCGCCTGGCGGGGCCTGCCCACCGCGGGCTTCTGGAACTACCCCCGCTCGGTGTACTCGGTGCGCCAGGATGTGAAACAGCGGGCCGAGGCGGTGAACGGCCTTCTCGACTGGTCGGACACCGTGCTGCTCATCAGCCAGGGGGATACCGCAATCCGCTGGAACTACTACGGCTTTGAACTGAACGCCACCCTGGCCCGGGGCTTCGGCGGCTTCGGCTACGGCCACGAGGGTGACTATAACTGGGACACCACCCACATGAACCTCGTTCCGCCCGAGGCGGCGGGGGAGGGGGTGCCGGAGGTGTACAGCTATCAGACTGTGGCGGACGCCGACGACCTGTGTCTTTTCCTGCTGGACAAAAAATACACGCACATCCTGGTGGACGCCAGCGACGACTACATCGCCGACGTGATCGGCCCCGCTTTCGGCTGCGAGGGCCTGCCGGACGACAAGCCCGACGAGCCGGTGCTGCTGTCCATCCAGTACGACGGTGACACCGTGCGCTGGACACCGGTGGAAGGAGGCGCGGCATGAAAAAACTGAGACCGCTCCTCCTGGCCTGGGCGGCGGGCCTTGCGATCTGGCTTTTGCTGGGCTGCGCCAGCCTTGCAAAGACCGCCTGGTACGCCCGGCAGGGCCTGGCGGCCACCCAAAGCCTCTCGCTGGAGGACTTCACCCCTGTGGGCATCGAGCCCTACGACGCGGGGGAGGAGGGCCCGTGGTACATCTCCACCGACGGCGACGCCCAGCTGCTGTGGCAGGGGGATGCCTATCTCAACACCGTCTGGCTTTTTATCGAGCACGAGAGCCCGCCCCAGGCGGTGATGCTCTACTGGAAAACGCCGGGCCAGGCGGACTTTTCCCCCCGCCAGTCGGTCTACGGCACCCTGACCGCCCCCGACGTCTACACCTTCGATCTGGGCGGCGTGCGGGTGAGCGAGGTGCGCATCGACCCGGACAGCCAGGGCGGCGTGGTCACCCGGCTGGACGGGGTGGTGTTTAACCCCGATCAGTGGCCGCTGGCGGCCTTCGTGCCCGGCCGGGGCGCGGCGCTGCTGCTGCTTTTGGCGCCCCCGGCGGCGCTGGCGGCGGCCTGCCAGCTGCGGCGGGCGCTGGGCGCACTTCTGAAAAAAGACGATGAAACTAAATAAAAGCGAGGTCTTAACGATGAGCGAGTTCATTCCCCTTTCGGTGCCCAACTTCTGCGGCAACGAGCGCAAGTATGTGGACGAAGCGCTGGAGGGCGCCTGGGTGTCCACCAGCGGGGCCAAGGTGGGCGAGATGGAGCAGTGCATGGCCAAATACCTGGGTATGCCCGAGGCGGTATGCTGCGCCTCCGGCTCGGCGGCGCTGCATCTGGCGGCGCTGGCGGCGGGCATCCGCCCCGGCGACGAGGTGATCGTGCCGGCGCTGACCTTCATCGCTTCGGTGAACCCCACCACCCGGTATGTGGGGGCCGAGCCGGTGTTCTTCGGCTGCGACGAGACCGCCACCATGGACCCGGACGCGGTGGAGGACTTCTGCGCAAACCGGTGCGAACTGAAGGCGGACGGCCTGTACAACAAGCGCACCGGGGCCAAGGTGTCGGCGCTGGTGCTGGTGCATGTGTTCGGCAACATGGCGGACATGCCCCGCTTTTTGCGCATCGCGAAAAACTATAAACTCACCCTCATCGAGGACGCCGCCGAGGCCCTGGGCACCAAATACACGGAAGGGGAGTTTGCGGGCAAATTCGCCGGCACCATGGGCGACGTGGGCGCCTTCAGCTTCAACGGCAACAAGATCATCACCACCGGCAGCGGCGGCACCCTGGTCTCCAATCACCCGGAGTGGGCGGCGCGGGCAAAGCACCTGTCCACCCAGGCCAAGACCGACCTGTTGCAGTTCAGGCACGACGAAGTGGGCTACAATTACCGCATGACCAACATCGACGCCTGCCTGGGCCTTGCCCAGATGGAGCTGCTGGAGGGCTTCATCGACCACAAGACCGTCCGCTATGAGCAGTACAAGGCTGCCCTGGACGGGGTGAAGGGTTTTTCCATGCTGCCCTTCCGGACAGGCACCCGGTCGAACCACTGGTTCTACAGCCTGCTGCTGCCCGACCGCCTGGAGCGGGACGATGTGATCGCCCGGCTGCAGGCCCAGGGCATCCAGACACGCCCGGTGTGGTCCCTCATCAACGAGCAGTGCGACTATGGCCGCAACGAGACGCACGCCATGGGCATCGCCCGGGACTACCGCCGGCGCATCGTGAACATCCCCTGCTCCACGAACCTCACCGAGGCCCAGTGCGACCGGGTGATCGAGGCCATTCTGGCCCTGTGAAAAAACACAACGAAGGAAGGGAGGGCCTGCCGTGGCCTGGGGCGAACTGATCGGCCTGCTGGTGATGCTGGCGGCCCTCTTCGGCGGCAGCGCGCTGCTCACCCGCCGCGGGGGACTTTCCGCCGCCGCCGCGCCGCTGGCGGCGCTGGCCCTGGCGGAACTCTGGCTGCTGGCGGCGGGGATGTTGGGCGCGCTGCGCCCGGCGGGCCTTGCGCTGGCGGCGCTGGGCATCCTGGGCGGCGGCCTCGAGGCCGCGCTGGCAAGGAAAAAGGGGCAGCGCTGCCCGCTGGCCGGGGCGCTGGCAGACCCCGCCGCAAAGCTGTTCTGGGCGCTGGCGCTGGCCCTGGCCGTGGGCCTTTTTGCCCTGCGGCCGGAGTTTTTAAACTTTGACGAATACTCCTTCTGGGGCACCGCCGCGAAACTCACCAGCGAGACGGGCGCTCTTTACACCGTCTGCGACACCGGCCTGCCCTGGCAGATGACCGAACTGGCGGCGCTGCCGCTGGCCAGCTTCTTCTTCCAGCTGTTCGGCTCGTTCGCCCCCTGGCGGGCCATCTTCGCCGCCGACCTTTTGCTGCTGGCCGCGGTGGCCGCCGCGGCGGGCTGCGCGAAAAAGGCCCGGCTGGCCGGGCCGCTCTTTCTGGCGGGCCTGACGGTGCCTACGCTGGTGACGGTGGCGGGCCATACCGCCCTGTTGAACACCTCCTGGCTGGAATTTCTGGGTGACCTGCCCGCCGGCATGCTCTTTGGCGGGGCCGTGGCCTTCTGGCTGGCCGCGAAGGAACAGGGCCCCGCCGCCCGGTGGCTCACCCTGCCGGTGCTGCTGCTGGCGGCCAACGTGAAAAGCAACACCTTTGTGCTGGGCCTTGCCGCGGCCGGGCTGGTGGCGCTGGACGCGGCGCTGTTTGCCGCCGGAGAGCAGCGCGGGAGAAAAGCCCTGACCGCCCGGCTGGGCTTTGCCGCCGCCTGCCTTGCCGCGCCCGCCGCCCAATACCTGCTCTGGAACAACTACATCGCGGGCCTGGTGCGGCGCAACGCCGCCGCCGGCGGCATGGGCGACACCGCTTCCGCCAGCCTGCCCGCGGTGGTGGCCAATGGCCTCAAACTTCTGCTGGGCCTGCCGGCGGAGAGCTACTTCGAGGCCCGGCGTGACCTGTTCTGGCAGTACGGCGGCGCTTTAGCGGACGCCTTTTTCCACCGCAAGGTGTCGGTGTTTGGCACCGGCGCGGCGGTGGCGGCGCTGACGCTGGCGGTCTTTCTGGCCGCGGTGCTGCTGGCCCCGGGCAAGCGGGCGCGGCTGCGGGCCGCCCTCTTCGCCGCGGGCAGTTCCCTTTGCTTTGCGGGCTATTGGCTGATGCTCTGGCTCAGCTACGCCTTCCTTTTAAAGGACTCCACCCCGGAAAATCTCGCCAGCTATCCCCGGTATTTCGCTTCTTATTACAGCGGCTGGCTGCTGCTGGCCCTGGCGGTGCTGGCCCTCAGCTGCGCGGCGGCGGCGCGCCCGGTGCTGGGCCGGGCCGCGGCGCTGGCGGCGGGGGCGGTGTTCGCCGCGGCGCTGGCCGTGGGGGTCGAGCCCCAGTTCACCCTGCTGGGGGTGGGCGGCGGCGAGTACGCGGCGGTGCGCGGCGAACTGGCGGTGGCAAAGGCCGCCAAAGAAGCCATCGAGCCGGGGCAGAAAGCCTTCCTCATCCGCCAGGGGGACGAGGGCTTTTCCTGGTTTTTGTTCAACCAGCAGCTCTGCCCCGCCCTTGTCTACGGCGCGGGGGGCGCCACCTACGGTGCGCCGGCCCTGGTGGAGGGCATGGCATACAGCGCCCCCTACACGGCGGAGGAATTTGCCGCCCTGCTGGAAGAGGAGCAGGTGGACTGCCTTGTGGTGGCGGCCATCGACGACATTTTTGAGGAGAGTTATGCCGCCCTTTTCGCCGACGGCCTGGCCGCCGCGAAGGGAGGCCCCGCCCTCTACGAAAAAAGCGAAGCGGGCTGGGCGCCCGCCGCGTCTTTGAACGGGGAGGTGACGGGATGAAGGCGCTCAAAACTCTTTGGGCGACGGCGCGCCGCCGCCCCTTCCGGGCGCTCTACGCCCTGGGCGTCTGCCTGCTGGCGCTGACGCTGGTTGAAAATTTCGCCCTGGACCAGGCACTCTATGCCGCCGGCCTTTTGGAAGAAAAGACCGTCACGCTGGCGGATGCCGGGCAATATACCCTTGTGAACATGGAAAACGCCGACGGGACGCTCACCAGCACCACCGGCGACGCCCAGCTGCTGCTGCAGCCCGGCACGCTGGTGCGGCGGCTGCGCCTGGTGGCCCGGTACGACAGCGAGGCCGGCAACGAAAAGGATCTGTACTACCATCTGCCGGGCTTTGGCTACACGCCCCTTCTGCGGGTGTGGCCCAAGGCCCGGGCGGACGGCAGCGTTTCATACACCCTGCCCCGTGTTGCCGGGCGGGGGCTGCGGCTGGATCTGGCGGACACCGCCGGCGTGGCGGTGGAACTGGACGCCATCGTGCTCAACGAGCGGCCGGCGTGGCAGCAATACTTCATCCCGTCGGCGTGGCAGCTGTTCTGGCTGGCGGCGCTGCCCGGCCTTGCCGGGTGCGCCGTGACGCTGAAACGGGAAAAGGGGGAAGACGAGTGAAACTGGAAGAACTGTTCATCGGCGAGGAGGCCACCATCCTTGAGACCATGAAGCAGCTGGACGAGACCGGCCAGCGCATCCTGTTCATCGCCCCGCAGGGCAAGCTGAAAGCGGTGCTCACCGACGGCGACCTGCGCAAGTTCCTTTTGCGGGGCGGCAGGCTGGAGGATCCGGTGCGCCTTGCGGCGAACTATTCGCCCAAGAGCCTGCCGCTGGAGCAGCGGGGCGCGGCCCGGGCCATGCTGGAAAAATACACCATTGACGCGCTGCCCCTGCTGGACCGGGACGGAAAGGTGGCGGACGTGGTGTTTGCCACGGGCCTCGATGTGGACAACCGCAAGCAGGCGAACATCCCGGTGGTGGTGATGGCGGGGGGCCTGGGCACCCGGCTTTACCCCTACACCAAGATCCTGCCCAAGCCCCTGATCCCGGTGGGGGAGAAACCCATCTGTGAGCTGATCCTGGAGCGGTTCTCCGATTTCGGTTGTCGGCGGATGGTTTTGGTGGTAAACTACAAAAAGAATATGATCAAGTCCTACTTCAGCGACCTGGAGGACCTGCGCTACCAGGTGGAGTATGTGGATGAGACGGAATTTTTGGGCACCGGCGGCGGCCTGAGCCTTTTGAAGGGCAAGCTGGACAGCACCTTCTTCTTTTCCAACTGCGACACCCTGCTGGACGTGGACTACGGCGATGTGTACCAGTACCACAAGGCCCACGGCAACCTCATCACCATGATCTGCGCCTACAAGCACTACACCGTGCCCTACGGCGTGGTGGAGATGGGGGAGAACGGGGCCATCGCCGCTTTGAAGGAAAAGCCGGAACTGAACTTCCTCACCAACACCGGGGTCTATGTGGTGGAGCCCCGGGTGGTGGAAGAAATGGAGGAAGGCCGCAAGGTGGGCTTCCCCGACGTGATCGACGAATACCGCCAAAAGGGCCTGCCGGTGGGGGTGTACCCCATCAACGAGTCGGCCTGGATGGACATGGGCCAGATGGAAGAACTGGAAAAGATGCGCCGCCGGCTGGAACAGCAGGCGTAAGCGGCGCAGGGAGCTTTTGCGTATGGAACTTCTCTTCAGCTATCTGTCGCTGGCGGCGCTGGCGGGCTTTGCCGTGCTCATGGTGCGGCGTACCGCCCTGCCCGCGCCGCTGGCGCCCTTCGCGGCGCTGTGCGCCACGATGCTCTGGTTTTCCGCCGCGGGGATGCTGGGCGTGCTGGTCCCCGCCGGCTGGGCCTATTTCGCGCTGGCGGCGGCGGCCTGGGTGCTTTCGGTGCGGCCGGCGGGGGCAAAACAGCCCGCCGCCGCGCTGGGCGCGCCCGGCTTTGCCGCCTTTTTTGTGCTGGCGGCGCTGCTGCTGGCCTTCTTCGCCTGGCGGCAGCCCATGTTCTCCACCTGGGACGAGTTCTCCTTCTGGGGCACCGCCGCCAGGATCGTCAAGACCAGCGGCGGCCTGTATGTGAACGCCGACATCGGCTGGGCCTGGGTGGGCACCCACCGCCCGGCCCTGGTGGTGCTGGGGTGGTTCTTCCAGTTCTTCGGCGGGTACGCCGAATGGCGGGTGCTGGCGGGGTACGACATCCTGCTCATCGCCATCTTCGCCGCCCTCACCGCCGGCTGCAAAAAGGGCGCGCCCCGGCAGTGGGTGCCGGCGCTGGGCTTCGGCTTTTTGCTGCCCTTCGTGGTCACCCTCTACGGCAGCGTCACCCGCCCCACCGACCTCTACGCCTCGGCCCTGTCGGACATCCCCCTGGGCCTCACCTTCGGCGGGGCGCTGGCGGTGTACTATATCAATGAAAAGAAGGCGCTGTGGCCCTCGGTCCTGGCGCTGGCCGCCCTGTGCCTGGAAAAGGACACCGGCTTTGCCCTGGCGCTGGTGGCGGCGGAGCTCATCGCCGCCGACGGGCTCCTGGGACTGCTGGCGGAAAAAGCCCCCCTGCGCCGCTGGGCGCGCCCCGCGGCGGGCTGGGCCGGGCTCTTTATCGCCTGCGGCCTCTCCTTCCTCTCCTGGCAGAAGTATCTGGCGGTGGCCAGCACGGCGGACACCTCCAACGTGGGCGGCACCGAACAGATGGGCATGGCGGAAATGGTCATAACCGGCGTGAAGGAACTGCTGGGTATCGGCCGCACCGAGAAGTTCTCCACCATCATGGGCGGGCTGGTGCGGGCGCTCTTTGCCTCCAAAACCACCATGGCGGGCCCCTTCGCGGTGGTCATTGCCCTGGCCTTTGCCATGGCGGCGGGGGCGGCCATCCTCACAAAGGACAAAACCCTGCGCCGGCAGGCGGGCCTTTTCGCGGTGCTGGGCACCGCGGGCTTTGCCGCCTACTTCTTTTTCATCGGCCTGACCTATGTCTATGTCTTCCGGGACGAGGTGTCCGACGGGCTGGTGGGCTTTGAGCGGTATATGTACCCCTATCTGCTGGGCTGGCTGCTGGCCGCGGCGGCGCTGGTGCTGCGGGCCATGGGCTTTGAGCGCATCCGGGGCCTTTTGCAGACCGGCTTTGCCGCCCTGACGCTGGCGCTGGCGGCGCTGGTGTGGCTGCGGCTGCCCTTCAGCCTCACCGTGTTCGGCGGGGGCAATGCGGCCTATGCCCAGCGGTGGGCCACCCGGGACGAGGCGCGGCAGGTGCAGGCGGCGGTGCCCGAGGACGCCCATATCTTCTTTGTCAGCCAGGGGGACGACGGCAGCCGCTGGTTCCTCTATTCCTATGAACTTTACCCCTGGTATCTGGATTACAGTGGCACCGAGGGCCAGGGCGGCGGCGGCACCTTCGCGGTGCCGGGGGCGCTGGAGGAGGACACCCTCTACTACCACCCCTACACCGCCGAAGAACTGCTGGCCTGCATCCGCGAGCGGGGCTGTGATTATGTGTTCATCGAGCGCAGCGACGACCTCTTTGCCGCCGGCTACGCCGCCCTCTTCAGCGACGGGCTGGCGGGCTGCGAAAACCAGTCGGCGGTGTACGCCTGGAACGAGGCGGAGGGCCAGTTTGACTTTGTCTGCAATGTGGGGGCCAAAGGATGAAACGAGTGTTTGCATGGGCGGCGGCGCACCTGGTGGCCGCCTGTTATCTCCTGGCCCTGGCGCTGTGGGCGCTGTGGGGCTTTGGCAGCGCCGGGTGGGACGCTTTGGGCCGCGCCACCGGGCGGCTGGCGGGGGGAGATATCCCTCTCGCCACCCTGCAAAGCCAGGACATCGCCCTCACCGACGAGGGCCTCTGGGTGTCCACCGGGGCCGACCCCCAGCTGATCTTCAACGGCGGGCGGCCGGTGCGCAGCGTGTTCCTTGCCACCGACGCCGACCCGGCGGGCTTTGAGGGCTACTGGGCCGCCGCCGGGCAGGACTTCAGCCTGCGCCGCCGGGTGTTTGGCGAGGCGGTGGACGGAGGCGTGCTGCTGGTGCTGCCCGCCGCGGCGGACACCATCCGCATCGACCCCGCCGCCGTGGCGGGGGTGGTGCTGGCGGAGGGCGAAAACGCGGCCCTCTCGGTGAACGTGGCGGTGCCCCTCTGGCGGTATTTCGTGCCCCGGGCCGAGCAGGGGCTGGCGCTGGCGGCGCTGCCCGCCGCGGCGGCCGTGCTGGCCGACCTGGGTCTTTTCTGGAAGGGGCGTCTGAAAAAGCGGGGCTGAGCGCCCCGCCTTTTGCGAGAGGTTTGGAATGGAACGAGCAAAACGCTTTTTACAAAGCCGCCGGGGCCGGCTGACGCTGGCGGCGGGGGGCATGGCGGTCATTTTGTGCGCCGTGTACGCGGCCTGCCGCTTCTGGCCCTTCGGCCCGAACTCGGTGATGACCGGCGATCTCAACAGCCAGTACATCCCCTTCTACGCCCATTTTTACGACGCGGTGCGCAGCGGCGGCAGCCTTTTCTACGCCGACGACCTGGGGATGGGCGGCGGGGCCTTTGCCCTCTTCGCCTACTACTTTGCCAGCCCCTTCGCCTGGCTCTATCTTGTCATCGCGCCGGAATTCTACGGCCAGCTGTGCTGCATTGTCTACGCCGCCAAGGTCATCCTGGCGGCGGCGGCCTTCTGTTTTTACCTGGAGCGCCGCTGGGGCGGCGAAAAGGCCCTCTGGCTGCCCCTGTGCTGGTGCTACGGCCTGATGGGGTATTCGCTGGCCTACGCCCAGAACGTCCTCTGGCTGGACGCGGTGATCCTGCTGCCCCTGGTCTGCGCCGGCCTCGACCGGCTGCTGGCGGGCAGGGGAGCCGTGGGCTTCTGCCTTGCCCTGGCCGCGGCCATCTTCACAAACTTTTACATGGGGTATATGCTGTGCATATTCTCCGACTTGTATTTCGTCGCGGGCCTGGCGGTGCGCACGCCCCGCCCCGGCGCGAAGGTGGCGCTTTCGGCCTGCGGGCGCTTTGCGGCGGCGGGGGTCACGGCGGCGGCGCTGGCCGGCGCGGTGCTGGTGCCGGCGGTGCGGGAGATCTTGCAGGTGAAGAGCACCGGCCTGGACCTCTCCGGCGGCGGGCAGTTCTCGCCCCTGGATCTCATTCAAAAATTTTTCACCGGCAACTTTGTCTGGTCGGACGTGCAGACCGGTCTGCCCCCGGTCTACTGCGGCATGCTGGGCCTCGGGGCGGCGCTGCTCTACTTTTTCTCCGCCCGGCCCCGGCGGGAAAAACTGATTTACGGGCTGTTCGCCGCCCTGCTGCTGGTCAGCCTCTGGTGGCGGCCGCTGGACCTTGCCTGGCACGGCTTTGCCGCCCCCAACTGGTTCCCCTATCGGGAGAGCTTTTTGCTGGTGTTCCTGCTGCTCTCCCTGGGCGCGGGGGCCCTCACGGGTCCGGTGCGCCTCAAACGGGGCCTCGCCGCCGGGGCGGTGGCGGCGACCCTGGGGGTGCTGGTGTACTTTACCCGCGTCGAGACCTACGGCCGGCGGCGCTGGCTGCTGGCCTGCTGCCTGCTGGCGGCGGCCATCGGCCTCGTCTGGCTGTGGGGACGGCTGCAAAGCGGCAAAAAACGCCTGGCCGCCCTGGCCCTGGCCGCCCTCACCGCCGGGGAGCTGGCGCTGAACGGATATTGGGCGCTGCGCCTTTTCGAGGTCTATCCGGTGGCGGAATACGTCGATTTTGTGCGGGCCGGGCGGGCCACGGTGCGGGCGGTGGAGAAGGAGAACCCCGAAAATTACCGGGTGGAAAAGACCTTCTTCCGCACCCTCAACGACCCGATGCTGCTGGGCTACGAGGGCCTCACCCACTTCAGCAGCGTGCAGGACGGGGCCTCCTCCATCCTGCTGATGGCCCTGGGCTACCGCAACTTCGGCTCCAGCTACGGCTACCTTTCGGGCAGCACCGCCGCCGCCGACAGCCTTTTGTCGGTGGGGTGGTTTTTGGCCCGAGAGGGGGGCGCGGTGCCCACGCATTTTGAACAAACGGACATCGCCGCCCCCTGGCAGGTGTACAAAAACCCCAATGCCCTGCCCCGGGCCCTCTGGTCGCCCTCGGACGCGGCGGCCTTCGACCTTGCCGAGGGGCTGGACGCCTTTGAGGCGGCGGAAACCCTTTACGCCGCCCTGCTGGGCAGGAAAGCGGCTCTGTTCACCCCGGTGGAGAGCGCCGAGAGCGGCGAGGAGTTCCAGCTGACCATGCCAAAGGGCGGCATCCTCTACGCCGTCTTTTCCGGCCAGGAGGCGGGCGTGTCCCTGGAGGTAAACGGGCAAAAGAAGGGCGCCGTGTTCTCCACCGATCGGTCGGCGGACGCGGCGGTGGACCTGGGCCGCTTTGAGGCGGGGGAGGCCGTGGAAGTGACGCTGGACACGGCGGTGGATGCCCGCTTCGCGGTGCTGGACGAAGAAACTCTGGCCGCCGCCTGCGAAGCGCTGCGAGAGGCGGCCCCCACCGTGACAAGCTGGAAGGATGGGGCCGTCACACTGGAAACGAGCGCGCAGGCCGACGGCCTGGCGGTGCTCACGGTGCCCTGGGATGAAAACTGGCAGGCCGAAGTGGACGGCGCGCCCGCCGAAATTCAGAAGGCGGCGGGGGCGCTGCTGGCGGTGGAGCTGCCGGCGGGCAGCCACACCCTGCGCCTGCGCTATACCCAGCCGGGCGCGGCGGCGGGCCTGGGCCTGACGCTGGCGGGGGCGGTGGCCCTGGCGGCGCTGGCAGTCTGGCAGAAGAAACAAAACGGTAAGGAGCGATAAACTATGCGGGACGTTCTCATCATTGCCGAGGCGGGGGTCAACCACAACGGCAGCCTGGAGATGGCGAAAGAGATGGCGCTGGCGGCAAAAAACGCCGGGGCGGACGTGGTGAAATTCCAGACCGCCGTGCCGGAACTGGTGGTGTCGAAATTCGCGCCCAAGGCCGAGTATCAGAAGGCCCAGACGGGGGACGGGGAGAGCCAGCTGGAGATGGTCCGCCGGCTGCACTTCGATTTTGAGGGCCACCGGCAGCTGAAGGAGTACTGCGATTCCATCGGCATCCAGTACCTCTCGGCGGCCTTTGACCTGCCCAGCGTGGAGTTTCTGAAGAGCCTGGACCTGCCCTTTTTTAAAATCCCCAGCGGCGAGATCACCAACCTGCCCTATCTGGAGGCGGTGGCGGCGGCCAAAAAACCGGTGGTGCTCTCCACCGGCATGAGCACCCTGCCGGAGATCGAGGACGCCCTCTCGGTGCTGGAGGACGGTGGCTGCCCCGGGGTGACGCTGCTCCACTGTAACACCGAGTACCCCACCCCCTACGAGGACGCAAACCTTTTGGCCATGCTGGAGCTGGCCGACCAGTTCGGCGTGCCGGTGGGCCTTTCGGACCACACCCCCGGCTGGGAGTGCGACGTGGCCGCGGCGGCCCTGGGGGCGACGGTCATCGAAAAGCACTTCACGCTGGACAAAAACCTCCCCGGCCCCGACCACAAGGCCAGCCTGGACGTGCCGGAACTCACCGCCATGATCAAGGCCGTGCGCCACACCCAGGCGGCCCTGGGCACCGGGCGCAAGGCGGTCACCGCCAGCGAGGCGAAGAACAAGCCGGTGGCCCGCAAGAGCATCGTGGCCGCCAAAGACATCAAACAGGGCGAAATCTTCACCGCCGAGAATCTCACCACCAAGCGCCCGGGCACCGGCGTTTCCCCGATGCGCTGGCATGAGGTGCTGGGGATGGCGGCCAAGCGGGATTTTGCCGAGGATGAACCCATCGAACTGTAAGGAAAAGGAGGAAAGGGCCATGGAACAGCCCCTTATCGCCGTGGTCACCGGCACCCGGGCGGAGTATGGCCTGCTGCGGCCTGTGCTGCAAAAGCTGGCCGCCCGGCCGGACGCGTGGCTGGCCCTGCTGGTCACCGGCGCGCATCTCTCGCCGCGCCACGGAGCCACCGTGAGCGAGATCGAGGCGGACGGCATGCCCATCGCGGCCCGCATCCCCATCCTCTTTGAAGAGGACGAAGGGCCTCTTTCCACCGCCCGGGCGGTGGAAAGAGCCATCCGGGGCTTTTCGGAGTGGTTCGCGGCGAACAAGCCCGCCTGCTGCCTCGTGCTGGGCGACCGCTACGAAATTCTGGCCGCCGCCGAAGCGGCGGCCTTCACCGGGGTGCCGGTGGCCCACATCAGCGGCGGCGACGTGACCCTGGGCGCCCAGGACGACTGGTACCGCCACTGCCTCACCAAGATCGCCCGGCTGCACTTTCCCAGCTGCGCGGAATCCGCCGCCCGCGTCGTGCGCATGGGCGAGGCGCCCGCCACGGTGTTCAACGTGGGGGGCCTGGGGGACGAGAACATCCGCACGATGGAAAAACTGACCCCCGCGCTGCTGAGCGAGAGCGTGGGGTTTGACCTGACCCGGCCCTTCGGCCTGGTCACCTTCCACCCCCAGACGGCGGGGGACGCGGACGTGGCCGCCCAGATGGGCGCCCTGCTGGAGGCGATGGACGAGGTGAGCCGCACCGAGGGCCTTGTGTGGCTGGTGACCAAGTCCAACGCCGACGCGGGGGGCCTTGCCATCAACGCCATGTGGGACGAATGGGGCGAACGCCACCCGGGCACGGCGGCGGTGCGCTCCAGCCTCGGCGTCAAGCGGTATCTCTCCGCCATGGCTGTCGCCGCGCTGGTGCTGGGCAACTCCTCCAGCGGGGTGGTGGAGACCCCCTCCTTCGGGGTGCCCGCCGTCAACGTGGGCGGGCGGCAGGAAGGGCGGCCCCTGTGCGAAAATGTCCTCTGCTGCCCGGCGGAGAAAGGGGCCATCGCCGCGGCGGTGCGCAAGGCCCTCAGCCCGGAATTTGCCGCCGTTGCAAAGGGGGCCAAAAGCCCCTATAATGGGGGAGATACCAGTGGCAAGATCGTGGACATCCTGCTCAAGGCGGTGCGCCGGCCGGAGTTCGGCGCGCCCAAGGTGTTTTACGACGGCCCGGCGGGCCGCCAGGACGGATAAAATGAGGTGGAATCTATGGAACTTCTGATCGTGGGCCTGGGCAGCATGGGCAAGCGCCGCGCCCGGCTGTTGAAGGGCATCGACAAGACCATCGCCCTTTCCGGGGTGGACACCGCCCCCTCCCGCCGCGAGGAGGCGGCGGCTCTCGGGGTGGAGGGCTTTGCGAGCATCGAGGCGGCGCTGGCGGCGAAAAAGTTCGACGGTGCGCTGGTGTGCACCGCGCCCCTCTCCCACGCCGGCATCATCCGGCAGCTGCTCCAAGCCGGCCTGCCGGTGTTCACCGAACTGAATCTGGTGAGCGACGGCTACGCCGAGAACATGGCGCTGGCAAGGGAGAAGGGGGTGCCCCTGTTCCTCTCTTCCACCATGCTCTACCGGGGGGAGACCCGGTATATCAAGCGCCGGGTGGAAGAGTTCGCAAAGCCGGTGAACTACATCTACCACATCGGCCAGTACCTGCCCGACTGGCACCCCTGGGAGAACTACAAAAACTTTTTTGTGGGGGATGCGCGCACCGGCGGCGTGCGGGAGATCTTCGGCATCGACCTGCCCTGGCTGCTGGACACCTTCGGCCCGGTGAAGGGCCTGCACGCCGAGAAGGACAAGATCAGCGGGCTGGAAATTGCCTACCCGGACAGCGTCTTTGTCACCCTGCGGCATGAAAACGGCGTCAAGGGCATGCTGGCGGTGGACGTGGTGAGCCCCAAGGCGGTGCGCAACTTCGAGTGCTTCGGCGAAGGGCTGCACCTCTTCTGGGAGGGCAACCCGAAGAGCCTCTACGACTTCGACCACGCCACCGGCGAAAAAAAGGCCGTGAACACCTACGCCAGCGTGGAGCACGACGCCAGATACAGCGACAACATCGTGGAGAACGCCTATGTGGACGAGCTGCAAAACTTTTTGGGCGTGCTGGCGGGCAGGGAAGAAGCGCGTTACAGCTTTGAAAAGGACCTGGAGACCATCCGGCTGATCGAGGCCATCGAGGAGGCGTAAGGCATGGAAGTTTTGTTCGTGGGCCTCGGGTCCATCGGCACCCGCCACCTGCGCAATCTCTTCCAGGTGGCGAAGGAAAAGGGCATCGAAGTGCAGGCGGACGCGCTGCGCTCCTCCATGCGGCCGCTGGCCGCCGACGTGGAAGGGCTGCTGCGGGCCCAGTATGTCAGCTACGACCAGCTGGGCCACTACGACGTGGCCTTCATCACCAACCCCACCCACCTGCACGCCCACACCCTTGCGGAACTGGCGGGCAGGGCGGACTGCTTCTTCATTGAAAAGCCCATCTTTGAGGGCACCGGCTACGACCTGGAGCAGCTGGGTCTGGGGCCCGGGCAGAAGGCCTATGTGGCCGCGCCGATGCGCTGGTGCGGCACCTTTCTGGCCCTCAAGGAGCGGATGAACACCCTCGCGCCCTATTCGGTGCGGGTGATCTGCTCGTCCTACCTGCCGGACTGGCGCCCCGGGGTGGACTACCGCACCGTCTACTCCGCCCACAAGGAGATGGGCGGCGGCGTGACCATCGACCTCATCCACGAGTGGGACTATCTGGTGGACCTGTTCGGTGCGCCGCTGGAGATGCACAACTTCAAGGGCACCTACTCCCGGCTGGAGATCGACTCGGACGACCTGTCGGTCTACATCGCCCGGTATCCCAGCCTTTTGGCGGAGGTGCATCTGGACTACTTCGGCCGCACCTACCGCCGCAGCATCGAGTTGTTCTGCGAGGAGGGTACCGTGACGGCGGATTTCAGCGCGGGCACCCTCACGCTGGCAAACGGCGATGTCATCCACTGCGAGGAGCCGGTGAACCAGCGCTATCTGCGGGAGATGGACTATTTCCTGGACTACGCCCGCGCAGGCGCGGGGGAGAGCGTCAACAGCCCCGCCATGGCCCAGAAGGTGCTGGGCCTGACCCTGGGCGAAACACTGTGAGGGCCGCCCCCGAACGGGCGGCAAAAAGGAGAAGATCATGAAAAAACTGCTCATCACCATCTGCGGGCGGGCCGGCAGCAAGGGCTTCAAGAACAAAAACCTCAAGACCTTCTGCGGGCACCCGCTGGTCTATTACAGCCTGGCGGCGGCGGGCCTTTTCTGCGACGCCCGGCCGGACGTGCAGGTGGATCTCTGCCTGAACACCGACAGCGAGGCCCTGGCGAAGCTGGTGGCGGAAAAATACCCCGAGGTGGTCTATCTGCCCCGCTGCGAGGAACTGGGGGGCGACCGGGTGCCCAAGATGGCCGTCATCCAGGACAGCCTTGCCCGCATGGAGGAGAAAAACGGCCCCTACGACTTTGTGATGGACCTGGACATCACCAGCCCCCTGCGCACCGCCCGGGACATCCAGAACGCCTTTGAACTGGCGGAGGGCCGGGAGGACCTGGACCTGGTGTTCAGCGTCACCGAGAGCCGCCGCAACCCCTACTTCAACATGGTGCGCCGCTGCGGCGACCATGTGGAGAAGGGGGTGGAGAACGCCCCGGGCACCCCGGCCTTCACCGCGCGGCAGATGGCGCCGGAGTTCTACGACGTGAACGCCAGCATCTACGTTTACCGCCGGGCCTTCCTGGCCGATAATACCACCGGAATCCTGTGGGACGGCAAGATCGGCGCCAGCCTGATGATGGACACCGGCATCCTGGACATCGACAGCGAGGAGGACTTCAAGCTGATGGAGGTCATCGGCGCCCACCTCTACGCCACGCTGGAGCCCTTCGCCTTGGTGCAGGGGGCCATTCGGGACTGAAAAGCCCGCGGCAACAAACAAAAAACAAGGGAACGCATAAAAAACATGACAAAAACGCAAAATCCTCTTGCCGGCGCGCAGCGCCGGAACCTGCTTTTAAGTTTCGGCCTCGGCGCCGCGCTGGTGCTGGGCATCTATCTGGTGCTGGGCTTCTGGCCCTTCGGCGACGGCACCATGCTCACCGGCGATCTGAACGGGCAGTATGTGGCCTATCTGGCCGACCTGAAACGGCGCCTGGCGGAGGGCGGCTTCTTTTACAGCTTTTCCAAACTCTGCGGCGGCAGCACCCTGGGGCTCTTCGCCTACTATATGGCCAGCCCCTTCAACCTGCTCATCCTGCTGGCCCCGGTGCGCATGATCCCCCAGATGGTGCAGCTGATGTTCCTGCTGCGCACCGCCTGCACCGCCGCCGCCTTCTGCTTCTTTCTGCAAAAGCACTTTGACAGCGCCAGCCCCCTGCTGCCCTTTTTGAGCCAGGGCTACGCGCTGTGCGCCTTCTGTGTGGTGTACAGCCAGAACGTCATCTGGATGGACGTGGTGCTGCTGGCGCCCCTGGTGCTGTGGGCGCTGGAACTCCTGGTGGACACCGGCCGCCACTGGCCGCTGTTCTGGCTGGTGTTCGCCTGCATCCTGCTGAACTTCTACACCGCCTGGGAGGTGTGCCTGTTCAGCGTGCTCTACTTCTTCTGGTACTGGGCCACCAGCCCCCGCCGCGTCGCGGGCGGCGGCCGGCTGCTGGGGCGGCGCTTCGCCGCCTTTGCCGCCTCCGGCGCGCTGGCGGCGGGCCTTTCCATGGCCCTTTTGTACCCCGCGCTGGTGGAGATCGAGGAGTCGAAGGGCGCGTTGTTCGGCATGGACTTCACCCTCGGGGTGAACTTTTCGCTGCCGAGGCTTTTGTACCAGTTCTTCTTCGGCAACTTCTTCTGGGAGGACGTGACGAACGGCCTGCCCAACGTCTACTGCGGGGTGTTCTGCGCGGCGCTGGCGGTGCTGTTCTTTTTGTCGGGTAAGGTGGCCCGGCGGGAAAAGCTGGCCGCCGCCGGGGTGCTGGCGGCGCTGGTGCTGAGCTTCTGGGTGAACGGCGTCGACCTTATCTGGCACGGCTTCAAGGAGCCGGTGTGGTTCCCCTACCGGTACAGCTTTTTGTTCAGTCTGTTTTTGCTGCTGCTGGCCGCGCGGGCGCTGCTGGCCGCCCCGCCCCGCCTGTGGGCGCTGGGGGTCGCCGCCGCCCTGGGGGCGGTGTGGCTGGCGGGCTACCGGTTCACCGCCGGCGAGACCTTCTCGGTGCTCAAGCTGGCCATGTGCGCCGGGCTGTGGTTCGGCACGCTGGCCTGCCTGTGGCTGCTGGGCACCAAAAAGACCGGCGCGCTGCTGGGCGCGGCGGGCCTGTGCGCCCTCGCCTGCGGGGACATGGCCGGCAACAGCGCCCTGGCCCTGCGCAAGTTCGAGGCCTATACCAAAAGCGGCTATGAAAGTTTTTACGATGAGAACACCGCCGTGGTAAACGCCGTGCGCGCGCTGGACGACGGGGAGTACCGCATCGAGAAGAACTTCATGCGCACCCTCAACGACCCCATGCTGCTGGGCTACTGGGGCATCAGCCACTACTCCTCCACCAAGGCCAGCACCGCCAAACCCATGCTGGAGCAGATGGGCTATGTGAACTACACCGTCTACGGCTGGGGCTCCACCGCCGTGGCGGACAGCCTTTTGGGCATCAAGTACCTCTACACCGACGGCAGCCGCCCGCTGCCCGCCGGCTACGAGCCGCTGGAGACGGGCACCGCCCTGGCGGTGCAAAAGAATCCCTGGGCCCTGCCGCTGGCCTACGCCGGCAGCGACGCCGCCCTGGGGGTGGACGTGGAGGCCAGTTCCAACACCTTCACGCTGCAGAACGAAATGCTCTCGGCGCTGGTGCCCGGCACGCCGGACGCGCTGCTGGCGGCGGAGGACGTGGAATTTGACGACGAGGCCAGCGGCATCGGCCTGTGGTTCACCGTGCCGGTGAGCGGGCCCTGCTACCTGGCCGTGCCGGACACCGGCAACTTCATGCCCGGCGACGTGAAGGTGGACGGCGAACTGCTGGGCGAGTATTTCCAGGGGGATTCCCTGGGCGGGGTGTTCCCCCTGGGCAGCTTTGAGGCGGGCCAGCGGGTGTACTTTGAACTGGGCGTGGAGGATAAGCCCGAGTACCGGGAAAAAATTCAGATCTACAGCCTGGATGCCGGCGTGCTCACCGCGGCCGCCGATGCCCTGAAAGCCGGCGCGCCCGCCGAACTCTCCATCCGGGAGGGCGGCGCCATCGACGTCACCGTGGAGGGCGGCGAGGGCCGGGAACTGCTGGTGCTGCCCTTCGCCTACGAGGACGGCGGCCGCTGGACCGCCGAGCGCGGCGGCGAACAAGTGCCGGTGGAGCCGGTCTTTGAGGGCATGATGGGCGTGCGGCTGGAAGAGGGCGAAAACCGTGTGCGGCTGCGCTACCACCACCCCGGCGCGGGTGTGGGCGCGGCGGTGAGCGCGGCGTCGGCGGTGGCCGCGGCGGCGTGGCTGGCCGTGGAAAAGCGGCGCGGCAAGGGAGGAAAAACGGCATGAATGAATCCCAGAGGGTGCTGGAACTGGTCACCGAGGCCGGGGAACTGATGCTCAAAAACGGCGCGGAGGTCAGCCGCACCCAGCAGACCATGGAGATCATGGCCAAAAGCCTGGGCGTGGCGGATTTCCACGGCTATGTGCTCACCAACGGCATCTTCACCAGCATCGGCCCCGAAAACGCCATGCCCGCCCAGGTGCGCAGCGTGCCCGCCAGCACGGTGCATCTGGGCCGGGTGGAGGCGATCAACCAGCTGTCCCGGCGCATCGCCGCCGGCGCGGTGGGGCTGGACGAGGCCTATGCCGAACTGGAGCGCATCCGCCAAATGCCCTGTGCCCCGGCCGTTCGTCAGGTGCTGGCCTGCGGCTTTGGCAGCGCCTGCTTCGCCATCCTGTTCGGGGGCGTGTGGCAGGACGGAGCGGTGGCGCTGGCGGTGGGCCTGGGCCTGCAGCTGGCGCTGCTGGGGATGGACCGCTGGGGCGTGGGCAAGCTGTTCACCCGCTTTCTGGGGGCGGCCTTTGTGGCCCTTGCCACCCTGCTCATCTTTTCCACCGGTTTTGGCGTCAACAGCGACAAGGCCATCATCGGCGCGCTGATGCCGCTGGTGCCGGGCATGGCGCTGACGCTGGGCATCCGCGACCTGATCGACTCGGACTTTCTCTCCGGCGTCATCCGCATGCTGGACGCCCTGCTCACCGCCGCCTGCATCGCGCTGGGTGCGGGCCTGGTGCTGGCGCTGGCAAATCTCATCGAGGGGGTGGCGCTGTGACCGGGCCGCTGTTGATCCAACTGGCCACCGCCTTTTGCGGTACCGTCTGCTTTGCGGTGTTGTTCCATGTGCCTCCGCGCCATCTGTGGTGCTGCGGCATCTGCGGCATGGCCGGCTGGCTGGTCTACTGGGTGAGCCTGCAGTATCAGCCGGACACCGTGGTGGCCAGTTTTCTGGCGGTCATCCCCATGGCCGTTTGTGCCCGGGCCTGCGCCATCCTGCGCAAAGCCCCGGTCACTTTGTTCCTCATTCCGGGCATCTTTCCACTGGTGCCTGGCGCGGGCATCTACTACACCGCCTACAGCTTCATCCTGGGCGACTCGGCGGCGGCCGCCGCCAAGGGCGCCGAGACGCTGAAGATCGCCGTGGCCCTGGCCTTGGGCGTGGCGGTGGTGGTGGCCATCCCCCTGCGCTGGGGCGCGGGGGCCCGCAGCCGCCAAAGATAAAATGCAAAAGCCCGCCGGGAAGCGCTATGCGCCCCGGCGGGCTTTTTTGGGTGCCGAAAGATTTGCAACTCCGATACGCTTTGCTGTATACTCCTTGCCCCGACCGGTGGGATACTCAACCTGTGGCAGGCGTATGCCACAACACAGGATAAAGGAGAGTAGAACACCATGAAGATGAGACTTGCCGCTCTGGCGGCGCTGTTTGCCCTGACAGCGGCGCTGACCGCCTGCTCGGGCAGCAACGGATCCGCCCTGCCCCAGAGCACCCCGCCCCAGCCTGAAAGCGGGGCGGAAAGCGCCGCCCCCGCCAGCGAGGTCCCGCCCACGCCGGAGCCGGCCGCCGGGGAGGAGCCCGAGACCAAAGGCGTGGGCGAGAGCATTTCAGGCTATAAAAGCTTCACCATCCATTACGAGGACGGCACCGAAAGCGCCATCCAGCGGGGCGTGGAGGGGCTGACCTACACGCTGCAAGGGGCGAAGGTGTACGATTCCATCGCAAGCGCCGGGGTGGATCTGTACGGCTGCACGGTGGACAGCGAAGATATTCTTGCACGGCCCTTTGTGCTGGTGGAACTGAAGGCGGAGTACGCCGCCCCCGCCGGGGCGCCGGAGGAGGTCATCGCGGACGCCAACGACCTGACGCCTTTGCTGCTGACGGACAAGCTAGAGGAGGGCAGCCAGCCCAACTTCCCCGTGCTGGGGTATTTCAGCCTGCGCCCCAAGGAGGGCGACGCCAAACTGGACAGCCAGCACCAGGCTTATTGCTACATCATCAGGGACGGTGAGAGCCTCACGCTGCAGCTGGGCATCTTCTGCGATCAGACGCTTATCGACGCAAAGAATCTTTGCCTTGAGGTGAACGCGGTGCCCGCACCCCCCGACGACGGCACCGTCACCGGAGACACCGCCCGCAGGATGTTCGACCTGCTGGGAGAATCGTAAAAAAAGAGGCTGCTGCTCAACAGGTTTGAGCAGCAGCCTCTTTTGAGGGAAACATTCTTACGCGGTCTCGGCTTTGGCGCGCACGGTCAGCTCATGCTGGCTGGCGTTGTAGACCTCCGTGTTGAGCAGATTCTCCGACTTGGCCACATACAGGCAGGTGCAGGAGTCGCCCACCACATTCAGCGCGGTGCAGAGCATCTCGATGGGGCGGTTGATGGCCAGGATCAGGCTGTAGGCCATCAGGGCGCTGTCGTTGGTCATGCCCACGCCGGACAGGATGGTGAACAGGATGATAGCGCCCGCGCCGGGGGCGGCAGGGGTGCCCGCCGAAGCGATGAGCGCCAGCACCATGATGACCAGCAGCGAGAGCGGGGTGATGTCATATCCGCCGCAGCCCGCCACAAACAGCGTGGCGACGACCTGCATGATGGCGGTGCCGTTCATGTTCACGGTCATGCCCAGGGGCAGCACAAAGGAGGCGACCGACTCGTCCACACCCAGTTCCTGCGAGGTGACTTCCATGTTCAGCGGCAGGGCCGCGGCGCTGGAGGAGGTGGAGAAGCCGAACAGCGCCACCTTGAAGATCTTCTTGACGAAGGGGATGGGGTTCAGCCTGGTGCCGAAGCGGATGATCAGCGCATAGCCGAACACCAGGTACACCAGCAGCAGCACCACGGTGGTCAGCATATAGAAAGCCGCCGGGCGCAGTCGATGCCGTAGGTGGCGAAGGTGCGGGTCAGCAGCACGAAGATGGCCAGCGGGCCCACCTTGGAGACCACAAAGTTCAGGAACACCACGCAGAGGTTGTCGACCTCGTTGAACAGCTTGGTCAGCGTCAGGCAGCGGTCCTCGCCCACGGCGGTGATGCACAGGCCCGCCGCCGCGGCGATGAACACGATGGCCAGCACGGAGGTGTTGCTGCTGAACGCGGTGGCGATGTTGGAGGGCACAATGTTCAGGATCACGTTCAGGGGGTTCGAGCCGGAGGCCCCGGTGCTCGCCTGCAGCGAGCCGATGGAGGTGGTGAACAGCCCGGCCTCAAACAGCCAGAGCCCGACGATGGCGGCCAGCACCAGCGCGAAGAAGGAGCAAAGCAGGAACCAGCACAGGGTCTTGACGGAGATGCGCCCCAGGGTGCGGGTGTCCGAGATGGTGCCGATGGCCAGCGCGATGGAGGTGAACACCATCGGGACGATGACCAGCTGCAGCGCGCGGATGAACATCTGGCCGATGATGTAGAACAGGCCGATGGCGTTGGTGGCCCCTTCCGCGGTGATGTCCTGGAACAGGATGTTGTTGATCGTGCCCCAGAGCGCCGCGTTGCCGGAAGCGTTCAGCGTTTCACGCAGCCACATAAAAAAAAGGCCTGCAACGCATCCAAACAGAAGCGCCAGACCCATTCTTGCTGCCAGGGAACGAGAAGTTTTTGCTTTTTTTATGTCAATACCCCCACCACATCAAATTGCGCAGGGCTGCCCGCGCGCAGGCCGTCAGGGGGCGGGTGCAGGGGGCGGACAGCTGACTGCTGAAACCAAATGGAACGGCGCGGCGGGGCCGCGTGACCGCGTCCCGGCACACCTTAAATATCATACTCAAAGATTCGACAGGTTTCAACTGTCAATTCCGTAGAAAAATGGCGGGTAATTCCAAGCAAAATGGTCGAAAGTGCAAGAAACCCGCCGGCGGGAGTGGGGTGTTCGGACAAAATGCCGAAGAAGTCGTACTAATTCCGTCGTCCGCCCTGGGGCGCATCGGCAGAAAATTTTGCAAAACAGCAGCAACGAAAAACCGGGCTTCCCCTCCCGGAAAAGCCCGGCTGTGCCGTACCCGGTCCGCGTCACGCCCGGTGTTTGTCGCCCCAGTCGCACATGCTGTCCAGAATGGGGATCAGCGACCGGCCCCGCTCGGTGAGGCTGTACTCCACCTTGGGCGGGATCTGGGGGTATTCCTCCCGGTGCACCAGGCCGTCCGCCTCCAATTCCTTCAGGGTGGCGCTCAGCGTTTTGTAGGAGATGGTGCGGATGTATTTTTTCAGTTCGTTGAACCGCACCACCTTGTACTCCATCAGGGCATACAAAATGAACATCTTGTACTTGCCCTGGATCAGCGACATGGTGTAGTTGAAACCGGTCTGCTGCAGATCCGCGTCCTTGATGCAGGCAAAACTCATAATACACTCTCCTGAAGGTTAGTACATTACCACAATGTGCGTACTTGTTTTCATGCGTGTGCTTGCTAAAATTATATTGTAAGAGGCGGCGGAAGTCAAATCCGCCGGCAGCGAAAGGAGCGCGCGGAACAATGATGAAGGATTTTGGCGTAAAACCCTATCTTTATCCCATGCCGACCTACATGATCGGCACCTACAACGAGGACGGCACGGTGGACGTGATGATGATGGCCTGGGGCGGCATCTGCGCCGAGGACATGGTGGCGCTGAACCTGGAGGCCGAGCACAAGACGGTGGCAAATCTTAAGGCGCGCAAGGCGTTCACCCTGGCGGTGCCGGGCATCGACACCCTGCCCCAGTCGGATTTTCTGGGCATCGCCAGCGCGGGCAAGGTGGCGGACAAGTTCGCCCGCACCGGGCTGCACGCCGTCAAGAGCGGGCGGGTGGACGCGCCGGTGATCACCGAGTATCCGCTGACGCTGGAGTGCGAGGTGGTGGAGATGCAGAACCAGCCCTACGGCCTGCGGGTGCTGGGGCGGATCGTCAACGTGATGGCGGACGAGAAGGTGCTGGACGAGGCGGGCAAAATCGACGCCGGAAAGCTGCAGGCCTTCGCCTTTGACCAGATGCGCAACGGCTACTATGCTGTGAGCGAAAAGGTGGGCCAGGCCTGGCACAGCGGCGCCGGCCTGATGAAGGGCTGACCCGTGCGCCGCGGCAAAACGGAATGATGGCGAAAGCGGCAGGTTTTGAAGCGGCCTGCCGCTTTTTTTGACGCTGTGGGTATCGGATCGGCGAATGGCGGAATATACTGATGCAGAGAAGCAAGGGCGCTTCCCGGACGGGGGGCGCCCTGTATTTTTTGCAGCGAGGTGTATGTTATGTGCGGGATCGCGGGGTTTTGTGACTTCAAAGGGGAATTTCTCCAGGACGCCGGGCGCTGGACGCAGGTGCTGGTGAGGATGCGGCAGGCCATCGCCCACCGGGGCAGCGACCAGACGGGGGAGTACCTGCAAAACTGTGTGGGGCTGGCCCACACCCGCCTGTCCATCCGGGACCTGGCCGGCGGCGCGCAGCCCATGGTGCGCCGGCAGGGCGGGCGGGAGTGCGCCATCGTCTACAACGGCGAGGTGTACAACGCCGAAGAGATCAAACAGGACCTGCTGGCCAGGGGCTGGCGTTTTGAGACCACCTGCGACACCGAGGTCATCTTGCTGGGCTACATGGAATACGGCATGGCGGTGGCCGAAAAGCTCAACGGCATCTACGCCTTCGCCATCTGGGACGGCAGGCGGCAGGCGCTGTTCCTCTGCCGGGACCGGCTGGGCGTCAAGCCGCTCTTCTACACGACGGAAGGGGGCCGGCTGGTGTTCGGTTCGGAGCCGAAGACCCTGTTCGCCCATCCCCGGGTGCGTCCCGCGGCGGACGCGGACAGCTTCCGGGAGATCTTCGGGCTGGGGCCGGCCCGCACCCCGGGCTGCGGGGTGTTCCGCGGCCTGCGGGAGGTGAAGCCGGGCTGCATCCTGGAGTATTCCCGGCAGCGGGTGGAGGAACGGCCCTACTGGTCGCTGGAGGCCCGGCCCCACACCGACAGCTACGCCGGGACGGTGGAGAAGGTGTCCTTCCTTTTGCGGGACGCGGTGGAGCGGCAGATGGTGTCCGACGTGCCGGTGTGCAGTTTTCTGTCCGGCGGCATCGATTCCACCGTGGTCACCGCCCTGGCCAGCCGGCGGCTGGCGAAGGAGGGAAAGGCCCTCAACACCTTCTCCTTCGACTTCGCCCGCAACGACGACTGCTTTCAGGCCAACGCCTTTCAGCCCAGCCGCGACCGGCCCTATGTGGATCAGGTGCTGGGGCTCTACCCGCTGCACCACACCTATCTGGAGTGCGACGAGGCCACCCTGGCCGACCTGCTGGGGGACGCGGTGCGGATGAAAGACCTGCCGGGCATGGCTGACGTGGACGCCTCGCTGCTGTATTTCTGCGGGAAGGTCAGCCGGTACAACAAGGTGGCGCTCACCGGCGAGTGCGCCGACGAGATCTTCGGCGGCTATCCCTGGTTCTACCGGGAGGAGCTGCTGCACGCCGACGGGTTCCCCTGGTCGGCCGACCTGTCGGCCCGCACCGCCCTGCTGAGCGAGGAGACGCTCCGGGAACTGGATCTGGAGGAGTATGTGGGGCAGCGATACCGGGACACCCTGGCCGGCACGCCGGTGCTGCCGGGGGAACAGGGCGCGGACCGGCGCAGGCGGGAGATGAGCTGGCTGAACCTGCGCTGGTTCATGCAGACGCTGCTGGACCGGATGGACCGCACCAGCATGGCCTGGGGCCTGGAGGCCCGGGTGCCCGTCGCCGACCACCGCATCGTGGAATATGTGTACAACGTGCCCTGGGAAATGAAATACCGGCAGGGCATGGAAAAGCGCCTGCTGCGGGACGCCTGCAGCGACCTTTTGCCCCCCTCGCTGCTGTACCGCAAAAAAAGCCCCTATCCCAAGACCTACTCGCCGGTGTACGAGGCGCTGCTGGCCAGGCGGTTCCGGCAGGTGCTGCAGGACCCCGCCGCGCCGGTGAACCGCTTCGTGGACCGGGAGAAGGCCGAGCGGTTTCTGGCCCAGCCCAAGGACTACGGCCGCCCCTGGTTCGGTCAGCTGATGGCCGGGCCGCAGATGCTGGCCTATTTTTTGCAGATCAACGACTGGATGCGGATGTACCACATCGGGTGAGACAGAAAGAGGCCGCCGCGGGAACAAACGTTCCCGCGGCGGTCTCTTTCGTGTTTTGTAAAGGGGAGGGCAAAACTCCCGCCGGCCGGGGAGCCCGCCCTCCGCTTTCGGCAAAAGACAGGCGGTTCAAAACCAGCCCATCCAGACCCCGGCGGCCATGGCCGCGATGCCCAGGGCCCGGCCTGCCCGGCGGGCGGTGCGCATGCCCAGCAGCGCGTTGGTTTCCGGCGTGACCAGGGGAAAGAACAGAATGTCCAGCCCCACAAGCAGCATGCCGCCGCCGGCCAGGGGGGCCCGCCCGTAAAGCGCGCCGGCGAACAGCGTCAGCACGCCTGCGGCCAGCAGGGGAAGAAACCACTTGATGCAGCGCTGGTCACGCAGAGCAGTGCGCTCATAACGTTCCTTGCAGGCATCGCAGCAAAAGCGCTGCCCGCGCGGCAGTTTTTTGCCGCACCATTCGCATCGTTCCATGGCATGTCCCCCTTCCGGACGGGCCATTTGACGGGCCATTTACAGCTTCGCCAGTTCCACGGCCACCTTGGCGGCCAGGCGGGCGTTGTTGTAGGCCAGCTGGATGTTGGTGGCCAGGCTCTTGCCGCCGGTGTACTCCACGATGTGCGCCAGCAGGTAGGGGGTGATGTTCTTGCCGTGGACATGGTCCTTTTCGGCGGCGGCCAGGGCCTTGTCGATGACGGCGCTCATCTCGTCAAAGTCCAGGGCGTACTCCTCGGGCACCGGGTTGCCGATCAGCATGCCGCCGGCAAGGCCCAGATCCCACTTGGTGCGGGCGATCTTGGCGATCTCGGCGGGGCTGGTGGCGGTGTAGTCCACCCCGAAGCCGCTCTTGCGGCAGTAGAAAGCGGGGAACTGGTCGGTGTTGTAGCCCAGCACCGGCACGCCCATGGTCTCCAGATACTCCAGCGTCAGGCCGATGTCCAGGATCATCTTGGCGCCCGCGCACACCACCGCCACCGGGGTGTGGGCCAGTTCCTGCAGATCGGCGCTGATGTCCATGGTGGTGGTGGCGCCCCGGTGCACGCCGCCGATGCCGCCGGTGGCGAACACCGGGATACCCGCCAGGCTGGCCAGGATCATGGTGGAGGCCACGGTGGTGGCGCCGGTGCCGCCGGTGGCCAGGATGATGGGCAGGTCGCGGCGGCTCACCTTGGCCACATTCTCGCCCTTGCACATCAGTTCCAGCTCCCCGGCGGACAGGCCCACCTTCATCCGGCCGTCGATGATGGCCATGGTGGCGGGCACCGCGCCCTCGGCGCGGATGATGCGCTCCACCTCGGCGGCGAAGGTCAGGTTCTCGGGGTAGGGCATCCCGTGGGAGAGGATGGTGCTCTCCAGCGCCACCACAGGCTTGCCCGCCTCCACGGCGGATTTTACTTCGGGTGCGATGTCCAGATAGTTCTTCAGATTCATACCACATACTCCTTTATCATAGTGTGAACGGCTTGCTCGCTCATCGCTTCGTTGATGGTGTCCGGCGCGGCGATGGCCACCAGGCCCGCCCCCAGCGCGAAGTTCAGCACCTCGCTCTCGCTTTTGCCCGCCAGCGTGGCGTGGATGATGCCCGCCATGGTGGCGTCCCCCGCGCCGGTGGCGTTCACCAGCTTGTCAAAGGCGCGGCTGCGCCGGTGGACGCTGCCCTCGGGGCCTTTATAATAGATACCGTCCGCCCCCAGGCTCACGAACACCCGCCGCACCCCCGCGGCCAGCACCCGGGTGCAGGCTTCCTCCAGGTCGGCGTCGGTGGCGATGGACATGCCCGCCAGCACCTCCATCTCCAGCCGGTTGGGCTTGATGGTGTCAAAGCGGCCCAGCACCGGCAGCAGTTTTTTGGCCCAGGTGGTGCTCACCGGGTCGACGTAGAGGGGGGCGGTGCAGTGCTGCGCCAGATACTCCAGCGCGGGGGCGGGCAGGTTGCCGTCGCACACCACCACCGGCGCGGCGTTCAGGAACTTCAGCCGATGGGCCACAAAGGCCGCGTCCATGGCCGAGAGCACCCGCATGTCGCTCATGGCCACCAGCATATCGCCCGCGGAGTCCATGATGGAGATGTAGCTGGAGGAGGGGTGGTTTTCGCGCACCGTCAGCTGCGACGTGCCGATGGACAGCGCCGCGCAGGAATCCAGCAGCATCCGGCCGTAGACGTCATCGCCCACGGCGCTCACCAGTTCGCACCGCTCGCCCAGCCGGGTGAGATTGTCCAGAATGTTGCGGGTGACGCCACCCACCGACACATGCAGCCGGCCGGGGTTGGAGTCCCGCATGATGAGGGGGGCGAGGCTCTGGCCGTGGATGTCCACATTGGCCCCGCCGATGCCCGCCACATAGCTTTGATCCAAGAAAACACCTCCCGAAAAAAGCCTTGTTCGGAAAATATTATTTTACTACATCTGTCTTCAAATAACAAGGGGGTGGCCAAAAAACGCCGCGGGTGAATAAAACCCACCGGCGCGCTGCAAACTAAGGGCAAAGCGATGACCCGCCGCCCCGGCCGCTTTCGGCCCGCGCGGCCGGCAGCAGAAAAAAGCAAGGAGCGATAGCATGAACAGGATCATCTCGTTTTTTAAAGGCAAGGGCTTTTATCTGGCCCTGGCCCTGTGCATCCTGGCGGCGGCGGCCAGCAGCTTTTGGGCCATCCGCAACGTGATGCAGCGGTTTGGGCCGAACGCCACCAGTGGGATCGAACAGGAGGGAACACAGGAATGGGATTTGCCGGACGTACAGGTGGAGCAAAAGGTGAACGATGTGCCCGTGCAGTCGGACAAGCAGTCACAGCCGTCGTCCTCGGCGTCTGGCTCTGGCGCGCCCTCCGAAGCGGCTGGCGACTCTGGCGAGGCTGCCGCTGTGCCCGAACCCTCCTTTGTGCAGCCGGTCGAGGGGCAGATCTCGCAGGTCTACTCCGGTGACGAACTGGTCTACAACGAGACGCTGAAGGACTGGCGCACCCACAACGGCGTGGACATCGCCTGTGCCGAAAACGCCACGGTGAAGAGCGCGGTGGCGGGCACCGTCTGCAACATCTATGAGGACGGCATGTGGGGCCAGATCGTGGAGGTGGAGGCCGGTGAACTGACCTGGCGCTATGCCGGTCTGGACGGCTCCAGCCTGCAGGTGGCGGTGGGCGACGCGGTGAGCGTGGGCCAGACCCTCGGCAGCGTGGGCGAGGTGATGGCCGAGACCGCCGCCGGCCCTCACCTGCACCTGGAGGTGCTCAAGGGCGGCAACCGGGTGGACCCGGAACACTATTTCGGATAACAAAAGGAAGGACCCCCGCCGCCCGGCGGGGATCCTTTTGCGCGTTTTCGGGCTCAGACCGTCTGGCCCAGGGCGGCGGCCCGGCGGCCCGCCGCGGCCTCGGCGGCAAGGTCGCCGGCAAGGCGGCCCCGGCTGCGGGCGGTGAGCAGTTCGTTCGCGAAGAGCAGAAGATCCGAGCGCAGCAGCACCGTCTCGCCGGCCTCGCCCTCGCCCTTCGCCGGGCGGATGGACGCGAGGCCCGCCTGGCAGAGCAGGGCGCACAGCCGCTCGTAGGCGGCCAGGTCCGCCCGGGGCGCGGCCAGGCTGTACCCCTCGGCCAAGGTGGCGGGGCTGGCGGCAAAGCGGCTCAAAAACAGTTCCAGCTCGTCCAGCGGGTCCCGCCCGGCGGGCAGGCAGGCACAGATCTGCGAAGCCAGCGCGTCGCCGTTCTCCGCCAGCAGGCGGCGGGGGCTGCGGCTCTTCAGCAGGGTGGGCCTGCGGCGGCAGGCGATGCTGAACACCAGCGTGAGGCCGTCCATCAGCGCCGCCAGAAACAGGCAGAAGAGGGCCATGCCCCGCTGGGCGGGCGCGGCCAGGGCCAGCAGCGGCTTCAGGTGCAGGTCGGTGATCTGCAAAGCCGGGTCGTCGGCGCTCCGCACCTCCTCGCCCGCCACCTCGTTCACCCGCAGCACCGCGTTCAGGATCTCCGAGGTGAGCAGCGTTTTCATCTCCTGGGCGTTGGCCCGGGTGACCGCCCCGCCGGGCAGCCGGGCGGCCAGCTGGTCAAAGGAGGCCATCAGCCCCTCGCCGGTGCCGGACAGGGCCGCGTCCACCGGGCGCAGCAGATCGTCGGTGGAGAGGGTGCTGCCGGTCTGGGCGGCGGCCAGCTGCGCCAGCCGGCCCGCCGCGGCGCGGGCCTCGGCGGAAAGGGCGCCCTCCGCCTCGGCGGCGGTGAGGGCGTCCAGCAAAGCGGCACGGACGCTCTCCAGCTTCGCCGCCACCGTTTCGCCCTCGGCGGAAAGTTCGCCGGCCGCCGCCGCAAAGGCGGAGAGGTCCGACGCATTCTGCGCCGCGGCCTCGGCCAGGGCGCTTTCACTGTCGAAGCCGTAGCGGGTCAGGATGGCCTGGCGGGCCGCCGCCTGCTCGGCGGGGGCGCTTTGGGTGATGCTGGCCAGGTAGGCGTTGTAGGCCGCCACATAGTCCTCGTAGTTCGCGTAACTGCTCCGGCTGGGGGCGCGCAGGCCGCCGGAATATTCGGCGCTCACCTCTTCCAGCTCTTTGGAGCAGACAGCCAGGCGGGCGCTCTCCTGCTCCAGCAGGCTGTACCGCTGGGCCAGATCGCTCACCAGGCCGTTGACCTGGTCCTGGGCGGTGCGGAAGGCCTGGGCGCGGCGGGCGGCATAGTCGCCGTCCAGTTCGCTGCGCACCTGGGCGTACTCCGCCGCCAGGTACATGGCGGGCGGGTTCACCGTGTTGTAGATGCCCACATAGGAATAGTAGGTGGAGCAGCACAGCGCCAGCCCCAGCGCCACGCAGCGCAGCGGGGTGACGCGCGCCCGCAGGCTGCCCGCCAGGAACCAGGCGGTGGCCTGCACCGCCAGCGCGAAGAAGAGGGGCGCCAGCACAAAGATGCCCCCCAGGAACACGGTGGCCCCCTGCAGGGTGGTGATGAAGCTGATGGCCTGCAGGAGCAGCGTCACGAAGGTGACAAGGCGCAGCAGGTTCTCCTCGCCGAAGAAGCCCCGGCGGCGGCCCAGCAGCATCAGTTCGGCCCCCTCGGGGGCCCGGGCCGGCGCGGCGGGGGCGAAAAGTTGAGAAAAACTGGACATAGAAAAGGACCTCGTATCTGAAAAGTTCGGCGCGGCGGGTCACAGGGCCCCGGCGGCGCATTCCTCGGACGGTTCGGCTCCATCCCCGGCATCTTCAGGGGCGGGCTTTTCGGTGAGGGGCAGCGCCACCTGCACACAGAACAGGTCGGCGTCCACCCGCACCTCCAGCGTGCCGCCGCAGGCCTCGGTGAAACTCTTGGCGATGGACAGGCCCAGCCCGCTGCCCTCGCCGGTGCGGGAGGGGTCCCCCCGCACAAAGCGCTCGGTGATCTCGGCGGGGTCAAATTCCATCTCATAGCCCGCCACGTTCTTCACCCGGGCCACGGCCTGTCCGTTTTCGGCGGTCAGTTCCACATACACCCGGCTGCCCGCCAGCGAGTAGCGCAGGGCGTTGGAGAACAGGTTCTGGAACACCCGATACATCCGCTCGCCGTCCGCCAGCACCCAGGCCTCGGGGGCGAGGGAGGTGCGGAAGGTGAGGGGACTGGCGGCGATGGCCTCGTCCATGTCCGCCAGGGTCTGCCGGATGAGTTTCGCAAGGTCGATGGGCGCGGGGGCCAGAGGCAGGCTGCCGCTGGCCGCCTTGGACAAATCGAACACGTCCTGCACCATGTGCTTGAGCCTGTCCGCCTTGCGCTGGATGACTTTGGCGTAGTCCGCCGCCGCGCCCTCCAGGGGCTCGGCGCAGAGCAGGTCGGCATAGTTGATGATGCTGGTCAGCGGCGTTTTCAGGTCGTGGGAGACGTTGGTGAGCAGTTCCATCTTCATCCGGTCCGCCCGGCGCTGCTGCTCCACCGCCGCGTCGATGCCCTCCCGCAGGGCGTTCAGGTCCTCCGCCGCGTCGTGCAGCGGGGCGGACGCCTTGAAGTGCAGGGGCCGGGCCGCGCCCTCGCTGCGCAGGGTGTGCAGCGCGCCGGTGAGGCGGCCGGCGTCCCGGCAAAAGCGCAGCTGAACAACGAGGCCCGCCAGCGCCACCGCCAGCGCGGCCAGATGGCCCAGCACAAGGGCGAACAGCACAAGGCCCGGGGCCGCCCAATAGCAGGAAAAGAACATCAGCCACAGCAGCGGCACCATCGCCGCCGGCACCAGCCAGCACAGCACCGCCGGCCACGCCACCCGGGCCTGCCAGGGCTGCCCCAGCCAGGCGGCGTGCACCAGGCCCCCCAGCCGGGCCAGAAGGCTGCGGCGGAACACGCCCGCACCGCCCTGGCGCAGGTCCACGGCGGTCAGCCACACCAGCGGCCAGCCCAGAACGGGCAGTACGGTCCAGAGGGGATCGGGGAAGTAGATCACGCGCCAGCACCAGAAGCAGAAGAGGGCCGCCAGCCAGATAAGCAGCTTTGCCTCCAGCCACACCCGGCCGGTGAGGGACGCAGCCCAGGCCCGGGCGGGCTTTGCCCGCCGGTGCCACACAAGACACACCACACCGCACACAAGGGCCGCGGCGCTGCCGGTGAGGATGAGCAGCAGGAAGGGCCGCAGGTCGGCCGCCTGCACCCGCCCCTCGCTGACGAATCCCGGCTGCCACAGATCGCCGCTGTTGCGCACCGCCAGCACCACCACGGCGCTTTCCAGCCCCTCGGCGCTGGGGTGCACCGTCTGGCCCGCCAGCAGCTTGTCGTAGGCCGCCAGCAGCGCCCGGTTGCCCCAGGAACTGCCGTCACTGTAAGCCAGCGCCACCGAATAGCCCAGGGGCGCGGCCACCCGGCCGTCCTCCCAGAGGGCAAAATCACTGTTGGTGAAGGCGGCGCCGGTCTCCGTGTCGGGCAGCACGGCAAAGAGCACCTCCCCGCTGGCCAGCGCCCCGTCGTCACTGCCGATCGCCTGCCGCGCCTGGGTGCGCAGCTGGGTGTTCTGGCTCTCGGTCAGGGTCTGGCCGGTGGGGCTCGCGCCCCCGGCGGCCATCAGCGAGCAGTTGTAGAACAGGTCGGCCATGCGCTGCTGGTAATACACCGAGCCGCTCACCTGGCCGGCCAGCAGATCGCCCATGCCGGCGGCGCTGCCGCCCAGCACGGCGGGCCCGCACGCCAGCAGGCTGAACAACGCCGCCAGCAGGCCCATCATCCCCAGCCAGCCGCACAAAACGCGGGCGGCCAGCTTACTTTTTTTCCAGTCGGTACCCAAGACCCCACACCACCTTCAAGTATTCCGGTTCCTTCGGATTCAGTTCGATCTTTTCGCGGATGCGCCGGATGTGCACCATCACCGTGTTTTCCGGCGCGAAGGCCGCCGCCTCGTTCCACACCCGGGCGTAGATCTCTTCGGCGGAAAAGATGCGCCCGGGGTTTTTCATGAACAGTTCCATGATGCGCGTCTCGGTGGGGGTGAGCTTCACCGGCGCGCCGTCCGCCGCGAGGGTGTGGGCGTCAAAATCGTATTCCAGCCGCCCCACCCGGCGCACCGAGCCCCCGGCCCCCGCGCCGCCCAGTTCCAGATACCGGCGCAGGTGGCTTTTTACCCGCGCCACCAGCTCGATGGCGCTGAAGGGCTTGGTGATGTAGTCGTCCGCCCCGATGGAAAGCCCCAGCACCTTGTCCGAGTCCTCGGTCTTGGCGCTCATCACCAGAATGGGCAGGTTGCGCTTTTGCCGGATGCGCATGATGGCGGAAAAGCCGTCCAGCCGGGGCATCATCACGTCCATCAGGATGAGATGCACCGTCTGCCGTTCCAGAATGTCCAGCGCCTCCAGCCCGTTGGCCGCCCCGTGCACCGTGAAGCCCTCCTTTTCCAGATACAGCCGCACGGCGTTCACGATGTCCGCGTCGTCGTCGGCCACCAGGATACAAAGCGGTTCCATCCGTCTGCGCCTCCTTTCCGTCTTTGCCTTTATTGTACGCGATGGCAAAGACCTTGCCAACCGTCTGCCAGTATATCCTGTAAATCTTACGACACGGCCGCCCTTTTTCTTACAAATTTCTTAAAGGGCGCGTCGCGGCAGATCCGGCATGCGATGCGCGGAAAGAGGGGCCCGAATGCCGGAGCAAGAAGGGCCCCGCCGCCGGGCGTGGTCGGGGGGCGTTCCGCCCCGCTTGTTTGTCAGGGGTTCGCCGCCCCGGCAGGCGGCCGCCCCAACGGAGGACCCGCCTTTTCCGCTCCCCGTGCCCGGCGGCCGGTCCCGCGCGGGAGCCTCTCCCGGTTTTGCCCGGAGAAAAAGAAAGGAGCGGCTGTTTTCCCGGTCGAAAACAACTGCTCCTGGCTATGCTCTTGCCGTGGCTTTGGCCGCTGCCGGCCGCCCATTCAACGTTTTCACAGGCTGACCGCTGTATCCGCGCCTGGCTCACGCCTCCCCGGCGGGAAAGTCGGCCTCTGAAATGATCTCGCACCACGCGGCGGGGAAAGGAAACCACTCCCCCAGCGGGGATGTCCGATAGCAGGCCGTCTTTTGCTCCGGAGAATAGTAACACTCGATTTCGTACTGGAGAAAAGGATACTCCTTGTGGCGCATTATTAAGGAGCAGCCCCGCCAACCCGCGCCGTCTTCGATGTCCACCGGCGGTTGACCATCGCTGTGATAGACCTCCATGAAGGCGGCGATCAGCGCGGGGTCGTCCACCTGGAAAAGGGAGTCCTCCTGGCAGATGAACGAAATGGAAGCTACCGTTTCCGCGCTCGGCGCCCCCAGCGTCACGCCCTCCCGCCGCCAGAGGCTGTAATCCGGGCCGCCGATATAAAAGTGGACGGGATATGTGTAGAGAAAGGTTCGCTCCTTGTCGCCCGCCACCTCATAGATATTTAATGCAGGCGTTTTATCGGCGTCCTCGCCGCAGACCCCGATCTGCGGCCCATACTCCGCCTCTGTGGTCGTCCAGCAATACCGGCTGCCGCTGTAGCGTATGTATGCCTCTTCATCCTCACGAGGATAGCTTCGCTCGTATCTGACGCCGTCCACGCAGAGGACCTGGGAATTGCCCTCGCTCTCCATCGGATAAAACGGAAGATCCTCCCGGGACCGGCACCCGGCCAGCGAAACAACGGCCAGCGCCAAAAGAAGCGGCAGAAATGCTCGGTGGTCGTAAAACAGTAATATGTGAATTTCTTGGAACAGGCATGATTTCGGTCATGCCTGTTCCGCTTTTATCAGTTCATCCACGGGAATATAGCCAACAAGGTCATATTCGATATGTACCCTCTGTTTGCGTTTACCGCTGGACTTGTCCGGTGCCTCCACATAAACCGCCTTTACAAGCTCTCTGAGAGCATATGGCGTAAGTTCTGTGAGGTCGGTGTATCTGCGTGCCCGCTGAATAAACTGTTCAAGGTCTTCTATCTGTCGTTCCTGTACTTCAATCTCTTTTTGCAGATTTACGATTTCAACTTTGAGCTGCGCCTGCTCATCCTCGTAGGTCTTGCTCATCATGGCAAAGCGATCATCGTTCAGCTTGCCCTTGGCGTTGTCCTCGTAGATTTTGATAAACAGGCGGTCAAGTTCCCCTATACGCTTTTCTGCCTGTGCCAGACGCTTCTTATATACCCTTATGGTTTCCTCGCTTTGCAGACGGAGTTTTTGCTCCATTTCCACCCTGAAATGTGCTTCATATCGGGTCACATACGAGATAACCTCTTTCATGTGATTCCAGACCAAATCCTCCAGAACTACGGCACGAATGTAGTGTCCGCTGCACTTGTCCTTGTTGGCTCGATGAGTGGAACAGGTGAAAAAGTCCTGTCGCTTTTCAAAGTATTTGGTGGTGGAATAGTAGAGCTTCTGCTTGCAATCAGCACAGAACACCAATCCCGAAAACGGACTGCTCTTGCCTGTTGCCGTTCGCCTGTGTCGCTGCTGACGAATCTCCTGCACCTTGTCAAAGACTTCCTGCTCGATAATGGCAGG
>DSLFC04102__coassemble_639_pt1 | contig 40895 bp, 37 predicted proteins | sample DSLFC04102__metabat2_high_PE_037 | metagenome-assembled genome bin DSLFC04102
AAAAGAGCAGGCCTGAAGAAACCAAAAAACACGGCCGGCCGCGAAAGCGGCCGGCCGTGTTTTTTAAGCGAAACGCACCTGCGCCCGCGCCCGTTTTTTCAGTGCCTCACGGCTGCTGGCGAAACCGCAGGTTGCCCTCGTCGTCCATGTAGTCCACAATGGCGAGGCTGGTGAGTTTGTAGCCCTGGCTGCGCAGTGCCTCGCCGCCGGGCTGGAACCCCTTTTCAATGGCGATGCCGATGCCGCCCACCGTGGCGCCCGCCTGCTTGCACACGTCCAGCAGGCCGTGCATGGCCTTGCCCACCGCCAGGAAATCGTCCACGATCAGCACCTTGTCCTGCGGGCCGAGGAATTTTTTGGAAAGGGTGATGTCGTAGTCCCGCCCATAGGTGAAGGAATGAACGGTGGAGGTGTACACATCCCCGTCAATGTTTTTGCTTTTGGCCTTCTTAGCAAACACCACAGGCACATGAAAGTGGCGGGCGGTCATGCAGGCGATGGCAATGCCGGACGCCTCAATGGTAAGGATCTTGTTGATCCCGTCGTTCTTGTAAACATCATAAAACGCCTTGCCGATCTCATCCAGCAGCGCAACGTCCAACTGATGATTCAAGAAACAATCCACCTTCAAAACATTGCCGGGGCGAACCTGCCCCTCCCGAATGATCCGTTCTTCCAGCAACTGCATACCAGCAACTCCTACCTTTATGGAAATAATACACCTATTATGACAAAAAACGCCGCCTTTTTCAATGGCCTGCGCAAAGAAAACACAGCCGCGGCCGGAAAACCTGCTTCAGCGGCTGTTCTTTGTCGTCGATGGTCAATTATTTGAAAAACAAGGCGAAAAATTTATGCAAAGTATCCACTATGCCGCTTTACAACGGTAAAAAGTATGTAAAAATAGCGAATTGTATCTTGCGGCGAATGTGATTATAATGTTAGGAAACAAAGATTCGGGAAAGCGACGGAGGAGCGCTGCTCTCCCGGATCCCCAAAACAGGAGGGAACACATATGAAAAAGTTTTTGAGTGCCGCGCTGGCGGCCGCTATGGCGTTCAGCCTGGTGGCCTGCGGCTCTACCCCTTCGTCCTCCGCGGGTTCTGCGCCCGCTTCTGAGGGCACTTCCGCCCCCGCCTCTGCTTCTGAGGGCGCTTCCGCCACCGGCGGCGTCTTCAAGATCGGCGGCATCGGGCCCACCACCGGCGGCGCCGCCACCTACGGCAACGCTGTGAAGAACGGCGCTCAGATCGCCGTGGATGAGATCAACGCCAAGGGCGGCATCCAGTTCGAACTGAACTTCCAGGATGACGAGAACGACGTTGAGAAGGCCGTGAACGCCTACAACACCCTGAAAGACTGGGGGATGCAGGTGCTGCTGGGCACCGTTACCACCCAGCCCTGCCTGAGCGTTGCGCCCGAGGCTGCCGCGGACAACATGTTCCTGCTGACCCCGTCCGCCTCCAACGTGGACGTCATCGCGGAGGACAACGCTTTCCAGGTCTGCTTCACCGACCCCAACCAGGGCATTGCCTCCGCTGATTACATTGCGGACAACGGCCTGGCTACCAAGATCGCCATCATCTACGACAGCTCCGATGCCTACTCCAAGGGCATCCGCGACAAGTTCGTGGAAGAGGCCGGTACCAAGGGCCTGGAGGTCGTTGCTGACGAGGCCTTCACCGCCGACAGCAAGACCGACTTCTCCGTGCAGGTCCAGAAGGCCAAGGACGCCGGCGCCGAGCTGGTGTTCCTGCCCATCTACTACAATGAGGCCAACCTGATCATTCAGGAGATGGATAAGCAGGGTTACGACGCGCTGATCTTCGGCTGCGACGGCCTGGACGGCCTGCTGACCATCGAGGGCGCCGATCTGTCCCTGTTCGAGGGCGTCATGCTGCTGACCCCCTTTGTGGCGGATGCCGACGACGAGGCCACCCAGGCTTTCGTCACCAAGTACCAGGAGCAGTACGGTGAGATCCCCAACCAGTTCGCTGCCGACGCTTACGACGGTGTGTACGCCATCCTGGCTGCCATTGAGCAGTCCGGCGCGACCGCTGATATGGACGCTTCCACCCTGTGCGACGCGCTGAAGGGCGCCATGACCCAGATCACGGTGGACGGCCTGACCGGCGAGGGCATGAAGTGGGCTGCCACCGGTGAGGTGAACAAGGCTCCCCGCGCCATGAAGATCGAGAACGGCGCTTACACCGCGATGTTGATCGCGTAAACTCAATACAGCACCAAGGGGGGTGCCGGCGGAAAGCCGGCACCCTTTTTCCGTCAAAAAGGCGGCGCTTGCGCCATTTTTTTCTTGTGTGCACTTTAGAACAGTGCTATAATGAGTAAGATATTTGCGGGCCGGCCCTCCCCGATTTTGGAGGGGCGGGGGAAGGCCGGCGGAAGAAAAGGGGAATCGGGCATGGAGTTACTTTCCTATTTGATCAATGGCATCAGCCTCGGCAGTGTGTATGCCATTATTGCCCTTGGCTACACCATGGTGTACGGCATTGCCAAAATGCTGAATTTCGCCCACGGCGACGTGATTATGGTGGGCAGTTACATCGTGTTTATCGCGGTCAATCAGATGGGGATCCCGCCGCTGGCGGCGGTCCTGCTGTCCATGGTGCTGTGCACGGTGCTGGGGCTGGTCATCGAGCGGTTTGCCTACAAGCCGCTGCGGGGCGCTCCCTCGCTGGCGGTGCTGATCACCGCCATTGGCGTGAGCTATCTGCTTCAAAACCTGGCGCTGCTCATCTGGGGTTCCGACCCCAAGAACTTCACCTCTGTGGTGAATATCCCCGCGCTGGAACTGCATCTGGCCGGCGGGCAGATCGTCGTCTCCTCCGAGACGGTGGTCACCATCATCTCGGCGGCGATCATCATGGTGGGATTGAGTGCTTTCGTCAACCACACCAAACTGGGCCATGCCATGCTGGCGGTCTCCGAGGACAAGGGCGCGGCGCAGCTGATGGGCGTGAACGTGAACTCCACCATCGCCCTGACCTTCGCCATCGGTTCGGCGCTGGCGGCGGTTGCCGGCGTGCTGCTGTGCTCCGCGTACCCCTCGCTGCAGCCCACCACCGGCGCGATGCCCGGCATCAAGGCCTTCACGGCGGCGGTGTTCGGCGGCATCGGCTCCATCCCCGGCGCCATGCTGGGCGGCGTGCTGCTGGGCGTCATCGAGATCCTGAGCAAGGCCTACGTCTCCACCCAGCTGGCGGACGCCATTGTTTTCGCGGTGCTGATCATCGTGCTGCTGGTGCGCCCCACGGGCCTGCTGGGCAAACCGATGAACGAGAAGGTGTGAGGTGGCCGTGATGAATGCTTTGAAAAACATGAAAAAGACCACGCGCAGCAATCTGATTACTTATGCGATCGTCGTGCTCTTTTACATCGTCGCCCAAGGCCTTGCCTCGGGCGGCATCCTGAACAACTCCATGAAGGGGATGCTGGTGCCCATCTGCACCTATGTGGTGCTGGCCATTTCCCTGAACCTCACCGTGGGCATTCTGGGCGAGTTGAGCCTGGGGCACGCCGGCTTCATGAGCGTGGGCGCCTTCTCCGGCGCGGTGTTCTGGGTGGTCAGCGGTTCCAACATGCCCTCTGTGCTGGGTCTGGCGCTCTCCATGCTCATCGGCGGTGTGGTGGCCGGCGTGTTCGGCTTTTTGATCGGCATCCCGGTGCTGCGGCTGCGGGGCGACTATCTGGCCATCGTGACGCTGGCCTTCGGCGAGATAATCAAAAATGTTCTGAACACCGTGTATCTGGGCATTGATTCCGCCGGGTTCCATTTCTCCATCAAGGATTCCGCCTCCATGGGCCTGGCGCCGGACGGCGACGTGATCATCAACGGCGCCATCGGCATCAGCGGCATGAAAAAGGCGTCCACCTTCCTGGCGGGCATCATCCTGATCCTGATCACCCTGTTCGTGATCCTGAACCTCATCAACTCCCGCGCGGGCCGGGCGATCATGTCCATCCGCGACAACCGCATCGCCGCCGAGGCCACCGGCATCAACGTGACCAAGTACAAACTGATGGCGTTCATCGTGTCGGCGGTGTTTGCCGGCATGGCGGGCGTTTTGTACGCGCTGAACTTTTCGGCGCTGGCCGCCAAGAAGTTCGACTACAACACTTCGATCCTGGTGCTGGTGTTCGTGGTGCTGGGCGGCATCGGCAACATCCGCGGCTCCATGATCGCGGCCACGGTACTGTATGTGCTGCCCGAACTGCTGCGCGGCGTGGCGGATTACCGCATGCTGGTGTATGCCATTGTGCTGATCGTGATGATGATCTTCAACCAGAGCCCGCAGATCGTGGCCTGGCGCGAGCAGATGGCCGAGCGGATCGCGGAGAACCCGAAGCTGCGTCAGTGGATGGCACGGCGCAAAAAAGATGGCGCGCAGAGCGAGAAGGGGGAGGCGTGAGGTATGGCACTGCTGGAAGTAACCAACCTGGGCATCGCCTTCGGCGGCCTGCAGGCTGTGGCGCAGCTTGATATGAAGATGGAAAAGGGCCAGCTGTACGGCCTGATCGGCCCCAACGGCGCGGGCAAGACCACGGTGTTCAACATGCTCACCGGCGTATATAAGCCCACCGAGGGCGACATCATCCTGGACGGCAGAAACATCACCGGCCAGCAGCCGGCGAAGATCAACCAGGCGGGCATTGCCCGCACCTTTCAGAACATCCGCCTGTTCAACCAGATGAGCGTGCTGGACAACGTGAAGATCGGCCTGCACAACCAGGTCAAGTATTCCATGTGGACCGGCATCTTCCGCCTGCCCGGCTTCCGGGAAAAGGAGCGCCAGATGAACAAGCAGGCGATGCAGCTGCTCAAGATCTTCGATCTGGACAAGGAGGCGGAACTGCCCGCCTCCAGCCTGCCCTACGGCAAGCAGCGCAAGCTGGAGATCGCCCGGGCGCTGGCCACCAACCCAAAGCTGCTGTTGTTGGACGAACCCGCCGCCGGCATGAATCCCAATGAGACGGAAGAATTGATGAACACCATCAAGGCGGTGCGCGACCGCTTTGATCTGGCCATCCTGCTCATCGAGCACGACATGAACTTCGTCATGGGCATCTGCGAGTACATCTATGTGCTGGACTATGGCCGGGTGATCGCGCAGGGCACCGGCGAATCCATCCGCAACAACCCCAAGGTCATTGCGGCATATCTGGGAGGTGACTGATCCATGGGCGAGATGCTTCGCGTGAGCGATATCAATGTCTTTTACGGCTCCATCCACGCCATCCGGGATATCTCCTTCCATGTGAACGAGGGAGAAATCGTCACCCTGATCGGCGCCAACGGCGCGGGCAAAACCACCACGATGCACGCCATCTCCGGCCTTCTCAAACTGAAGAGCGGCGAGATCGATTTCATGGGCCAGAAGATCAGCCACATGGAGGCGCACAAGATCATCCGGCTGGGGCTGGCCCAGGTGCCGGAAGGGCGCCGGGTTTTCAGCCACCTCTCGGTGCAGGAAAACCTGGAGATGGGCGCCTTCACCCGCAGGGACTCGAAGGATGCCATCGCGGACGATCTGGAAAGGGTGTTTGAGCGGCTGCCGCGCCTGAAGGAACGGCGTAAACAGCAGGCGGGCACCCTGTCCGGCGGCGAGCAGCAGATGCTGGCCATCGGCCGCGCGCTGATGTGCAAACCCAAAATGCTGCTGCTGGACGAACCCAGTATGGGCCTGTCGCCGCTGCTGGTGAAGGAGATCTTCCACATCATTGAGGATGTGAACCGGGACGGCGTGACCGTGCTGCTGGTGGAACAGAACGCCAAGATGGCGCTGGAGATCGCCGATCGGGCCTATGTGCTGGAGACGGGCACCATCAAGATGGAAGGCCCCGCCGACGAGCTGGCCAACAACATCGAGGTGCGCAAAGCCTATCTGGGCTGCTAAGACCAAAAGAGCAGGGGAACATGCCCCTGCTCTTTTTTGCTGCCGGGCGGAACAAAACGCCGCCCCGGGCATATAGTGGGGTAGTCAACACCAACGTGTTGCCATACCATTTCATCAGGAGGTATGCCTCATGTCTATGCCCGTTATCGCGATGCATTCCAATCCCGTCACCATGTGCCAGGCCGTCACCGACCTGCTGGAGAGCATCGCCCTGGAGGAGACCGCTCTCAGCCATATCCTGAACGCTGAGGGCGAAAAGCTGCAGCGTGTCATCGCCATGGAGGATGTGGATTTCTGTCAGCTGATGGAGGTCAACGAGTCGGTGGCGAATATGGTCAATGTGGTGGCCACCATGGAGCAGGCGCTGAAGGATAAGCTGGAGTTCATCAGTAACAATCTGTATTATCCCGCCCGCGTGGAGTGACCCGGGGAATGCCTGCTGAAAAGCAGGCATTTTTTGCGCCGAAGGGCTTGACAGAATGCGATCTTTTCGGTATTATATATAAGCGGCTTTTGAAACCGCAGTATAAACTGGAAAGATGGCTGAGCTGGTCTAAGGCGCACGACTGGAAATCGTGTGTGGGCCATAAACCCACCGAGGGTTCGAATCCCTCTCTTTCCGCCAGAACGGGGCAGACGCTTTGCGCTTGCCCCGTTTTTGTTTTGTGGATACAAGGAGAGACCGATGAAACAGTACTTTCCCTTCCCGCGGCGGCCGGGCGGAGCCCCTGGGCCCTCCAAACCCGCGGTGGCAGTTGGCTTTTTGGCCGCTGTTCTGCTGGCGGCCGCCGCCGTGAGCCTGTGGGTGAGCGGCGGGCTGCCCCGCCTGAACGCCCCCTCTCCGGCCCGATACCCGGTGCGGGGCGTAGATGTGTCCGCTTATCAGGGGCAGATCGACTGGCCGCTGCTCGCGGAACAGGGGATCTCGTTCGCGTTCATCAAGGCGACGGAGGGCAGCGGTTCGGCGGACCCCAATTTCCAGTACAACTGGACGCAGGCGCGGCAGACCGGGCTGCGGATCGGCGCGTACCATTTCTTCAGCTTTGACAGCGGGGCGGACACGCAGGCGGAGAATTTCATCCGGACGGTGGAACCCTTTGAGGGAATGCTGCCGCCTGTGGTGGATGTGGAACTTTACGGCGAAAAAAAGCTGCGTCCGCCGCCCCGTGAGGCGGTGACGGAACAACTTTCGCTGCTGCTGCAGCGCCTGGAAGAACACTATGGCATGCGCCCGGTGATCTATGCCACCGGCAGCGCGTACGAGCGGTATCTGGCGGGGGGCTACGGGGAGTACGATATCTGGATCCGGAACGTCTTTTTCTCCCCGCGCCTGGGAGACGGCAGGGACTGGACCTTCTGGCAGTACACCGACCGGGGCCGGCTGGCCGGTTACGAAGGCGAGGAACCTTTTATCGACCTGAATGTGTTCAATGGCGCCATAGAAGAATTTGCGGCCTATTCCGGCCGGTAAAACGCCCCGGGAACTTTCGCCCCCGGGGCGTTTCTGATGCGGCCGCAAACCGGAGCGGTACCAATGGAAAGCGCGCGGGGAATGTGGTATGATAAGGCGGGGAGGCGATAAAGATGGATGCACAGCTTGAGCAGCTGGCCGAGATGTTTGGCCGGGCGAAGCGCATAGCGTTCCTGGGCGGGGCGGGCCTTTCGACCGAGAGCGGTATCCCCGACTTTCGCAGCAGCAACGGGGTGTACGCCGCGCTGCAGGCCTACGGCCGGCCGCCGGAGGAACTTCTCAGTCACGAGTTCTTTTTGCGGCACACGGATGTGTTTTTTGATTACTACCGCAAGTATCTGGTCCATCCGCAGGCAAAGCCCAACCCGGCGCACTTTGCGCTGGCGCGGCTGGAACAGCAGGGGAAACTGACCGCCGTGATCACCCAGAACATCGACGGCCTGCATCAGCAGGCGGGCAGCCGCCGTGTGCTGGAATTGCACGGAAGCGTGTACCGCAACCACTGCATGCGGTGCGGAAAGAGTTATCCGGTGGAGTCGGTGCTATCGGCCGATGCGGTGCCGCACTGCGACTGCGGCGGGATCATCAAGCCGGACGTTGTGCTCTATGGCGAGGGCCTCGACCCGGCGACGCTGACCGCGGCGGTAGAGGCCGTCTCGCAGGCGGACATGCTGCTGATCGGCGGTACGCAGCTGTCGGTGTATCCGGCGGCGGGGCTTGTGGATTATTTCCGCGGCAGGGATCTGGCCGTCATCAACCTCAGCGTCACCCCCCGGGACGCCGAAGCCGCGCTGACCATCCGCCGCCCCATCGGCGAGGTGCTCGCCGCGGTGGTGCCGTAAACGCCGCGCGTCGGACCCGTCGGCATTCTTCAGTATGCCCTGCGCCCTGCGACCCGCCGCGGGGCGTTCAATTGTGCTGAGAAACGGAGAGGAAACCATGAGAAAACACTGCTTTCAGCAATTGCCCCGGGAATATCAGGAGATCCTGCACCTCGACCTGCAGAACGATTCGAAGCTCATCCTGCTGGTCAACGGCCTTGCCACCGTCATTGCCCTGGCGATGTTCGCGGCAGGCTTCTTGTTCACGCCCATGTTTGCGGTTTTCACCAGCCCGCCGACACTGGCGGCGTTTCTGGTCTGCTGCGTGCTGTATTTGGTGCTTCATGAACTGGTGCACGGCCTCTGTATGAAGTGGTTCGGCGCAAAGCGGGTGCGGTTCGGCTTCACCGGCCTGTACGCCTTTGCCGGCAGCGATGAGTACTTTACAAAAGGCGCTTATGTTGTGGTGGCGCTGGCCCCGGTGGTGGTGTGGGGCGCTGTGCTGCTGGCACTGAACGTTTTCGCCGGGGAGAAGCTTTTCGGGCTTTTTTATCTGATCCAGCTCATCAACGTTTCCGGCGCGGCGGGAGACCTGTATGTGTGTTTTCGCTTTTGGCGTCTGCCCAGGGATATCCTGGTGCGGGACACCGGCGTGTCCATGACAGTCTACGGCCCCGAAGGAGCGTGACCTTTTTACCGAAAAGGGTGGCGGCGGCCCTGAACGCGCCGCGTAAAAAAAGACCTCCCCGCCAAACAGGGCGCGGGCCTGCGGGCCGCGCTCTGTAAAACGGGGAGGTCTTGCTGTTGTGATCAGTTGGCCATGCTCTGCACGATGCCGCGCTCGCAGTCCACCGAGACCATGGCACCGTCTTTCAGGGTGTGGGTCGCGCCGGAGGCGCCCACCAGCACCGCCTTGCACAGCGTCAGGCCCACGATGGCGGCGTGGCTGTTCAGGCCCGCTTCCTCCACCACGATGGCGCTGGCTTCACGCATGGCGTCCAGCATCTCGTTGTTGGTGTAGGGGACCACCAGCACGTCGCCCTTGCGGAATTTTGCCTTGACGTCCTGGTTGCTGCGGCAGACGCAAACCGGCCCCTTGGCGTTGTGCTCGCCGATGCCCACGCCGTTCAGCAGCGAGTCGCCCACCATGTGCACCTTGAGCATATTGGTGGTGCCGGAGATGCCCACCGGCACGCCGGCGGTCACCACCACCAGGTCGCCGGTGTGCACAAGGCCGGCGTTCTCGGCGGTCTTGACCGACAGTTCGATCAGCTCATCGGTGTTGTGGGCGTAGGGCATCAGCAGGGGAGTGACGCCCCAGGACAGGGACAGGTGCCGCTGGACCCAATCGTCCACCACGCAGGCGATCACCGGGGTGGAGGGCCGGCCCTTGCTCACCAGCCGGGCGGTCTCGCCGCTCTTGCTCACGGTGATGATGGCAGCGGCCTTCACGTCCGCGGCGGTGGTGCCGGCGGCGTGGGCGGTGGCGCCCACGATGCTCATGCGGGAATCCACCGGGGCCTTGCGCATACGGCTGAAGTAGCTGGCGTCGTTTTCGGTGCGCTCGGCGATGGCGGCCATGGTGCGCACCGCCTCCACCGGGTACTTGCCGGCGGCGGTCTCGCCGCTGAGCATGATGGCGCTGGTGCCGTCGTAGATGGCATTGGCCACATCGGTGATCTCGGCGCGGGTGGGGCGGGGGTTCTCGATCATGCTCTCCAGCATCTGCGTGGCGGTGATCACCGGCTTGCCGCTGGAAAAGCTGTGATAGATGATCTCCTTCTGGATGACAGGAATCTCGGTGAAATCGATCTCCACGCCCATGTCGCCGCGGGCGATCATCACCGCGTCGGCGGCGGTGAGGATCTCGTCGATGTTGTCCACACCCTCGCGGTTCTCAATCTTGGCGATGATGCGCATGTGGGAATTGTGGCTGTTCAGCAGCCGGCGAACTTCCTGGATGTCCTGGGCGCTGCGGGTGAAGCTGGCGGCGATAAAATCGAAGCCCTGCTCAATGCCGAAGAGGATGTCGTCCTTGTCCCGCTGGCTCATATAGGGCATGGAAAGGGAGATGCCAGGCACATTGACGCCCTTGCGGTCCTTGATGACGCCGCCGTTGTCCACGCGGCAGGTGATGTCGGTGTCGGTGAGTTTGGTGACCGTCAGGCTGATAAGGCCGTCGTCCAGCAGCACGGTGCTGCCCACCGTGAGATCGGCGGGCAGGTCCTTGTAGGTGACAGCGCAGCCCTCGGCAGTGCCTTCCACCTCGCGGGTGGTGAGAGTGAAGGTCTGGCCTTCCTTCAGTTCGGCCTGGCCGCCCTTGAAGGTCTTGAGCCGGATCTCGGGACCCTTGGTGTCCAGCAGGGCGGCAACGGGCTGGTTCAACTCCTCGCGCAGGCGCTTGAGGGTGTCCAGCCGGCGCTTGTGCTCCTCATGGCTGCCGTGGGAAAAGTTGAAGCGGGCCACGTTCATGCCGCTCAGGATCATATCACGAAGCACTTCTTCCCGGTCCGTAGAGGGACCCAGAGTGCAAACGATCTTGGTTTTACGCATTCTGTTCATGTAAAAACCTCCCCAAAAGAACAATTGCCAAATCAGGCTAGCATATATTATACACCCGATTGCAAGCGCGTCAAAGGCTGCGCGGCATTTTTCTGAAAGTTTTAACGATGCCGCTCGAACACCAGAGGAAAACTCTGCTTTCCGGCTTAACTTCTCGCGGGGAATATTGTATAATGGAACCATCTTCAGACATTCACCGCTGCAAGGAGGTAAAGATATCATGACAAAACGCGTGTTTCTGATCGTGCTGGACAGCTTCGGCATCGGCTATGAGCCGGACGCGGACAAATTCGGCGACGTGGGGGCCAACACCCTGGCGTCCATCGCCAAAGACCCGGGCTTTCAGGTGCCCAACATGGCGCGCCTGGGCCTGTTCAACCTGGACGGTGTGTGCTGCGGCGAACCGGTGCATCCGGTGGCGGGCAGCTGCGCCCGCCTGCGGGAGGCCAGCAACGGCAAGGACACCACCATCGGCCACTGGGAGATCGCCGGCATCGAGAGCGACCGGGCGCTGCCCACCTATCCGGACGGCTTTCCGCCGGAGGTGATCCAGCAGTTTGAGAAGCTCACCGGCCGCAAGGTGCTGTGCAACAAGCCCTATTCCGGCACCGAGGTGCTGAAGGACTACGGTGAGGAGCACATGCGCACCGGCGCGCTGATCGTTTATACCTCGGCGGACAGCGTGTTCCAGGTGGCGGCCCATGAGCAGGTGGTGCCGCTGGAGCAGCTGTATGCGTACTGCCAGATGGCCCGGGATATGCTCAAGGGCGAGCACGGCGTGGGCCGGGTGATCGCGCGGCCCTTCGTGGGCAGCTGCGCGGCGGATTTCAAGCGCACCTCCAACCGCCACGATTATTCTTTGAAGCCGCCCGCCAAGACCATGCTGGACTACCTCAAGGCCGCCGGCAAGGATGTGATCGGCGTGGGCAAGATCTACGATATTTTTGACGGCGAGGGCGTGACCGAGAAGATCCGCACCAGCGGCAACACCGAGGGTATCAAGGTCATGCTGGAACTCGCGGACCGGGACTTTGAGGGCCTTGCTTTCATCAACCTGGTGGACTTCGACATGGTCTACGGCCACCGGCGCAACATCCCCGGGTACGCCGCGGCCGCCACCGAGTTTGACCGGGGCCTGGGCACGCTGCTGGAGAAGCTGCGCCCCGGGGATGTGGTGATGATCACCGGCGACCACGGATGCGATCCCGGGTTCACCAAGACCACCGATCACACCCGTGAGTATGTGCCGCTGCTGGTGGCGGGCCCGGAGGTGAAGCGGGACAACAACCTCGGCACCGTGCTGGGATTCGGCGCCATCGGCCAGACCGTCTGCACGGCGCTGGGGGTCGAGGCAAAACTGGACGGAGAGGATCTGAGCAACAAAATTCTTCTGTGATCGAACGCTGGATGAAATATTATCCGCGGGCGATTCGTTTACGCAGTGACGCTCTTTACGAGGAATGAGTATCTGTGCCGGAATGGAACCGCCGGCCCGCGCGGCAGGAGGGGGAGCCACATCCCTTGAAAAGGAATAAAATGCAGATCAGGATCATCATCGTGTGGGCGCTGGCCGTCCTTCTTCTGGCCGACAGTGTGCTGCGCAGCTTTCGCTCCAATTTCAATTTCGGCCTCCTGCTGATGTATCTCCTCACGGCGGCGCTGTGGGTGTACGCGGTCTTCCACCGCCCCATCGACGCCTTCTGTTCCGCCGGGGTGGGCCGTTGGCTGAAGATCCTGTTCTTTTGCGGGGCGGGTGTATTCTGCCTGCTGCTGGGTTTTGTGGCCGTCAGCGGCTACGCCGTCGGCGCAGGCGGGAACGAGCGAGCCATTGTGGTACTGGGGGCGGGCCTGCGAAAGGATACCCCTTCCGATCTGCTGCGCCGCCGGCTGGACGCCGCGTTTGCCTACTGGCAGGAGCACCCGGAGGTGGTGATCGCGGTCACCGGCGGGCAGGGCAACGGCGAGACCATCCCGGAGGGGGTGGCCATGGCCCGCTATCTGGAGGCCAAAGGCGTGCCGGCGGAGCAGATCGTGGTGGAACAGAAGAGCACCTCCACCGAGGAGAATCTGCTGTTTGCCAAAGAACTGTTGGCGCAGCGGGGCATCGGCGCGGACGAACCCATGGCGGTGGTGACAAACGCGTTCCACTGCTATCGCGCCCGCGGTTATGCCCGGCTGGTGGGGTTTGAACAGGTCAGTTCCATCCCGGCCAGCATCGGGCTCAACTCGGTGATGCCCTGCTACATGCGGGAGGTGTTCGCCGTGCTCTATTACTGGGTGTTCAAGTCCAGCCAAAGCAGTTGGATCAGCCCGCTTGTGGGGCTTTTATAACGACCGCGGCCGCCAGGGCCGCAGCGAAGAGGTGAAAGAATGGCGCCAATCATCTGCGTGGAGCATCTGCGCAAGGTGTACCGGGTGGGCAAGGAAAAGGTGATCGCCCTCAACGATGTGAACCTTGCCATCGAGCCCGGTGAGATCTGCTGCATCGTGGGCCCTTCGGGCAGCGGCAAATCCACCCTGCTCAACCAGCTCGCCGGGCTGGAAAAGCCCACAAAGGGCAGCGTGTACATAGGCAAACACGAGATCAGCGCGATGAACGAGAACCAGCTGGCAAAGTTCCGGCAGGCCCACCTGGGGTTCATCTTCCAGAGTTACAATCTGCTGCCGAACCTCACGGCCGCCGAGAATGTGGCGCTTCCGCTGATGTTCAGGGGGATGCCGCGGAAAAAGCGGTTGGAGCTGGCCAGGGCGGAACTCAAGCGGATGGGCCTGGGCAAGCGCGCGAACCACAAACCCACCGAGATGAGCGGCGGCCAGCAGCAGCGCGTGGGCATCGCCCGGGCGTTTGTGGCAAAACCCAAAGTCATCTTTGCGGACGAGCCCACCGGCAACCTGGACTCCACCACCACCCGGCAGGTGCTGTACCGGATGCTCACCATGGCGAAGGAAAACGGCATCACCTTTGTGATGGTCACCCATGAACGGGATCTGGCCGATGTGGCGGACCGGGTCATCACCATCCGCGACGGCAAGGTGGAGAGCAACATTCTCGTTGACGAACAGGAGAAGGCGCAAAAACAGGCCGAACTGTTCAAGGATATTCTGGAGTCGAAACAGCAGGCGCCGCCGGAGCCTCAGACCACCGTCCCGGCAGACAGTATCACCGACGAATGAGAGAGGAAATTACCCATGAAACAGACCACCGGAAAAATCACAAGCCTTGCGCTTTCCCTGGCCCTGGCGCTGTCACTTTTTGCGGGCATGACCGCTTTTGCGGACGATCCGGCTGCGGCTCCCGCGGCGCCTTCCACGCCGTCCGCGTCCCAGAACGCCGCGAACACGGCGCCGGCTCCCGCCAACAGCGCCCCCACAAATTCCACGGGCACTTCGAGCGGTGCTCCCGCGTCGGGCAGCGCTTCCGCATCCAGCAGCACGCCCGCGGTTCAGGCGCCGTTCATCTCCAACTACAGCGTGGATGTGAAGAACGACAGCCAGCTTTTCCCCGGCGGCAAAGCGGACATCACCATCACCGTGGTGGATGAGTGGGCGGACAGCCACGGCGTCCAGCTGCGCGCGCGCATCAACACCGGTTCCTTTGTGGGCAAGGACGCGATCGAGCCCTACGCTGAGGCGGATCACGCCATCCACGCCTACAAATTTGAATTCAAGGACATCGAGTACACCGGCGGCGACAACACCTTCAAATTCGATATCATCACCGAGGATCCGGTGAACGTCCGCGAGATCGTGACGCTGAGCCTGCCGGTCAACCAGTGCGCCGAGCGGCCCGAGCCCACGCCGTCGCCCTCTCCGGCCCCGGCGGAGGTGCCCAAGATCATGGTGAAGGACTTCACCTTCGGCGGCACCAGCGTGGAGGCGGGCAAGGAGTTCACCCTGGAACTGACCCTGTTCACCACCAGCGGCAACACCAATCTGGAAGACGTGATGGTGGGGCTGACCTTCCCGACCGATTCCAAGAGCATCAGCCTGGCCAGCGGCAGCATGAACACCTATGTGGGCACCATGGCGCCCGGCGCCACCAGCACCATCAGCTATAAGATGGTCACCGACGCCACGATGAACCCCGGCGCGGTGAGCATCACCGTGCAGCTGACCAGCAAAAACGGCGAGGCGGTGTCCTCGCCCATCTCCATCCCGGTGACCCAGCCCGAGCGGTTTGAGATCACCAACATCGAGGCCCCCGAGACCATGATGATGGGGGAGGAGGGGTATCTCTCGGTCACCTTTGTCAACAAGGGCAAGAGCTCCATCAACAACCTCACCGCCGAGATCCAGGGCGAAAACCTCGCCAATCCCGGCCAGAGCCAGTTCCTTGGCAACGTGGCCGCCGGCACCGAAAACTCAGTGGATTTCAGCGTGATGGCCTCCGCCGAGGGCGTGATCAGCGGCAAGGTCATCCTGAGTTATGAAAACGCCAAGGGCGAAACGACCTCGCTGGAAAAGGAATTTTCCTGCACGGTACAGGCGATGCCGGCCATGGATGACCCCGGCATGATGGATCCCGGCATGATGGATCCCGGCATGATGGATCCCACCATGGGCGAAGACGTGGGCGGCGGCATGCCTGTCTGGGGCTGGGCGCTGATCGTGGTCGGCGTGGGCGCCGTGGCGGCGGTGATCGTGGTGGTGATCCGCAAGAAGCAGGCGGCAAAGAAGCTTGCACAGCTGGAGGATGAAGATGAAGATATCTGATCTGCTGCGTCTCAGCACGGATAATCTTCGGCGGCGCAAAGGCCGCACCGCCCTGACGGTCATCGGCGTGGTGGTGGGTACCTTCGCCATCATTGTGATGATCAGTTTGGGCATCGCCAGCAACGCCCAGAACGAGGCGATGCTGCAAAGCTGGGGTGACCTGACCCAGATCCAGATTTACAACTATGCCTACGGCGCCACGGGAGATACTCCCAAGCTGGACGACGAAATGCTGGAGACCTTCCGCAGCCATGAGCATGTGGTGGCCGCAACGCCGTTTTACTCCGCCAATTCCATCAACGGCAGCATCCTTGCCGGCAAGGGCGATCGCTACGAGGCGTATATGTGGGATTGCTACGGTGTGGATATGAACGCACTGGAGGCAATGGAGTTCCAGCTGCAAAGCGGCAACTGGATCGCCGAGGACGTGAACCTGGGAAAAAAGAAGATCCCCGTGCTAGTGGGCGCCAACTTTGCCTATCAGTTCCAGGATACCCGCAAAAGTTACAACAGCGGCAAGCGACAGCGCTGGGCGGGGCAGACTGACTCTCTGGGAAACCCCGTTCCGCCTTTCGTGGATATCAACAAGGATAAACTCACCCTGAAGCTTACCGCCTATGACACGAACGGCAACGAAAAATCCAGCGAGTATCAGCTGGTGGTGATGGGGGTGTTCGTGTCGGACACATCCAAGCACTATTTCACCGAATCCGGCATCGCCATGCGCGTGGCGGACATGAAACTGCTGGAAAAGGAATACCAGCGCCTGAGCGGCAACAAAAACACCTCCTCCGGCAGTGTGATGATCTCCAACGGCACGGTCATGCGGGAGCAGGACAACGGCTATCAGGAAGTTTATGTCAAGGTGGACGATGTGGACAACGTGGGCGCCGTGGAAGACTGGATCCACGAGTTGGGCTATGAGCAGACCAACTCCCTGACCCAGATCCGCGAGGAGATGCAGGCCAGCGTCGTCAAGAGCCAGATGATCCTGGGCGGCACGGCGGCGGTGGCGCTGCTGGTGGCGGCGCTGAACATCGCCAACACCATGATGATGTCCATCTACGAGCGCACCAAGGAGATCGGCGTGATGAAGGTGCTGGGCTGCGAGGTGGGCAAGATCCGCAATATGTTCCTGGTGGAAGCGGGCGCCATCGGCCTGCTGGGCGGCATCATCGGCGTGGCGCTGAGTTACGCCGCGTCGGCCATCCTCAACAACATCAACACCATCGCCGCGCTGTTTGGCGGCGGCGGTATCGACCTGAGCGGCCTGCTGAACAGCTTGGGTGGCATGTACGGCGGCATGGGCGGCGCAATCTCCATCATCCCGCCGTGGCTGGTGCTGCTGGGGCTTGGATTCTCCACCCTGGTGGGCATCCTGTCCGGCCTGTGGCCGGCCATCCGCGCCACCAAGATCAGCGCCCTGGAAGCCATCCGGCACGAATAAGCAAACACATCCGGGCGGGACCCTCGCAAACGGGGCCCCGCTCTTTTTGCCCTTTCAGCGCCGCGTCTGCCGGCAAAGGCCGCAAACCGGGGCGAAATCCCGCATATATATATCCTGACACTGACGACAAAGGGGAAGGGATATGGAGTATGCAAACGGCGCGCTGCGCCTTGTCCTACAGGCGCTTCATCAGCTGGCATGGGGGCCGGGCACCATCGGGATGCTGGCGCTCTGCGGCGCGGTGTTCAGCTTTGCCACCGGCTTTTTCCAGTTGCGCGGCATTCGGTACTGGCTCGGCGGCACGCTGGGCAGGGCCTTCCGAGACGACGGCAGGCGCGGCGCCACCACCGCCTTCCAGTCCGCCTGCACGGCGCTGGCGGCGACCCTGGGCACCGGCAACATCGCCGGCGTCGCCACCGCGCTGGTGGCGGGCGGACCGGGCGCCGTGTTCTGGATGTGGGTCTCGGCGCTGCTGGGCACCATGACCGCCTACGCGGAGAACGTGCTGGCAGGCCTGTACCGCGGCGCGGACCGGGACGGGAACCCGGTGGGCGGGGCGATGTTCTACATCGAAAAAGGCCTGCACAGCCGGCCGCTGGCGGCGGCCTTCAGCTTCTTTTGCCTGTTGGGCTCGCTGGGCATGGGGAACATGGCCCAGGCCAATTCCATCGCCGAGGGGCTGCGGGACGTGTTCCGGCTGCCGCCGCTGTTCACCGGCCTTGTGGTTGCCGCCCTGATCGGTGTCGCCATCGCCGGCGGCATCGGCCGGGTGGGAAAGGTCACCGAGAAGATCGTGCCCTTTATGGCCTTTGCCTACACCGGCGGCGCGGTGCTGATCGTGGTGCTGAACATCGGCCGGCTGCCCGGGGTGCTGGCGCTGATCCTGCGGGAGGCCTTCTCCCTCCGGGCGGGGCTGGGGGGCGCCGCTGGCTACGGTATCGCCCGGGCGCTGACGGTGGGGGTGGCCCGGGGTGTCAGCTCCAACGAGGCGGGGCTGGGCTCCTCGGTGATGGCCAATTCCGCCGCAGGCTGTGCCCCGGTGGAACAGGGGATGTGGGGCGTCATGGAGGTGGCGGTGGACACTCTGTTCATGTGCACCCTCACCGCCCTTGCCATCCTGTGCAGCGGGGTATATGACTTTGAAGCCTACGCGGCGGCCGGCGGTTCGTCGGAACAACTGCCCAACGGCGCGGCCCTCACGGCGGACGCCTTCCGCGCTGCCTTCGGCCCGGCTGGCGGCGTGTTTTTGGCGCTGAGCCTGACCCTGTTTGCGTTTTCAACGCTGCTGGGATGGAGTTTCTACGGGTCGCAGGCCGCGGAATACCTGTGGGGAAGGCGGGCCGCCGGCGTCTACAAGGCGGTTTTTGTGGGGGTGATTGTGCTGGGCTGCGTGACCAGGCTGGAACTGGTGTGGGAGATCTCCGACACCTTCAACGGCTTCATGGCCCTGCCCAACCTTGCGGCAGTGCTGTGGCTCAGCCCGCAGGTGATCCGGGAAAGCCGCCGGCATCTGCCCGGCCAAAAGGGCAAAAGGCGGCCGGACGGGAGAAAAAACCACTTGCAAGCGGAATGATTCGGTGGTATACTTCAGTACAGTAACACATTGCGGCAATAAACTGCCCGGGATGTGAAAGCCCCCTATGGGGCAAAACAGGAGGGAAACAGACCATGAAAAAGATGATCCGCGGATCTATGGCGGCGCTGTTGGCCGCCCTCATGTTGGCGGGTTGCGGTGGCCAGACGTCCACCCCCGCCTCTACTCCGAGCAGCGGTGCTGCCTCTGCATCGTCCACCGGTTCTCAGCCCGCTGAGGGAGCGAGCTATGTGGTGGGCGTGTGCCAGCTGGCGCCCCACGACGCGCTGGACGCGGCCACCCAGGGCTTCCAGGACGCGCTGAAGGAGGCGCTGGGCGATCAGGTGACCATTGAGGTGAAAAACGCCGCCGGCGACACCCCCACCTGCGCCACCATTGTGAACGGCTTTGTGTCTTCCGGCGTTGACCTGATCATGGCCAACGCCACCGCCAGCCTGCAGGCCGCGGTGTCCGCCACTTCCGATATTCCTATTCTGGGCACGTCGGTCACCGAGTACGGCGTTGCGCTGGGCATTGATGACTTCTCCGGCACGGTGGGCACCAACGTGTCCGGCACCTCCGACCTGGCCCCGCTGGACCAGCAGGCCGCCATGCTGCAGGAGTGGTTCCCCGACGCCAAGACCGTGGGCCTGCTCTACTGCTCGGCCGAACCCAACAGCCAGTATCAGGTGGACGTGGTGCAGGCCGAACTGGAAAAACTGGGCTACACCTGCACCCAATACCCCTTCTCCGACACCAATGACATGTCCTCCGTCACCCAGAACGCCGCCGACAACAGCGACGTGATCTATGTGCCCACCGACAATACGGTGGCCAACAACACCGGTGTGGTGGACAACATCTGCCGCCCGGCCGGCGTGCCGGTGATCGCCGGCGAGGAGGGCATCTGCTCCGGCTGCGGCGTGGCCACCCTGTCCATCAGCTACTATGACCTGGGCGTTGCCACCGGCAACATGGCGGTGAAGATCCTCACCGGCGAGGCCGATGTGTCCCAGATGCCCATCGAGTATGCGCCTCAGTTCACCAAAAAATACAATGCTGCGATCTGCGCCGACCTGGGCCTCACTCCCCCGGAAGGCTACGAGGCGATCGCTGCCGAGTAAGGCGGCTGAAGTTGGCCAAAAGCAGGGGAAAAGGCTTTCCTTTTCCTCTGCTTTTTGTTATAGTAATAAAGTCGACAGTAACGGGGCGGCCTTTCGCCCCGCAGGAGGGAAGATACATGGATTTTCTCAACGCACTGCCGGGGGCTGTTTCCCAGGGGCTGATCTGGGGCATCATGGCCATCGGCGTGTACATCACCTTTCGCATTCTTGACATCGCCGACCTGACGGTGGACGGCTCCCTGTGTACCGGTGCGGCGGTGTTCGCGGTGCTGTTCACCGGCGGCGTCAACCTGTGGCTGGCCATGCTGGCGGCCACGCTGGCGGGCATGGCGGCGGGCCTTGTCACCGGCCTGCTGCACACGGCCTGCGGCATCCCCGCCATCCTGGCCGGCATCCTGACCCAGCTGGGACTCTACTCGGTGAACATGGCCATTATGAGCATGAAAGCCACCGTGGCCATCAATGTTACCACCAACGAGATGCTGGACAAGCTGCTGGTGTCGCTGCGGTTCGTGACGGATGTGGCCAAGGGCACCCGGCCCTTCTGGCGCCACCCCATCTTTGTGGGCGGGCTGTTCACCCTGGCCATCATCGCGGTGCTCTACTGGTTTTTCGGCACCGAACTGGGCTGTTCGCTGCGCGCCACCGGCGCCAACGGCAACATGGCCCGTGCCCAGGGCATCAACACCAACTTCGCCAAGGTGCTGGGGCTGGTGGTCTCCAACGGGCTGGTGGCGCTTTCCGGTGCGCTGCTGGCCCAGTACAACAGCGCCAGCGAGATCAACATGGGCCGCGGCGCCATCGTCATCGGTCTGGCCGCCGTCATCATCGGCGAGGTGATCTTCGGCAAGCTGTTCACCAATTTCGCGCTGAAGCTGTTCTCGGTGGTGCTGGGCTCCATCATCTACTACATCGTGCTGCAGGCGGTGCTGGCGCTGGGCCTCAACGCCAACTATCTCAAGCTGCTCTCGGCGCTGGTGGTCGCTGTGTTCCTGTCGGTGCCTTACTGGAAGAACCGCTATTTTTCCAAACCCGTGAAGAAGGGGGGCGCCCGCAATGCTTGATGTGAAAAACATCTCCAAGACCTTCAACCCCGGCACGGTCAACGAAAAGGTGGCGTTGAACGGCCTTTCGCTGCACCTGGACGAAGGGGACTTCGTTACGGTGATTGGCGGCAACGGCGCGGGCAAAAGCACGCTGCTGAACGCGGTGGCGGGCGTTTGGCCGGTGGATTCCGGCACCATCATGATCGACGGGGTGGACATTACCCGCCTGCCGGAACACAAGCGGGCCAAGTACATCGGCCGTGTCTTTCAGGACCCCATGATCGGCACCGCGGCCACCATGCAGATCGAGGAAAACCTGGCGCTGGCGGCCCGGCGCGGCCAGCGCCGCGGCCTTCGCCCGGGCATCACCAAAGAGGAACAGGAGCGGTACAAGGAGCAGCTGAAAATGCTGGGCCTTGGCCTGGAAAACCGCCTCACCAGCAAGGTGGGCCTGCTCAGCGGCGGCCAGCGGCAGGCGCTGACTCTGCTGATGGCCTCCCTCAAAAAGCCCAAGCTGCTTTTGCTGGACGAGCACACCGCCGCGCTGGACCCCAAGACCGCCGCCAAGGTGCTGGAACTCTCCGCAAAGATCGTGGCCGAGAACAAACTCACCACCCTGATGATCACCCACAACATGAAAGACGCCATCCAGTATGGCAACCGCCTCATCATGATGTTTGAGGGGCGCATCATCTACGACGTGAACGGCGAGGAGAAGCGGAAATTGAAGGTGGCCGACCTGCTGCAAAAATTCGAGCAGGCCAGCGGCAGCGAACTGGACAATGACCGGATGCTTCTCTCCTGAACGGATACGCGCTTTCCTGCCCGGTGCTGTAACGCACCGGGCATTTTTGCAATATTTGCGAGCGATTTATCGTATTATATGCGTCAGTCAGGTGAAATTCCGGGCCTTTTCGTTGTGCGGGAACAGGAAAAATGGTATAATAACCGTATCGGTGCTGCCTTGCTGTCTCCGTTCCCTCTTGGGTGAACGATGGGCGGGGAGGGGGGCGCGCGCCGGAAACGGCGCCCTTTTCGGCGCGACCAACCACAGGAAAGGCGGTGCCAGTTTGGCTTGCTTCAATGCCGTGCTGTTCGATGTGGACGGCACTTTGATCCACTCCAGCCCGGGGATCCTCGCAACAATGGAATACACGTTTCAATCGGTGGGGATCGACCCGGCCGGGATCGACCTGACCCGATACCTCGGCCCCCCGCTGCGGCGCAGTTTTGGCGAACACATGCGCCGGGAGGAAGACGTGGAACGCATGGTGCGCATCTACCGTGACCGGTATCACGAGGTGGGTCAGCATATGTGCCAGGTGTTTCCCGGCGTGCGGGAGATGCTGGGGCGGCTGAAGGACAGCGGCGTAAAACTGTACACCGCCACCTCCAAGCCCACTTCGGTGGTGACTCCGATCCTGCGCGAGCAGGGGCTGGCCGGCTATTTTACATTCATCGGCGGCGCCAGCGAGGACAAGAGCGTGGACACCAAGACCGCCGTGATGCACACCGTGCTCACGCGTCCGGAACTGAAGGGAGCAAAGGTGCTGATGGTGGGCGACCGGGCCGATGATATGCGCGGCGCGGCCGACTGCAAGGTGCCCGCCGCTGCCGTGCTGTACGGTTACGGCAGCAGGGAAGAACTGCTTGCCTTCAAGCCGTGCTTTATGGCCCGGACGTGTGAGGAATTGACCGATTTCATCCTTGGTCAGTAAGCAAACAATAAAGGAGGGCAATCGAATGCCTCGAAACAGACGAAACACCCGCGGAGGCTCAGGGTCCATGACCCCGAAGCAGAAACAGGCGGCCATTGTGTTGGCCATCTGTGCCCTGGTGCTGATCATCACCATCGCTGTGGTGAGCGTGATCGTATCCAAGGCCGGCAAGGACAAACCCCAGTCCGGAGACAGTCAGCCTTCGTCCACCACCTCCGGGCAGACGGTGGAAAACGACTTTGACGCCAGCCAGTACGGCGACGCCGTTCTGGGCGCGACCGACGACGCCGGCAAGGAATACATCGATCAGACGATCTTTGTGGGCGATTCCAACACCTACCGTTATTACCAGTACGCGCTGCTGGAACTGGATCAGGTGGTGGCGGTGGAAGCGCTGGGCATCCAGAATTGCACCACCGACAAATCCATCTACTTCAAGGGCGACGATACCGCCTATTCCATTCCCGACGCCCTGGCCAAGATGAAGCCCCGCCGGATCATCGTGATGATGGGCACCAACAACGCCGACGGCAGTATGAGCGCGTCCGATTTTGTGTCCAACTATCGCAGCGGGCTGGAGGCCATCAAGGCGGCGTATCCCTACACGGATATCATTGTTTCCGCGGTGCCGCCCATTCCGGAAAGCCACGGCAGCTATCCCAATATGAGCATGGAGACCATCAACGGTTTCAACGAAGCCCTGGCGCAGATGTGCGCGGACAACGGCTATAAGTTCCTGAATATCTCCGAGATCCTGGTGGGTGAAGACGGCTACGGCAAGTCGCAGTATTTTATGGACGGCGATATCCATCTGAAAAAGGATGCGCTCACGGCCATTATGGATTATGCGCGCACCCACGCCTATCTTGGCACGGAGGACCGCCGCCCCGATACCAGCAACATCCCCGAGCGCCGCAAGACCGGTTCCACCGGCACCGCGACCACGACCACTCCCACGCCGGCAACTTCGCAGGAGCAGAAGACCTATACCGCGCAGTATAACGTGGACAAAAACGTGGGCGGCACCCTGACAAGCGGTGACCAGAAAGACAAGACGAACCTGAGCTTCAAGGACCTCACCAGTGAGAGCAGCGTTTCGGTGACCGCGGTGCCCGCATCCGGCTACGAGTTCATCAAATGGAGCGATGGCAAAACCGACGCCACCCGCACCGACAAGGATTTCAAGCAGAACGTCAATGTGACCGCCATGTTCGGCGCAAAATTGGTGGTGAGCATCGAGCAGGGCAGTTCCGGCACCGCCAAGGTGGGCGACAAACTCATCTTCAGCGCTTCGGTGAGCGACAAGAGCATCGACAAGGACACTTCTGTGATCTGGACGCTGGACGGCACCCAGCAGCGTGTGGGTTACAGCTGGGCGTACACACCTGACAAGGAAGGTACCTTTACCATCAAGGCGAGTGTGACCGTGAACGGCAAGACCACCTCCGCCGAGTACAAACTGACGGTGGAGAAGGGGGCGGTGAAGCCCACCGGCGTCACGGTGAACGGCGGTACCAGTGTCAGCAGTTCCGGCGGCAGCGCCACCCTCACCGCCACCGTCACGCCCGGTGACGCGGAAGGAACGGTCAGCTGGAGCGTGACCGCCGGCGCCACCCTCAGCGCCACCAGCGGCTCCAGCACCACGGTGACGGTGCCCGCGAACGACAGCACCGACGCAAAGACCTATACGGTGACCGCCACCATCGGCGGCGTCAGCGGCACGGCTACCATCACGGTGCAGGGCAAGGCCCTCCAGCCGATGTCTGTTTCCATCGAGGGGGCCGCTTCGCTGACGACGGGCACAACGGGCACCTACAAGGTGGTCGGCGCGCCGGCCGGTTCTACGATCACCTGGAGCGGCGCTGTGACCGGCAACGGCGAGAGCGTGAATTACACGCCCGCCGCTGCCGGCCAGCAGACCATCACCGTCACGGTGACCAAGGACGGCTACACCACCGGTACCGCCAGCGCCACCGTCACCGTGACCGATCCGCCGGCAACGTCCACCACCACTCCGCCTGCATCGACCGCCAGCCAGCCGGACACGCCGTGAGCGGGGACATACATTTTGAAACGTCAATAGAATAGAAAAGGCCGCCCTGCCCGGCAGGGCGGCCTTTTCACGACATGACCAAGAAGGAGAACGCACCATGAAGCTTTCCGTTCTCGGCTGCGGCCGATGGGGCACATTTCTGGCCTCCTACCACTGCGCGAAAAACGACGTTTTACTGTGGGGCCGTCCCGGTTCCCGCGGCCTCGCTCAGCTGCGGGCCGAGCGGAAGAACGAATACCAGACCCTGCCCGCTTCGCTGCAGCTGGGCGACGACCTGGCAGCGGCGCTGGCCTTCGGGCCGGTGGTGGTCATCTCCATCAGCGCCCAGCAGCTGCGGCAGCTGGCGGGGCAGATTCAGCAGCACGACGTGGCGGGCAAGACCTTCATCCTCTGCATGAAGGGCATCGAGGTGGCCACCGGCAAGCGCCTGACCCAGGTGTTCCGGGAGGAGGTCACCCAGCCGGTGCAGCTGGCGGTGTGGGTCGGGCCCGGCCATGTGCAGGATTTCACCGCTGGCGTGCCCAACTGCATGGTGGTGGATTCCGCTGACCCCTCCACCACCGATTTTATTGTGGAACAGCTCAGCAGTGACCTGATCCGGCTGTACAAAGGCCGCGATCTCATCGGCACTGAGGTGGGCGCCGCGGCGAAGAACGTCATCGGCATCGCCGCGGGCATGCTGGACGGCGCGGGATATACCAGCCTGAAGGGGGCATTGATGGCCCGGGGTGCCCGGGAGGTGGCACGGCTCATCCGCGCCATGGGGGGCAACGAACTGTCCGCCTACGGGCTATGCCATCTGGGGGATTACCAGGCCACCCTCTTCTCGCCCCACAGCCACAACCGTCAGTTTGGTGAAAACTTCATCAAGGGCGAACCGTTCGATCTGCTGGCCGAGGGAGCCTCCACCGTGCAGGCGCTGGTGCGTCTGGGGCAGGAGTACAAGGTGGATCTGCCCATCTGCCAGACGGTGAACGATCTGCTCTACAACGGCCTCGCCGCCGACGAGGTGCTGCCGCGGCTGTTCAGCCGGTCGGTGAAGGGCGAGTTCGATTATTGAGCGGCATCGTCCGCTGCCGCCTCCGTGAACACGCCGCGCCGCCGGCGCATACACTGGGCCAAGGAGGCGTTTGACCATGACAGACTTGAGCCAGTGCCTGCGCGCGTACGCGGTGGGCGACGAAAATGTGACCGACGGCACCGTGGAGAACTATGATTTTGATTGGGGCGAGCCGGTGGCGTCGGATGCGGCGTTGACGTCCTATGGATGCCAGGGCGGGTCGCGGCGGTGCCCCTGGGGCTGCCGGACTTCCTGCGGCGGCTGCGATACGGAGCCGGAGCCTGAACCTGATCCGGAGCCCGAACCTGACCCCGAGCCCACGGAGAACTGCCCCACATGGCCCTGCGGGCGCTGCAGCTGCAAAAACACCGCGGCCGACGGCAGCGCCTATCCCATCGTCGATCTCTGAGCACACGCAGCGGCACCCGGACGGCGGCCTTGGCCCGTCCGGGTGCCGCCGTGCATGTGGGATGTTTGCTTGACGAATGGGCCGGAATAGGAGATAATAGACAAGGTAAAACTGCCGCCCGCCGTGTGGATCGCCGGGCGGCAAAGGATTGAAAAAGGGAGAGAATGACCCATGGCATACTATCATTGCCTTTTGCTGGATGTGGATGGCACCCTGCTGGATTTCGGCGCCGCCGAGCAGAAGGCCTTTCACGAGACGATGGAACACTTCGGCTTGCCGGCCACCCAGGAGGTAGCGGACACCTACCACACCATCAACAAGGGGCTCTGGGCCGCGCTGGAGAAGGGCCAGATCAAACGGGACAAGCTGGTGGTGCGGCGGTTTGAGGAACTGCTGGCCGCGCTGGAGCGCACCGGCGACGCGGCGGCGATGAACACATATTATCTCGACCGGCTGAGCGAGCATCCCGACCCAATCCCCGGCGCGCTGGACGCGGTGAAGGAACTGGCGGAGGTGGCCACCCTGGCGGTGGTGACCAACGGCGTGGAGCGGGTGCAGGAAAAGCGTCTGGCGGATTCCGGCCTAAACGCTTATATGGACGGTGTGTTCATCTCGGAGCGGGTGGGGGTGGAAAAACCCAACCGCCGCTTCTTTGAGACGGCCCTGCGCACCCTGGGCATCGAGAACCGGGGCAAGGTGCTGGTGGTGGGCGACAGCCTCACCGCGGACGTCAAGGGCGGCCAGAACGCCGGGCTGGATACCTGCTGGTGCAACTGGAACGGGGAGGAGGCTCCCGCCGAGAACGGACCGACCCACACCGTGCGCTCCTGGGAGGAACTGTATGCCATCGTGATGGAGCCGGACGAACTGGAGAACGTGGGCAAGACGGCGCGCAAGCATCAGTTTGAGCAGGGCGGCTGACCACAAGTTACGCGAAGAGACGGGACGAATATGGTACTATCCTTACAAAACATCGGAAAAAGTTTTGGCGAGACGGTGGTCCTTCAGGGGATCAACGCCACGGTGGAGCAGGGGGAGCGCATCGGCATCGTGGGGGAAAACGGGGCCGGAAAAACCACCCTGCTCAAGATCCTTTGCGGCGAGTATCAGCCCGACGAAGGGGAGGTGCAGCTGACCCGCGGCGTCACCCTGGGGTACCTGGAGCAGAACAGCAAGCTGGATCCCGCTCAGGACGTCTACGGTGAGATGCGCAACGCCTTCGCGCCGGTGCTGGACGCCATGAACCGGATGCAGCTGCTGGAAAAAAAGCTGGAAAAGGATCCCGCCGACCAGGAACTGCTGGCGGAGCACGCCCGCCTCTCGGCGGTGATCGACGCTGCCGACGGCTATAACATGGACGTGAACATCAAAAAGGTGCTCAGCGGCATGGGGTTTGGCCCCGAGACCTATCAAAAGAGCGTGGCGGTGCTCTCCGGCGGCGAGCACACCCGGCTGTGCCTGGCCCGGCTGCTGCTCCAGCGGCCGGACGTTCTGATCCTGGACGAGCCCACCAACCATCTGGATTTCATCACGATGGAGTGGCTGGAAAACTATCTGAAGGGCTACTCCGGCGCGGTGCTGGTGGTCAGCCACGACCGCTATTTCCTGGACGAGGTGTGTACCCGCATCTGGGAGGTGGAGGGTCACGGCCTGACCAGCTACAAGGGCAACTATTCCGCCTTCCTGCCTCAGAAGGAGGCGGCAGTGGCGCTGCAGCAAAAGCAGCACGACGCCGACGTGGCCAAGGCGCAAAAGCTGGAGGATTACATCGCGCGGAACCTGGTGCGGGCCTCCACCACCAAAATGGCCCAGAGCCGCCGCAAGCAGCTGGAAAAGATGGAGATCACCGAGAAGCCTTCCAGCGGCCCGCAGCAGCTGAAATTCCGCTTCGAATTTTACGTGACCCCTTACAACGAGATCCTGACCCTGAAAAACCTCTGTGTCAAGATCGAGGGACGCACGCTGCTGGAGCCCTTCGACCTGCAGGTGCTGCGGGGCGAGCGGCTGGTGATCGCCGGGCCCAACGGCGCGGGCAAATCCACCCTGATGCAAGTGCTGGCGGGGCGAAGGAAACCCAGCGGGGGAATGGTACGCCTGGGCGCGGGGGCGAAGGTGAGCGTGTTTGAGCAGCAGCAGCTGCGCCGCGGCGGCCGGGTCATCGACGCCGTGTGGGACAAGTGGCCCCGCATGACTGAACTGGAAGTGCGCAGCCATCTGGCCCGCTTTGGCTTTAAGGGCGAGGATGTGTTCAAGCCCTGCGGCGCGCTGTCCGGCGGCGAACTCGCCCGTCTGCGCCTCGCCGAGATCGTGCTGGAGCGGCCCAATCTGCTGTTTATGGACGAGCCCACCAACCACCTGGACATCTACACCCGCGACAGCCTCACCGAGGCGCTGGCTGCCTATGAGGGCACTCTGCTGCTGATCACCCACGACCGCTACCTGATGAACAGCCTGGCCTGCCCCATCCTCTACATTGAGAACGGCAAGGCCACCCTGTACGAGAGCTACGAAAAGATGATGGGCCGCGGCCAGGCCGCGCCGGAGCCCGTCTCCAATCCCCAGAACGCCACTGGCGGCAAGGCCTCCTACGGCAAGGAGCAGCGCCGCCGCCGCGCGGAACTGCGGGCCAAGATCAAGGCTGTGGAGGAGGAGATCGAGCAGATCGGCGCCCGGGTGGTGGAACTGGAAAATTCCATCAATGACCCCGAAGTCCTGCGGGACCATGTGCTGCTGCGGGACACCTGTGACGAATTGGACGACACCCGGTTCCATCAGCAGGAACTGTTCGACCAGTGGGAAAAGCTGGTGGAGGAACAGGAACAGTACGAGCAGGAAGAGGATTGAGCCATGCCCCGGCCAAGCCGGCAGGCCCTTTTCCGCAATACAAACGCGAAAGCGACCCCTGACAAGCTGATCGACTTGCCAGGGGGCGCTTTCGTTCAACGTTGCCTTCGAATGTCACAGCGCGGCGTGCTTGGGAAAGATCAGGCGGATGGTGGTGCCCTTACCCAGGGCGCTTTCCAGTTCCACCTGGGCGTGGTGGAAGGCAGCGCCGTGCTTGACGATGGACAGGCCCAGCCCGGTGCCGCCGATCTCCTTGGAGTGGCTCTTGTCCACCCGGTAGAACCGTTCAAACACCCGGCTTTGATGCTCGGGCGCGATGCCGATGCCGGTGTCCGCCACCTGCAGGATGGCATGGCCGGCGTCGGACCTGACCGTCACGGTGACGCTGCCGCCGGGCCGGTTGTACTTCACCGCGTTCTCGCACAGGTTGTACACCATTTCGTTCAGGATGGCCGGCACCGCCTGGATGGTGGCCTCTCCACCTTCCAGCCGCAGGGTCACATGGGCAGCCTCGGCGGCGCTTTCCAGCCGGGCGAGGGTGCGGGCGGCGCACTCCTTCAGTTCCACCGGCACTGGCGTGTCGGGAACATTGTTTTCGTCCAGCTGGGAGATGCGGATGATGTCCCGCACCAGCTGGATCAATCGCTGGGATTCATCGTAGATCTTGCCGGCAAAGTGGGGCACGTCCGCCGGGTCGATCATGCCGTTCTTCATGATCTCGGCGATGCCGGCGATGGCGGTCAGGGGCGTTTTCAGCTCGTGGGACACGTTGGCGCTGAATTCCCGGCGCAGACCCTCCCGCTGCTGCTGTTCGGTCACGTCCAGCAGCACCAGCACGATGCCGGTGAGCGTGCTCTCCTGATAGACCGGGTTCGCGAGCAGCTGGCACACCCGCCCGTGCAGCGGCACAAGGCACTCCACATGTTCGCCCTCCTGCGCGCTGCGCAGCCCTTCCAGAAAGTCCGGCTGGTCGGTCAGGTCACGGATGTTGTGCCCGTCCAGCGGCTTTTCCGGCTGCAGCAGGCGGGTGGCGCTGGAATTGTAGGAGAGCACCAGGCCGTCGGCGTCCAGCACCAGAAATCCTTCCCGCATATTGTCGGTGATGGCGGTGAACTGGCGCTTTTGCGCCTGCAGCTGTTGGATCTGCTCCTTGATCTGGTGGTTCTGATGATGCAGGCGGCGCAGCAGGGGCTTGAGTTCCTCGTAGGGAGCCTGATTCACATGCGGGTGTTCCAGATCGATCTCGTTCAGCGGTTTTGTCAGCCGCTGGCTCAGCTTGTAGGCGATGGTCACCGCGATGAGCGCCGCGAAGATCAGCACCAGGAACAGCGGCTGGGTGAGGCTCACCAGAAGGGCCATGCTGGAATATTGGGTGCTGGAGATGCGCAGCACCTGGCCGTCGGAGAGCCGCATGGCGCAGTTGATGGTCTTTTTGGCCAGCGTTTCGGAGTAGCGGCTGCTCTGGCCCGTGCCGCTCGCCATGGCTTGCTGCACCTCCTGCCGGTCGGCGTGGTTTTCCATCCGGGCCGGGTCGGATTCGCTGTCAAAGAGCACGGTGCCGTCGGCGTCGATCAGGGTCAGGCGGTTCTGGCCCTGGGGCAGCTGTTCCAGATAGCCCACGCCCTCCTGCTCCACGTTGGGAACAAGATAGGCCAGTTCGTTCATCAGTTCGTTGGACAGCTGCGTCTCAAAATAGGGGAACAGGATGGCGACAAACAGGACCATGCACACCACAAGGGTGGTGAGGGTGACGGCCATCATCGCCTGGAAGATCCGTTTGCTCATTGGTCGTTCTCCCGGATGCGGTAGCCGGAGCCGCGCACCGTCTCGATGCAGCTGCCGCACTCGCCCAACTTCTGACGCAGGGTGCGCACATGCACATCCAGCGTGCGGCTTTCGGCGTCAAAGGTGTAGCCCCACACCTCCCGCAGCAGCTGCTCACGGGTGAACACGATGCCGGGAGACTGGATCAACAGACTCAGCAGTTCAAATTCCTTGTGTGTCAGGGTGACCGGCTTGCCGTTCGCCAGCACCTGGTGGCGGGCGGGACAGACGGTCAGGCCCGCGGCCTTGTATTCCACGGCCTGTTCGCCGGGGGCCGTGCGGCGCAGCAGCGCGTTGACCCGCGCCACCAGTTCCATCATGCCGAAGGGCTTGGGGATATAATCGTCGGCGCCGCTGTCCAGCCCCAGCACCCGGTCGTATTCGCTGCCTTTGGCGGTGAGCATGATCACCGGCAGCTTGCGGGTGGCGGGCTCTGCCCGCAGCTGCTTGAGGATCTCAATGCCGTCCTGTTCGGGCAGCATGATGTCCAGCAAAAGCAGATCGGGCGCGGCCTTGGCCATCTGCGCCCAGAACTGGCTGGGCAGACCGAAGCCCTGGGCCTCATGGCCGGAGTGGTTCAGCGTGTACACCACAAGTTCGCGGATGCTGTTGTCGTCCTCCAAAACGTAGATCACCGACATGATGTTCTCCCTTCAAACCCGGTGCGGTGCCGCACTGTGCCCCCCCCTCCCCCCCCGAAAGGCGGGCGGGGCGCTGCGGCGGGACCGGGCGATTTTATCCGCTTCCAGTATAAAACATTTGCGGCTGTTTTCCCACCCCGCAATGTAAAATGTCCGTAAAAAGTGGGGCCCGCGACAACAAAAAAAGCCCCCGCGCGATGGCGCAGGAGCCTCAAAAGTGTTTCAGCCGGCGGTGACCGAGGCGGCCAGGTAGCTGGCGATGTTGGTGGTGGAATAGGTCTGGAAGCTGAACAGCAGCAGCACCTGGTCGAACTGTTCCCGCTGCATCAGCGCGTCGATGCTGTTGCGGTAGCTGCGGGGATCGACCACACAGATCTCGGCGTAGTTCTCGGTGAGATAGGGAACGAAGCAGTTGGCGTAACTGTCCTTCACCACCAGCAGCCGGCCTTCGCCGGTGCCCTGGATGGTGGTGTAGGCCTGGTTGCCGTAGAGGAACAGGGCGTACTTGTCACCGGTCTCGGCCTTTTCCATCTCGTACAGGCCGCTGGTGAACAGCGGCTCGGTGGCCTCGCCCCGGGCGTCGGTCTTCCACACCGTCATTTGCACGGGAGTATCAAGATAGGCGATGGTGTCCGGCGTCTGGTCCCACCGCAGGCACTTGGAGTAGGTGGTGCCCCAGAAGTCCGGCACCTGCCCGAAATCCTCGGCGCTCACCTCCATGGGGGTAAGGCCCAGGCTGCGGCAGTATTCCTGGTAGGCCAGATAGGCGCCGCCGTCGGTGGTCCAGTGGTGGTCGGTTTTGTAGTACAGCTGTGTGTCAGCCGCGGCGGCGCTGAAGGCATCCCGCAGGTCCAGGCAGTTGGCGCCCTCGTGCATTTCAAAGATGGTATCCAGCAGCGCGTTTTCGTCCAGCAGCGGGGCGTTCGCGGGCAGCTTGTCGGCATAGATGAGGCTGGAGGAGGGGGTAAGCAGCAGGGTCACCTTGCCCGGGTAGCGCTGGGCAAAGAGGGAAGACTGCTGGATGTTGCCCTTCAAAATGCGCTCCTCAGTGGGCTTGAGGGCCAGCGTCTGGGTGAAGAGCATCTCGTCGTCGCCCAGCAGTGCACCGCCGATCTCCTCCTTCTGGAACACGAGGCTCTCGCTGCGGCTTTGCAGCCGCAGCCACATGTCCCGGCCCACCACCTGATCCTTGGTGTAGGTGTCATACTCGCTGGTCCAGACGTTTTCAAACAGTTTCGTCAGGCTGAACTCCGGCACCTGGGCCAGATCACGGCGCTCCAGGTCGCTGTATTCCCGCTTCGGCCAGGCCATGTCCAGAAACATAAACCCGAACAGGAACACAAAAAACAGCACCAGCAGGGGATACTTTTTCAGTTCATTCCATTTTTCCTTCATATCTCTCGCACCCCCTCAGAAACGGAAATAGAGGAACGGCGTGTTGGTGGACGCCACGATATACGCGATGCACAACACCAGCAGCAGCCCCACCAGCGCGATGCGCAGGAAGGTGTTGTCCTTGATCCGGTCGTAGATCTTCAGCGGCAGGGGAGTGCAGCAGGCGATGCACACCGCCAGCAGCACGCCGTAGTTGCGCAGGAAGTACAGACAGCCCACGCCGCCGCTGGGGATGAACAGCTTCTGGAACAGCAGCGACAGGCCCACGCCGCTCTCGTTGCCCACGAACAGCGCCCAGCCAACGGCCACCAGGAACAGGGTGTAAATGTGGGGCCACACCTTGCCCTTTTTCAGCTTATCCAGCAGAAAGACCTTTTCGATGGTGAGCAGCACAAAGTAGTAGATGCCCCAGAGCACAAAGTTCCAGTCCGCGCCGTGCCAGATGCCGGTGAGGGCCCACACCACGAACATGTTGAAGATCTGGCGCTTGATGCCGCGGCGGTTGCCGCCCAGCGGGATATACACATACTCCTTGAACCAGCTGGAGAGGGTGATGTGCCACCGGCGCCAAAAGTCGGTGATGCTGGACGCGATATAGGGCAGGTTGAAGTTCATGGGGAAGTCGAAGCCCAGCATCTTGCCCATGCCGATGCCCATGAGAGAGTAGCCGGAGAAGTCGAAGTAGAGCTGCAGGCTGTAGGCCAGAAGACCCAGCCACGCCAGGGGCGTGCTGGCGTTTTCCAGACCGATGCCCGCAATATCCAGCGTCCCGCCGGACCACTGGCCGATGATGTCATACCAAAGCTGGCTGATCATGTCCGCCAGCAGCACCTTTTTTGCCAGGCCGAACACGAACAGGCAGATGCCGTCCTGGATCTGGGAAAGGCTGTACCGGTTTTTGTACACATGCAGCTGAGCGGCCACGTCCCGGTATTTCACGATGGGGCCGGCGATCAGCTGGGGGAACATGACCACATAGGCACCGAAGTTGATGATGTTGTGTTCGGCGGGCACGTCCCGGCGATAGACGTCGATGGAGTAACTCATGGTCTGGAAGGTGTAGAAGCTGATGCCCAAAGGCAGCACGGTGGCCGCCTCGATCAGCCCGATGGACAGACCGAACAGGCTGTTCACGGTGCCGATGAGGAAATTGGTGTATTTGAAGAACACCAGCATGGACAGGCTGCCCACGATGGACGCCACCAGCAGCACCCGCCGCGCCTTCACGCTGCCGTCGAACTTTTCCATCAAAAGGCTGCAGATATAGTTGATGAGGATGAGCACCACCATGACGGGGAAGAACTTGACCTCGCCCCAGGAATAGAACACCAGGCTGCACACAAACAGCGCCAGGTTTTTCAGCCTGGGCGGCGCGATGTAGTACAGTGCCAGGGTGATGGGCAGAAAGCGGAACAAGAACAGTATCGTGCTGAAGATCAAAAAACGACCCTCCCTTTCACACAAAAGGCCGGTACCTGGAAAACGCAGGTATCGGCCTTATCTTTCAGCGCGGTTCGCCTTACTTGAGCGCCTCGTCCAGCGCCGTGTCGATCTGGGCGTAATCGGCACCCTCGGTGTTGGCCACCACCATCACCAGATAATCGCCCTTCACAACGATGCGGGCGTCGGCGGCCATGGCCTCCATGTCCGCGAATTCGGCGTACAGGCCGCCGGTGGAGATGCTGGTCTTGTAGGCGTTCAGCTCCTCCTGCACGGCGGAGGCTTTGCCCTCCACCGCCTTGATGGCCACGATCAGCGCGCTGTTGCCCTGGTCGTTGCTCACCTTGCCGGCGTATTCCGCGATGTTGTCAGGGGTGAGGAGCATATCCAGCTGGATGAAGTTGTCGTCCACGTCCCGGGGATTGCTCACCGGGTTCACTTTTTCCACCGCGGCCACGATATCGGACAGGTTGTAAGAAGCGGTCTCGGACCCGCCGCCGCAGCCGGCCAGCGCAAACGAGCAAAGCAGAACTGCCATGAGCAGCGAAACGATCTTTTTCATTTGTCGTACTCTCCTTTTTGAAAAACCTTACGAAAATTCTATACTATATCCCTTGGGATTGCAAGTCTCAGTGCAAGTGTGTGCCAAATTTTAACACATTATTCATCGGTGCTTGCCGCGGGCGAAAATTCGGGGATATCCGCCACCGTCACCGGGTCGGTCTCTCCCTTCTTCATGGGCGTTTGCAGCGCCTGCCAGAGCGCCGCAAAATGCTGGGCCGACACCGTCGCGCCGCTTACGGCGTCCACCTCCAGGTCCTTCGGGTCCTTCAGCCCCGTCAAAGCCTCGCTGTAATACTGCCGGATCCCGGCCGGGTCGGTGCCGCACAGCGGGCGCATCCGGCCGGCATAGGCCTCGTCCTCGCTTTTCAGACCGCCCTCCTCGTTCACTCCGTCGAACTGGGCGTCGGTGATAACGCCGTCGGTCACGGTGATCTGAAGCCGGTCTTTGTAGCCCAGGCTGTCGAAATTTGTAAATTCCGCGCTGTATGTACCGTCTTTGTAGCCGCACCCCGCCAGCAGCACAGCAAGGATGCAACAGACCGCCGTTGCCAGATGTCTGCGGCGCATAGAATCACCTCCGTGTCGTCGCCCGTTTCAGGGGGACAGGTTCGCACCTATTATAAGAGAAAACGCCCGCAAAGTCAAATCCGGCGCGTTTTTCTTGACAGATGAAAAAAAGCGGCTTAGACTGATAACCAGTCAAAGGCTGTCAACAAAGGGAGAGAACACCATGCGAAACAACAAAACACGCCAGGTGGCGCTGTCCGGCCTGCTGTTCGCGCTGGCCATGGCGCTGTCCTTCATGGAGAGCGCCATCACGCCGCTGTTGGGGCTCATTCCGGGCGTCAAGATCGGCCTGGCGAACATCGTGGTCATGTACGCGCTGTTCTTCATGGGCTTTCCCCAGGCGCTCACCCTCAACCTCCTCAAAGCCTTCTTTGTGGGCCTGACCCGCGGCGTCACGGCGGGGCTTCTGTCCCTCAGCGGAGGCCTTGTTTCGCTGCTGGTGATGTGGGCGCTCTACAAGCTGCCCCGCCGCCCCACCTGGTTCATCCTTTCGGTGTGCGGCGCGCTGGGCCACAACATCGGCCAGCTGATCGCCGCCAGCTTCCTGCTCAGCAGCGCCCTGGCCCTTACCTATGCCCCCATCATGATCATTTTCGGCCTTGGCATGGGCTTTGTCACCAGTTCAAGCCTGGCCGCTTTGCTGCCGGCACTGGGGAAAATGGGATTTTCCACCGATCCCCGCGCCCCACGGAAAAATTCATAGCTTTTTCATGATTTTCCTGTTGACGAACTCTTGAGAGTATGCTATACTGTGACCATAACAAAGAATGATTCCTATTAATAGGGACCGTTTCAATGCGAAACATATAAAATGATTTGGAGGAAGAGAAAATGACCAAGAAGTTTGTTTGCACCGTTTGTGGTTACATCGCCGAGGGCGAAGCCCCTGAGTTCTGCCCCGTCTGCAAGGCTCCCAAGGACAAGTTCGTGGAGAAGGTCGAGAACACCTATGTCACCGAGCATGTGGTGGGCATCGCCAAGGAGGGCGTTCCCGAGGACATCATCGAGGGCCTGCGCATGAACTTCAACGGCGAGTGCAGCGAGGTGGGCATGTACCTGGCCATGAGCCGTGTGGCTGACCGCGAGGGCTACCCCGAGATCGCCGAGGCATGGAAGCGCTACGCCTTTGAGGAGGCGGAGCATGCCGCCAAGTTCGCCGAACTGCTGGGCGAGGTGCTGACCGACAGCACCAAGAAGAACCTGCAGATGCGTGTGGACGCCGAGTGCGGCGCCTGCAGCGGCAAGATGGATCTGGCCAAGAAGGCCAAGGAGCTGGGCCTGGATGCCATCCATGACACCGTTCATGAGATGGCCAAGGACGAGGCTCGTCACGGCCGCGGCATGCAGGGCCTGCTGGAGCGTTACTTCGGCTGAGCCGCTCAAAACGACCCCATACAGTAAGCACAAAGCCCTCCGGGTACGCCCGGAGGGCTTTTGGTTTGATGCGACAGGTGTGTGCCGGTAAATAGCTTTACAGAACGGCCGGCCGCGCCTTGTGCCGGAATGCCGTGCCTTGCGTGAAGAGAGCTGTCCGCCTGCTGCGGGACGGATGGGCGGCGGGCCGGCGGGCACATTTGGCGCTGCGGCGCGAGGGCCGACAGGGAATACAAGCGGGTTTTATGGACTGTTTTTCGGTTGGAATACCAACGCATCTATGGTAAAATAGGCACATAAAGATCACAAAGGAGACAAGCCACATGGTGAGCAAAGAGTTCCACGCTTCCCGCCGAAAACGGTATGCCGAACTGCTGGAGGACGACTGTGCCGCCTTCGTTTTCGCCGGGAATGAACTGCCGGACAAGGGGGATGAACTGTACCCGTTCACACCCTACGCCAACTTCTATTATCTCACCGGGTTTGACCAGCCCAAAGCGGTGTTGAAAATGACCAAGCGCGGCGGCCGGGTCCAGGAAGTGCTGTACATCCGGCGCGCCGACGAGCGCATGAAGCGCTGGGAGGGCGTTTGCAGCACCCGGGAGAGCGTGCAGGCGGAAACGGGCATTCAGCGGGTGGAATACCTCGACGCCTTCCGCGAGGAATTCTCGCTGTTCAGCTGGCCCGGCAGCGTCAAATGCATTTATGTGGATATGGCCAACTGGAGCGGCGAGGATCACATGACCCAGGCCCAGAAGTTCGCGGCGGAGATCCGCGCCAAGTATCCGGACATCCCCATCCGTAACACCTTTCAGGATCTGGCGCTCCTCCGTCAGGTAAAGACGGACGAGGAGATCGCCCTGCACCGCCGCGCGTGCGACGTCACCGCGGACGGGGTAAAGTGTATGCTGGCGCACCTGCGTCCCGGTATGTATGAGTACCAGGCGGAGGCCTATTTTGACTTTGTGCTCAAAAGCGCCAACGCCCGCCACGCCTTTGCCACCATCGCGGCCAGCGGCGCCAATGCCTGTGTGATGCACTATTCCGCCAACGACCGCCGGATACGGGACGGGGAGATGATCCTGTTCGATCTTGGCGCGGAGTGCGGGTATTACGCGGCGGATGTGAGCCGGACGTTTCCCGTCAGCGGCCGATTCACCGACCAACAGAAAGCATTGTATAATGTGGTGCTCAAGGGGCTGGAGGCCGCCATCGCCGCAGCCCGCCCCGGCCAGCCCAAAAACGAACTGGCCGGCATCAGCCGGGAGGTGATGGCCCGGGAACTGGTCCGCATCGGCATGATCGAGCGGCCGGAGGAGATCGCAAAATACTATTTTCACGGATCGGGTCATTACATTGGCCTGTATACGCACGACGTGGGCGACGACAACGCGCCGCTGGAGGAAAATATGATGTTCACCCTGGAGCCGGGGCTCTATTTCGACGAGCTGCAGCTGGGCATACGCATCGAGGACACCCTTCTGGTCACCCGTGACGGCTGTGAGGTGCTGACGGCGTCCATTCCCAAAACCGTGGAGGAGATCGAGGCCTTCATGCAGGCGAGATCGGCTTCCGGGTGTTGTGCGCTGCCGTGAGGCGCGCACGCGGCTAAATATTGATGTGAGGAGACGCAGAAAATGCGGTATGTATTCATCGTCAACCCGGTTTCCGGCAAAGCGGACCCCAGCGGCACGCTGGTGCCGCAGATCACTTCGGCAGCCGAAAAAATGGGGATCGACTGCGAGATCCTGCTCACAGAGTATGCCGGCCACGCCAAAAAGCTTGCCGAAGAGCAGGCGCGGGCGCCGGGGGATGTGCGCTTGTACGCCTGCGGGGGCGACGGCACCTTCAACGAGGTGATCCGGGGCGCCTATGGCTACGGCAATGCGGCGGTGGGCTGTATTCCCTGCGGCAGCGGCAATGATTTTGTGCGGAATTTCGGCGAGCGGGAGCCGTTTTTGGACCTGGAGCGGATGATGCGCGGGACGGTGATGGACATCGACCTGATCCAGACGGAAAAGGGGATCGCCACCACCATCTGCTCCGCCGGGCTGGACGCGCAGGTCGCCTATGGCATCCCGAAATTTCGCCGTCTGCCTTTCTGCGGCGGTACGATGTCCTATAATCTGTCCATCGTACAGGCGATCTGTGGGCCGCTGGGACATCGGTTGCGGGTACAGGCGGACGACGAGGTCATCACCGGCAACTTCCTGATGCTGGCCATCTGCAACGGAAAGGCCTACGGCGGCGGCTACGTTGCGGCGCCCGAGGCGGATATGCAGGATGGCCTGCTGGATCTTGTGCTCATCCGCAAGATCGGACGGCTGGCGGTGGCGCGGGTCATCGGCGACTACAAAAAAGGGGCGCACATCCAAAATGGGCAGGTGGCCCCGTCGTTCCAAAAGATCGCGCTTTTCCGCAGGGTGCGCAGTGTGCAGGTGGAGGTGCTGGACGGACGGCCCATTGTCGTCACCGAGGACGGGGAGTGCGAGGAGCGCATGGGCGTGTCGGCCCGGGTGTGCCCCCTTGCCGCCCGGATCATCCTGCCTGCCGGAGACTGATATGTTCTGACTGGGAGTCTGCCGACAAAAACAACCGCCCGGCAAAGGGCGGTTGTTTTTGTCGGCGAAGGTTGCGCGGGGAAAATATCAAAATCGTATGTTCACAAAAATTTTTTAATTTTCCCTCTTGATTTTTGTTATGCAAGTGGATAAAATATATATTAGCACTCGGGGACAATGAGTGCTAAACAAGTTTTAGTAATGCAAATTATTTTATAGTTCGAACAGGAGGCATTCTTATGCAGATCAAACCCTTGGCTGATCGCGTTGTGATCAAGACCGTGGAAGCCGAAGAAACCACCAAGAGCGGCATCATTCTGGCCGGCTCCGCCAAAGAGAAACCCCAGGTGGCCGTTGTGCTGGCAGTGGGCCCCGGCGGTATGGTGGACGGCAAGGAAGTGCAGATGCTCGTCAAGGTGGGCGACAAGGTGCTCACCAGCAAGTATTCCGGCACCGAGGTCAAGGTGGACGGCGAGGAGTGCACCATCGTGCGGCAGAGCGATATTCTTGCCATCGTGGAAGAGTAATTCTTTCGTAAGAATCGAACGAAAAGGAGATAGATGATTATGGCTAAACAGATCCTGCACGGCGAAGAGGCTCGCAAGGCCCTGAGCGCCGGCATTGATACCCTGGCGGATACCGTTAAGATCACCCTGGGCCCCAAGGGCCGCAACGTGGTGCTGGGCAAGAAGTTCGGCAGCCCCGTGATCACCAACGACGGTGTGACCATCGCCAAGGAGATCGAACTGAAGAATGCCTTTGAAAATATGGGCGCTCAGCTGGTGCGCGAAGTGGCCACCAAGACCAACGACGCCGCCGGCGACGGCACCACCACCGCCACCGTTCTGGCCCAGGCTCTGGTGAGCGAGGGCATGAAGAACGTGGCTGCCGGTGCCAATCCCATGGATGTGAAGCGCGGTATGCAGAAGGCCGTCAAGGCCGCCGTGGAGGCCTTTGCCACCAACAGCAAGAAGGTCAACGGCTCCAAGGACATCGCCCGTGTGGCCACCGTCTCCGCCGGCGACGCCACCGTGGGCGAGTTGATCGCCGAGGCGATGGAGAAGGTCAGCGCCGACGGCGTGATCACCATCGAGGAGAGCAAGACCGCCGAGACCTACTCCGAGGTCGTGGAGGGCATGCAGTTCGACCGCGGCTACATCACCCCCTACATGGTCACCGACACCGAGAAGATGGAGGCGGTCATCGACGACGCCTACATCCTGATCACCGACAAGAAGATCAGCGTCATTCAGGACCTGCTGCCCTTGCTGGAGCAGATCGTTCAGAGCGGCAAGAAGCTGGTCATCATCGCCGAGGACATTGAGGGCGAGGCTCTGTCCACCCTGATCGTCAACCGCCTGCGCGGCACCTTCACCTGCGTGGCCGTCAAGGCTCCCGGCTTCGGCGACCGCCGCAAGGAGATGCTGCAGGATATCGCCATCCTCACCGGCGGCCAGGTCATCAGCGAGGAACTGGGCTATGAGCTGAAGGACGCCACCGTGGATATGCTGGGCCGTGCCCGCCAGGTGAAGGTCACCAAGGAGACCACCACCATTGTGGACGGCTTTGGCGACAAGCAGGCCATCAAGGACCGCGTGGCTCAGATCCGCGCCCAGATGGAAGTTGCCACCAGCGACTTCGACAAGGAGAAGCTGCAGGAGCGCCTGGCCAAGCTGGCCGGCGGCGTGGCCGTCATCAAGGTCGGCGCTGCCACCGAAGTGGAGATGAAGGACAAGAAGCTGCGCATCGAGGACGCCCTGAACGCCACCAAGG
>DSLFC04102__coassemble_655_pt1 | contig 38565 bp, 29 predicted proteins | sample DSLFC04102__metabat2_high_PE_037 | metagenome-assembled genome bin DSLFC04102
AAATCCTGTGTTTACCTTCTGAACGACAAGGACGTGTTCAGCCAGCTGGGTTACAAGGTAATGCTCTCCCGAAAGGTGCCCGGCCTGCTGAACGCCGCCCGCCTCCGGCACAACGGCCAGACGGAACTGATCTATCTGACAAACGGATACCAGACCTATCAGGCCCTGCTGCCCACGCTGCCGGGAAACAGCGTCTTTTTGCTGTGCAGCAAGGTTTTGGAAACCGTCCTCGCCATCAAAAATCAGGGGTTCCTGTTGCCGGAAAACATCGACACCGCCATCGACCGGGTTTACTTTGACCCCAAAACCTACAAGGCGTATCTGGTATACCTTCCCCTCTCCGCGGGAGATGAAAACTGCGAGATGCGGTTCAACAGCGCGGTGCGGCACCTGCTGGTGCAGCTGATCAAGCAGTCCAGCGGGATGGCCTCGGAACGGGAGCGCACCGTGGTGGAGACGCTTGCCAGCGGGGGCATCGGGCTGGAAGCCATCGACAAGCTGCTCCGCGAGGCCGCGGGAGAGACGGCGGCCCGCGCCTCTGCCGGGCGGCTGAGCCTGGTCAGCATGGACCCCAGCCTTCAGCTGTCGGTGACGATGGAAGGAGAAAAACTGCGCGTCGGCCGCAAGAAGGACAACGACGTGGTGCTGGACTTCACCAACCAGATCAGCCGTCTGCACTGCGTCATCAGCCAGCAGGCGGGCCGGTTTTATGTTTGCGACGAGAACAGTTCCTTCGGGACCGGCCTGAACGGGCGCCGGCTTGCCCCGGGCAAACCGGCCGAGGTGCACAACGGTGACGTGCTCATGCTGCCGGGCATCAAGCTGAAAATTCAGATCGTGTGAGGGATGGACTATGGGAAAACCCACGCTTGTGGTTGCGATCAGGGACGAGCACTACCTTTTCCCCCTCGAACTGGCGCTGGCCGAAAAGGTGTATGAGAGCGCGGAGATGGAGGCGATCTCCGACCCGGCCTATTTTGAGGAGTACTTTACCGCCCCGCGCACTGTGGACCTGCTGATCGTGGACGAGTTTTTCTGCAAAGCGGACCTCAAGCGGCACAACGTCAAAAAGACCTTCCTCCTCACCGAGGAGATGGACGAGGAGGCCGGCGGGGCGGCGGGACAGCAGTCCGGGCCGCAGCAGTTCGCGCGGATCTTCAAATACCTGACCCTCTCGGTGCTCATCAGCAGCATCATCCCGCCCGAGTGGGGCGGCAGCGACCGGCAGGATGCCGGGACCCAGATCATTGCGGTCATCTCCGCCCAGGGCGGCGCCGGATGCACCACCGTGGCGCTGGGTGTCGCCGCCTGCCTGCGGCAGAGTCTCAAGCGCACCCTTTATGTCAACACCGAGACCTTCCAAAGCTTTCACCGCCATCTGGCCAACCGCACCGAGATGACCATGGGCGGCTGCGCCCGGATGCGCAGCCCTTCGCCCCGGCTGTACACCGAACTGAAAGCCGAACTGCAGCGCGAGCAGTTCAGCTTTTTGCCGCCGCTGCCCTCCTCTCGCTATGCGCTGGGCATCGGCTCGGACTCCTACATCCAGTTCGTCAAAGCGGCCCAGGCGTCGGGGGATTTCGACAAGATCGTGCTGGACGTGGGCGACGAACTCACGCCGGACAACATCCCTTTGCTGGACGCCGCGGCCAAGGTGCTCATCGTCTGCCGCCAGGAGGAGGACGCGGCCTTCAAGATGCGGGTGCTGATGCACAACATCAGTTGCAGGGACAAGGACAAGTTCTTCTTCGTGTGCAACCACTACCGCAGCGGCGCGGACAACGCCTTTGTGAGCGGCGAGTTTGCCGGGATGATGAAGATCGACGAGTACGTCGCGCAGTTCCCGCAGCCCGCCGACGACGTCCGGTCGCTGGCCAAAAACGAGGGACTGCAGAAGGTAGCATATGCATTGATGTGAGGCGAGGACCATGAGAGACACAGCTGTTGTCATCCTCCGTTTCAGGGAAAACGGCCAGATCGTCCAGCGGGACGTGCGCGTTCCGCTGGACATCTCCGCCAACCAGCTGGTGGCGGCGCTGAACGCAGCCTACCCGCTGGAGATCGACGTGGAGGATTACCGGAACTGCTACCTGCGCTGTGAGCGGCCCATCACCCTGCTGCGGGGCGAGAGGAGCCTGGGCAGTTTCGGTGTGCGCAACGGGACGCTGATCCACGGTGAGAACAGGGGGGGCGGCCATGACCACACAGTATAAAGCGATCCTGGTCAACAAGAGCATCTACAAGGAGATCCTTCTCCCAGGCTCGGTCACCCGGGTGAGCGTGGGCACCGATGCCAGCGCTGAGATCCGGCTGCCGAAATCGGCTTTTTTCGAAAAGGTCGAACTCCTCTTCTCCGTGGAGGAGGACGGCTGGGCCGTGACCTGTTCGCCCAATGTCTATCTCTCGGTGGGCTCCATGAGCAAGCTGCCCCAGAAAAAGCTGGCCCACGGCGACGAGTTGGAGGTGCGGTATTATTCCACCGACGCGCTGGCCGTTTCCATGAGCGTGATGATCGACTTCGACCAGGTGGATCAGGACTACAGCCGGGTCGTGGATATCCGTGAGAGGCCCCGGCTCCGAATCGGCGGCCGCCAGGACTGTGACATCCGCATCGGCGACCCGGCCATACAAAACGATGTGATGTGCCTTTCGCTGCGGGGCAAACGCTATGTGCTGGAGGAGGTGCACTCCACCTTCGGCGTATACGTCAACGGCGTCCGGGTCAAGGGGCAGTGTGTTCTGAACGACTGTGACTTTTTCTCGCTGGACAAATACAAGTTTTTCCTCAAGGGCAGCCGGCTGTACACCACGGCCGCCGGCGCTGTCCGGGCGGAGGGGCTGCAGCAGTACCGGGACGTGCCCTCCCAAAGCAGCCTGATCTATCCCAAGTTCAACCTCAACACCCGGGTAAAGGTGAAGCCGGACACCGAGAGCATCCCCGTGCTGGACCCGCCCGAAATGCCGACAAAGCCGCGGGACAATCTGGTGGCGACACTGGCGCCCGCCCTCGCCATGCTGATGGTCACGGTGCTGCTGCGGGGCATGATGAGCGGCAGCGGCGGGACCTATGTGCTCATCAGCGCCTGTACCATGAGCATCGGCATCATCACCAGCATCTGCAGCTTTTTTGCCGGGCGCAAAAAGTACAAAAAGGATCTTGCCCAGCGCAGGGAGAGTTACACCGCCTATATCCGCAAAAAACGGGAGGACATCGAAGCCGCCCGCGCCGACGAAAAGGCCACGCTGGAGGAGATGTTCGTCGACAGCGAGCGGAGCCTGAAAAACATCCTGGGCTTTTCCGGCGGACTTTTCGACCGCAAAGCGGAGGATGAGGATTTCCTGGAGGTGTATGTCGGCGAAGGCCCCCGCAGATCGGTGCGGGAGATCGATTATAAGCCCCAGGAGAAGATCGAGGTGGGCGATGAGCTCTGCCAGATCCCGGCGCAGTTGAAAGAGGAATATGCGCAGCTGGAAAAGGCCCCCGTGACCATCCCGCTGAAGGACTGCGACGCGGTGGGGGTGATCGGCGGCGAGGAGGAGTGCCTGGAACTGCTGAAGGTCATGGTGCTGGACCTGGCGGCCCGCCAGTACCACACCGATCTGCGGATGTGTTTTGTTGCGGATGAGGGTACCATCGGAAAGATCCTGTGGGCCCGCTGGCTGCCCCATACGGATAACCCGGAGATGGGGATCAAAAACATCGTGTGCGATTCCGAGAGCCGCAATCTGCTTTTTGAAAACCTGTTCATCCGCCTTTCCTCCGACGAAAAAACGGACGGGGCGGGCCTGCGGCACACCGTGGTCTTTGTGGTGGACGACATGGGGCTGAAAAACCATCCCCTGTCCGCCCACATCCAGGGCGCCGGCGGAAAGGGCGCGCACTTCGTGTTCTTCTCCCGCGACAAAGAGCACCTGCCTGAGCACTGCGCCCAGATCCTGCGCCTGACAGGGCCGGACGGGGGCGAGCGGGTGGACGCGGCCGACGGGCGGCAAACGCAGCCCTTCCGGTTCTCGCCGGTTCCAGGCGCCGCCATGGAGCGGATCGCCTTCAAACTGGCCCCCGTCTACTGCGACGAGATCAGCCTGGAGAGCAGCCTGACCAGAAGTTACAGCTTTTTCCAGATGATGAACATCTTCGCCGCCGAGGACATCGACCTGGAGCGCAACTGGCAGGCGGCCAACATCGCCAAGACCATGGCGGCGCCCCTGGGGATCAACGCCAAACAGGAGACCGTCTTCCTGGACCTGCACGAAAGGGCCCACGGCCCTCACGGCCTGGTGGCCGGCACCACCGGCTCGGGCAAGTCGGAGATCCTGCAAAGCTACATCCTTTCCATGGCCATCCACTACCACCCCTACGAGGTGGGGTTCGTGATCATCGACTTCAAGGGCGGCGGCATGGCCAACCAGTTCAAAAATCTGCCCCACCTCATCGGCACCATCACCAACATCGACGGGCGGGAGATCGACCGGTCGCTGAAATCCATCAAGGCGGAACTGCAAAAGCGGCAGCGGCTGTTCGCAGAGCAGGGCGTGAACAAGATCGACGCCTACATACAGGAATACAAAAAAGGGCGGGCGCAGGTGGCGCTTCCTCACCTGATCATCGTGGTGGACGAGTTCGCGGAACTGAAGGCCGACCAGCCCGAGTTTATGAAGGAGCTGATCTCCGCGGCCCGCATCGGGCGCAGCCTGGGCGTGCACCTGATCCTGGCGACCCAGAAGCCCTCCGGCCAGGTGAACGAGCAGATCTGGTCCAACTCCCGGTTCAAGCTGTGCCTGAAGGTGCAGACCCAGGAGGACAGCAAAGAGGTCCTCAAGTCGCCCCTGGCGGCGGAGATCCGGGAACCGGGCCGGGCGTATCTGCAGGTGGGCAACAACGAGGTGTTCGAGCTGTTCCAGTCCGCTTACAGCGGCGAGAACGCGAATGTGGACGAGAGCGGCGGTGTGCGGGAGTTCGATCTGAAGGAACTCAACACCTGGGGCAAGGAGCGGGTCGTCTATCGGCAGACGCGCAAAAAGACGCCGGGCACAGAGCAGGGACGCACCCAGCTGGAGGCGGTGGTGGAACACATCGCCCGCCATTGCGCCGGCGAGCAGATCGAAAAACTGCCCAGCATCTGCCTGCCCGCCCTGCCGGCGCTGCTGCCCTATGCGGGCAGAAAGATCGCGGGCCCGGGCGTTTCGGTGGAGATCGGCCTGTACGACGACCCCGACACGCAATACCAGGGCAGCGTGACCCTGAACCTCACGGCGTCCAACTGTCTGATTTTGGGTTCCTCCCAATACGGCAAGACCAACCTGCTGGAGGTGATCCTGCGGGGCCTGGCGGAGGGCTATACCCCCCGGCAGGTAAACGTATACATCCTGGACTTCGGCTCCATGGTGCTGAAGACCTTCGAGGCCTCCGGCCTGGTGGGCGGGGTGGTGTGCGCGGCGGACGATGAAAAGCTGCGCAATCTGTTCCGGATGCTGCACCAGGAACTGCGCCAGCGCAAGGAGGCCCTGTCCCGGGTGGGGGTAAGTTCCTATGCCGCCTACTGTGAAGCGGGCTACGACGATCTGCCCCAGATCGTTGTGATGGTGGACAACTTCATCGGCCTGCGGGAACTGTACCTCTCCGATGAGGACGACCTGCTGCCGCTGTGCCGGGAGGGCCTGGCCTTCGGCATCACCGTGGTGATGACCGCCGCCCAGAGCAACGCGGTGGGCTACCGCTACCGCAGCAATTTTGCTCAGGAGATCGTGCTCTACTGCAACGACTCCGGCGAGTACGGCGCGGTGTTCGACCGCTGCCGCCTGCAGCCCGCCAACACCCCCGGCCGCGGTCTCATCGCCATCAACAAGACGGTGTATGAGTTCCAGACCTTCCTGTGCTTTGAGGGCGAGCGGGAGATCGACCGGGTGGCGGCCATCCGCCAGCATATCGAGCAATGCAACCGGAAGGCGTCCGGCGAGCAGGCGCGGAAGATCCCGGAGGTGCCCGCCGTGCTGGACCTGCGCTATGTACAGAACAACTACCGGCCCGCCGGCCAGCCCTATCTCATGCCCACGGGCATTGATTATGAGACGGTGGAGTGGGTCACCATCGACCTTTCCAAAGCGGCGGCCATCACGGTGCTGGGGCGGGAAAACTTCGGTCAGGACAACTTCCTGCGGCTGCTTTTGGGTTACCTGCAGCGGCATATCCTGGACTGCCCCGCCAAGGCGTATGTCATCGACGACTTCGACCGCAAGCTGGCGGACCTCGCCGGCCTGGGGTTTGTGGAGAAGTACACCCTGGACGGCTCCGAACTGGACCTGATCCTGGAGGAGATGGAGGCGGAACTGGCCGAGCGCCAGGAGAAGGCGCGCCGGGGCGAGAGCATCGACCGGGAGCCGCTGCTGCTGTGCGTGCTGCACAGCGAGGATCTGATGCGGGCGGAGGGCATCAAGAAGAACACCGCCGACGTCATCCGCAGGATCGTGAAAAACCACGGGCGGCTGAAGGTGTGTTTTGTGTTCGCCAAGGTGGACAACGCCGGCGTGGGCTACAACGCACCGGAGGGATGCAAGCTGGCCAAAGAAGCGCGAGATACCTTCCTGTTCGACGATCTGAGCAACATGAAGCTGCTGGATGTTCCGCTGGCCGAACAGCGAAAGCACAAAAAAGCCGTGTCACCGGGCGACGCATATCTCATCACCGAGAAATCCATCGTCCGCCAGAAAACGATCAGTCAGGAAAGCGAGTTGAAGCAGTATGGATGAGAAGGGCGCAACGGTCGAATATCTGAACTCCGCCGCGTTCAACGAGGCGATCGAGGCGTTTAAAAACGCCTGCGAGCGCTATAAAAACGCAAAGCAGTCGGTGGAAAACGCCACCCGGCAGCTGCTGAACCGGTGGGAGGGGCTGGGCGCGACCCAGTTCGAAAAAAATTACGAGATCATTTATATGCAGCTGGAGGACATTCTGGAATTGATGTATGAGATGTACAACGGCCTGATCGAGGCGCAGTCGGAGTATCTCCTCACCGACCAGGAGCTGTCCAAACAGTTCACACTGTGAGCGGGGAGGGAGATCAATGAGCACATTGTCCTCGTTGAAGGCCACCCGGAGGCGGCTGGAAAACCGGAAAAAGGAACTGGAGGCCGACCTGAAGGTGCAGAGGAACCGCCTGAACAAGGTGGAGAAGCTGCCCGCCAGGATCATGGAGATCAACGCGGAGCGGTACGGCGCGGTCAACGCGCAGCTGAACCGGGCGGCGGACAGCTGGGTGGCCATGGTGCGGCTGGACGACAGCGGCATCATGCAGACCCGCGCCGCGGACATGAGTTCCGGAGAAAAGGAAGCCTACTGCGTGAATGACACCTGCCTGGGACAGGCGATCGACGAACTGTATGCGGACGCCTGCAACACCAGACAGAAGATCGCCACCCTGGAGTCGAACATCGACAGCGTGAAACTGGAGATCTCCGGCGTGGAGGAGCAGATCCGGGCGGAGGAGCAGCGGCTGGAGGAGGAGCGCAGGGAAAAACTCAGGCAGATGCTCACCAGCCTGTTTACCGGATGACCAACAAAAAGCGAAAGGAACGGAGCAATGAGTTCGATTGCAGTGGATTATGCCTGGCTGGACGATATGACCGCCAGCCTGCACAGGGCCGAGTCCCAGGCGCTTGACTATGCCCAAAGCCTGAGCAAGCGGTATCTGGAAAGCGCCGACGACCTGCCGGGCGGCCTGTCGGAGGAGCTGAGCAACGCCAACTACTATGTGCGGCAGAAAATTTCAGAGTTGAACGACAAGGCGGACCGATGCGTCGCCCTGGCAAACAGAGCGACGGCGCTCTGCGCCACAGCCAGACGGGTGGACGGAGATGTGGAAAAACTCATCCAGCAGGCCCAGGCCGACTTTTTGGGGGAGCACTCCGAACTGAAGCGCCCGGGCTGGCAGGAGGTGATCATCAACTTCTTCGTGGACCTCAAAAACTCCAACTGGCTGTTTGCCATGGTGGGGAATTTCATCGCGTCGGTGGGCACCGCGCTGACCAGCCTGGCGGAGAATATCCGGTACTGGTATGAGTGCGACGGCGGCCGGCAGGTGATAAGTGTAGTGGGGGCCGTGGTGGGCGCGGTGGCCGCGGTGGTCGGCCTCGTCTGCGCCATCCCGGCACTGCTTGCCGCCACCACCGTGCTGGGGTTCGTGGTGGCGGCGTGCGGCCTGGTGGCAGGCGCCATCGGCGTGCTGAACGCGGTGGTGGACATCGGACAGACGATCAAAATGGTGGACGCCTACGCCAACGGGGAACAGGCCTGGGCAAAGATCTATGGGGATCAGGACTCTTACAGCGATTGGGTAAAGTTCACCAACTTCGGCAGCGCGGAGATGAACCAGCGCATGAACCGGGTGGCCATCGGCATCGACGTGGCCAACTTTGTGTGCGGCGTGGTGAAATTTGTGGACAACGCGGTGAAATTCGGCAAGCAGATCAAAGCCGTGGCCGACATCCTCAAGAACAATGGCGGCCTCAAGAGCGTCTGGCAGGGCGGCCACATGTGCGACGGGGAGTTCATCCCCTATGTGGAGTTCGGCAAGGACGGCAGCTATCGCAGCGCCAAGGGGCTGCGGGCGCTGACGGGCCTGTGGAAACAGGGGGGGCTGCAGATGCCGGAGGGGTTCAAACTGCCCTCCTTCCTCTCGTCGCTCAAATCCAAGACCGGAGCTTTGAGCACCGCCTTCAACATTTACAAGCTGGGCCTGGAGTACGGCGCGGGCACTTCCGCTTTGTACACCGGCTATACCCTGCTGAGCGAACAATCCAAGTTCGCCGGGTCGGTGGACAGCATCAAGGGCGCGTCCTTCATCGGCGAATACGCGCTGGGGTATGAGCACAACAGCGACGTGTTCGGCAGCAACATCCTCCACAAGGGCATCAAGACCTACGGGGAACTGTCCGGCTGGAACCGGTATCAGGCCGCCTTCGACCTTTCCAACACGGTACACAGTGTGCCAGGGCGCGCCTTCACCCCCTCGGCAGGCGCCTACCACGCCTATGGTTCGTCGGGGGGCGGGTTTCGCTGATGCGCGCCCCGACGCGCGGAAAAACCGGCGGCCGAACAGACGGCCCGTCCTTTGAAGGAGAGGTTTGATGAAGCACTATTTCAAGGTGGACCAGGCGCGGCACCGCGCGCTGGCAAAGCAATGGATGCGGCATTCGCCGGGGTACCCGGTGTGGATCGTGGCCACGGTGCTGTTGCTGTTGTTCGGGGTGTATGTGGGGGCCAGCAGCTATCTGGACTTCTGTGTGAACGCCATCAACAAGGACACAGTGCCCATGATGACGGTAGCCAGTGTGGTGTTCGGCCTTCTGGCCTGCGTGCCCGCCCTCTTTCCCTATAAGGTCTGGCGGATCGTCAAGGGCGGGCAGCTGTACTACATGGCCGAGATGCAGCTGTACTGCGACGAGCAGACGCTGTACTTTTCCTACCACCCGCGCAAGGACCGGCATTTCCCTCAGAGCATCCTGGTCAACTTCATTCCCTTCAGCGACATCCGCAAGGTGCGGGTGGAACGGGACATCCGGCTGGTGACGGTGGAGGGGGACAGCCAGTACGAGCTGTACCGGACCGCGCTCGGGCTGCAATACCAGGAGGATACCTCTTCCGGCCGGTTCGAGGAGTGGAAGAGTTTCCGGTTCTTTTTGTGCCTTGAGGATGAAGCGGACTTTTTTGACGTGCTGGCAAAGCACAATGTCCGGATCGAATATGTGTGAGGTGAAAAAATGGAGAACATGGATTGCCGGGAATTCCTGGGCCAGGCGGGTGTGCTGATGCGCCAGCGCAAGTACGACGAGGCGCTGCAGTATCTGGACCGGGCGGAACAGGCCGACCAGACCAACGTGGACGTGTACATGGCCAAGGGCGTGTGTCTGGCCAGCCTCCAGCGCTACAAGGAGGCGGAAGGCCAGTTCGAGACCGTTCTGCGGCTGGATCGCCGCAACGGCCTCGCGCAGTTCCACCTGGGCAACATCTACATGACCACCGGCTTTGAGGCGGAGGGCCTGGATCTGTACAACCGGGCCATCGCAAACGGGTATGGGGATTCCCAGATCTTCTTTAACCTGGGCCTGTTTTATGAGGAACACGACGACGAGGAGATGGCGCTGCGCAACTATGCCAAAGCCTACCACGCCAACCCCGGCCGGGCCGACGCCCGGGTGCGCCGCATCTATCTGCAGCTGCGCAGAGGGGAACTGACCGCGGCGCTGCAGGCCATCGAGGAACTGATCCAGGCCTGCCCCGATCTCTTCGAGGGGTACCATCTGCGCTATCTCGTGCTGATGCAGCTGGGGCGGGAGGACGAGGCGGAGCAGAGTGTGGAGCAGGCGCTGCAGCGCTTCCCGCAGGACGTGGGCCTGGCCACCGACAAGGTGTCGCTACTGATCGAAAAAGGGCAGTACGACCGGGCGCTGGAATACATCGTCCAGATCGAGAGCGGGATGGAATTCGGCCCTGGCGACCGGCAGAACCTGGCGCTGCAGAAAGCGCGGATCGCCGCCGAGATGCAGGACCTGGACAAGACCATCGCCGCGCTGGAGGAGGCCAGGGCCTGCGCCGAGGAGGACCCGGTTCTCGCCATGAATCACAAATCCCTCTTTTTGCTGGCCAGCTGCTACATGAGCAAAAAAGAGTATCCGAAGGCGCAAATCTGCGTGCAGGAGATCCTGGACAGCAAGGCCAAGAGCGAATACACCGCGGCCGCCATCTATTTCAAGCCGCTGCTCCTCAACCTGGCGGGGGAGAAGCAGGCGGCGGAAAAAGAATACCGGGACGCCATCAAACAGCTCCGCGGCCTGTCCCTCGCGGCGCCCGGGCAGATGGATTTCTACATCTTCCGCATCTTCTGCCTGCGGGATCTGGGCGAGTTTGACAAGGCACTGGAACTGTGCGACTACATCGTCAAGGCGGCGGAAAATTCCGGCGAGGTGCACACCGTGCGCGCGTCGGTGCTCACGGCGATGGGCCGGCAGGCGGAAGCGGACGAGGAGCAAAAGCTGGCCCGGCAGCACACCGCGCTCAGCGACCGGATCTATGACATGATCGCCAAGGGCGAATGGAACGGGTGATGAATATGGCAAAAAAAGGGAAAAACTGTCTGGTGGTGGATCAGGACGACCTGTCCGGCGCGAAAGAGGTCTACGACAATGCGGCGGACACCATGTCCGAGATCACGCAGGAACTGGACGAGGCCGTTGCGCAGCTGCGCAAAAACTGGGTGAGCACCGGCAGCGACGAGTTCTTCTCCCAGTTCGACAACGTCTGGCACGAGAACATGGAACTCTACGGGCAGGTGCTCAAGCATATGTCCGACTGCCTGACCGGGGCAAACGGAAAATACGAGGAAGTATTCGAGGCGGCCCGGAAACTGCACATATGAGTCCCCCGGACCTGCGGCCCGCGGCGGCGGCGCTCCGCGCCGTCGCGGTGTGAAGGTTTTGTGCGGAGCGAACGGATCTTTGCTTTTCGGCGGCGCAGCCGCCGGAAAATAATTCATTGGAGGTATGAAACAATGGCAACACAGATCAGAATGACCCCTCAGGAACTGCGGGAGGCCGCCGACTTCATCGATCAGCGCAAGAACAGCATCATGGAGGAAGTGACCAGTCTGAAGCAGCGGGTGGATCAGGTGACCGGCAACTGGGAGGGCGCGGCCCAGAGTTCGTTTGTGGCCACCTTTGAGGAACAGCTTTACCCCATCCTCAAGGATACCACGCCGCAGGTGATGGAAGGCCTGTGCGCTCAGCTGAAGGGCGCGGCCGACGCCATCGAGAAGGCGGACGAAGAGGTGGCCAACGCCTTCAAGTCCTGAGCCTTTGCGTCTGCAAGGCCCTGCCGGGGCATTTTGCCCAAGGCGGAATGCCCCGGCCTTTTTTCTGGTGGGAGAACGATGAACACAAAGACCTTTACAGTACAAAGCAGGGTACTGGTGGCGCCGCCGCGCGCCCGGAGGATCATTGCCGTCCTGCTGGACGTGGTGACCATCCTGGCGGTGCTGGTGGGGGTGGTCCGCTTTGTCGCCGGGCACGACGGCCTGCAGCTTCTGTCCACCGGGGTGATCGCCCTGCTGATCCAGGGGGTAGCCAGAAGCAGCGCCAACAAGATCCACTACGAGCCCTACCTGGTGGATCTGGTCCTGTCCGACAGCAGATGGGAGATCCGCTGCCGCGAAAAACCAAACGGGATGATCCAGCCGCGCCCGGTCTGCTTTTCGGTCAGCGAGCTGGAAAAACTTGAATACAGCGATCGGCTCCAGTGTTACAGGCTGGCGTTCCTTCATCCGGTCGCAGAAGCGTCCAACAAGATCTATCACCTGCTGTTCGTGACCGGCACTGAACAGGAGCAGCTCACGCCCGAACTGGAGCGATACAGCGGGCTGCGGGTGGATTTTCTGGATCGCAGGGCGTGACGCAGGAAGGAAAAAACGTGCGGGGGAACGACGGATGCCGAGATTCAAACAAACCTTTTCCGGGAGCCTGAAATTCAAAGCGGAACCCGAATACCCGATCTCACAGTATGAGATCAATCTGCTGCGCGCGCGGCCCTTCGATGAACTCGCCGCGATCGAGGACTGCAAAAACGGGGAACTCACGCTGAAAGCGCCCGGCACCAGGACGCTGGCGCAGGAACTGGACGCGGGCGTTGACGGGGCGCGTCTGGCCGACGTCACACGGCAGACGCTGCAGCTGGCGGAGCTGCTGCTCCGGGCGGATCTCGCGGTGGAACGGGTGGTCCTGGCGCCGCAGCTGATCTATGCGGCGCCGGGGGGCGGCGGATTGAAATTTATCTATCTGCCGGTGAACGGCGCCCCGTTCCGATACGATCTTGTCCTGTTTTTGAAGGAACTGATCCAGCGGGCGCGGCTGAGCGGGACCGCGCGGGACCGGTGGAACACTTGGGCCAGGGCGTTGTCCGGCCCGAAAAACTGGGCGCGATGGATGCAGACCATCCCGCGGGACAGCGCCCCGGGCGCCCCGGCAGAGGCCGGGGAGGACGAGGCGGCCACCAGTCTGGACCCGGGCGAGAGCATCGGGCCGCTGTTTGAAGCGGATGTCAAACAGCCCTCCGGGGAGGAGGACGAGGCGGCCACCGGGCTGGACGAGGGCAGCTCCATCCGTGAGGCATGGATGCAAAGCGGTCCCGCCGCCGGCCCGGACGACGACGGAGAGGCTCCCACGGGTCTGGACGATGACCAGATGATCGACTTCATGGATCAGGCGGACGGCACCTTCTCCGAGTCCCTCAGTGAGTGGACGAGCCACGCCGCCGCACGGCTGGTGCCTTTGGAGGGGGGCGCAGAGGTGCCGATCAGCAAAAACAGCTTCAAGCTGGGACGCAGCGCCCAGCGGGCGGATTACTGCATCGCCAACAACAGTGTGAGCAACGTGCACGCCACCATCCTGAAAAACGGCAGCGAGTTTTTCATCAAGGACAATGGCTCCACAAACGGGACATATCTGAACGACCGAAAGCTGGAACCGACCCAGGGCCCCGTTCACCTGAAAAACGGGGACATCATCCGCCTGTGGAATCTGGAATACCGGTTTGTGTTGAAGTGAGGAGGCGGAGGGATTGAACTATCTTGTGAATGCCTCCACCGACGTGGGCACGCAGCGGGAGAACAACCAGGACAGCGTGATCGTGCAGGTGGCGGGCAACGGGCGGCAGCGGATGCTGCTGGCCGCTGTGTGCGACGGCATGGGCGGGTTGTCCGGCGGCGAGATCGCCGGCGCCACGGTGGTCTGCGCGCTCAAAAGCTGGTTTGGCTATCAGTGCGACGCGGTGCACGAGGCGAAGACCATCGGCGCGCTCAGCCAAAGCTGCGCGCAGATGCTAAAAACCCTGAACGACAATCTGCGGCAATACGAGATGCGCCACAAAAAGATGATGGGCACCACCCTGTCCTGCCTGATCGCCCTGGACGGCGAATATGCCATCATCCATGTGGGCGACAGCCGGATCTATCACATCCGGGACCAGGCCGTTCAGCTGACCACCGATCACACCGTGGTCTCACAGGCGGTGGCCGAGGGCAGGATGACCCCGCAGGAGGCCCAGGTCAGCCGGGACCGGCACAAACTGACCCAGTGCATCGGCGCGTCCAAGCGGTATGAGCCGCAGACATGCCTGGGCAGGATGCTGCCCGGCGATGTGTTCCTGCTCTGCTCCGACGGGTTCTGGCATCACCTGAGCCCCGCGGAGATGCAGCGGTGGTTTTCGCCCGGATCCCTCACCAGCGACGCGGTCATCAAGGACCGGTGCGAACAGGCCATCCGCTGTGTGATCGGGCGGAACGAAAAGGACAATATCTCGGCGGCGGTCATCAAGGCACTGTGAGGTGGATGCTATGTTGAAGGTCGGAACGTTGCTGGACGGCAAATACGAGATCATCCGGCAGATCGGCAAGGGCGGCACCTCGCTGGTCTATCTCTCGATGAATCCCAAACTCAACCAGCAGTGGGTCATCAAGGAGATCCGCAGCGAGTTGAGCGCCACGGAAAAAAACCGGATGCTGCAGGAGGCCAGGCTGATGATGACCTTCGACCATCCTGCCATTCCCCGCATCGTGGATATCCTGGACGACACCTATATCGTGATGGACTATGTGTCGGGGCAGTCGCTGGCCCACGAGCTGAAGGAAAACGGCCCGGTGGACCAGGACACGGTGATCGAATGGGCCAAACAGATCTGCAATGTGCTGGTATATCTCCACTCCCTCGACCCGCCGGTGATCTATCACGATCTGAAGCCCGGCAACGTCATTTTGAAACTGCCTGAGCGCACGCTGAAGCTTATCGATTTCGGCGAGGCCAGAAGATGTGTGAACGGCAACGCCCCCGGCGGCGGCAAGACCAGGGAGTACGCCGCCCCGGAACAGCTGCCGGACACGCGGGGCAAAACCGACCAGCGAACGGACATCTACTGCTTCGGCACCACGCTGTACCGGCTGCTCACCGGCCAGTTCGCCCCGGCGTATCCCGAGGCGGTGGGCTCCATCCGGGAGCGGTTCCCGGAACGGAAGATCTCCAAGGGGATGGACAACATCATCCGCAAATGCACCCAGTTTGCCCCGGAGCGGCGGTTCCAGTCCGCCAGGGAGCTGATGCAGGCGCTGGAAAACATTGCCCTGTGGGACGACGATTACCTGCGCAAGCAAAAGCGCAAGATCCGTCTGTGCGCCGGGGCCTGCGTGGCGGCGGGGGTGTTCCTGGCGGCGGGGTTCGGCCTGCGGGGCGGCGCGGCGTACATCAACGACCAGACCTATGAGAGCCTGGTGAACACCGAGGCCGCGCTGGGATATGAGACACAGGTGCAAAACTGCCTGGCCGCCATCGCCATCGACGGGCGGGACACCCGCGCCTATTTCCGGCTGGTGGAGACCTTCCAAAACAACGGCACCTTCGGCGACGGGGAAAGCCAGCTGCTGGGCAATGCCTACAACGCCAACAAGGCGGAGTTTGACATGAGCAGCACTGAAATGGCGGAACTGAACTATCAGATCGGGCACCTGTATTTCAACATGTACACCGGCGACGGAAACTCCTTCCGCGCCCGCATCCAAAAGGCCCAGGGGTATTTTGCCTATGTGGTGGACTACGACCCGGCGGACGGCGACCACTATTCCATCGCCAGCAGCTACAACACCCTGTGCAGCTTCTTCACGGATTTCGTGTTGAACGACAGCAGCGTGCTGGAGCCCACCCGGGAGGATTACGAGGCCCTGCTCGCCGCCATCGACGCCTGCATGGCGGACATGCAGGGCTACACCTCCAGCGACGCCGCCTATACCCGGCTGACGCTGTACCAGCGGATCATGGACACGGTGAACGTCAACGGGCGGGGATTCGCGCTGAACCAGGTGCCCCAGACAGAGGTGGTGCAGATGCTCCGGAACATCTGCGCCGCCGTGGAAGGGGAGAGCATCACCCAGGCGGCATCCATCGCCCTGCAGGAGCAGATCCTGCAGCAGGCGCAGCAGGTGGAGGAGAATATTTCCCGGGAATACGAGAATCTGAAGCGAGGTGAGGCCAATGGCTGAAGTTTTGTCGGTGGCTTCCCTGGTCAGCTTTTTGCTGGCGCTGCTGTCGGCGGCCCTGGCGGTGATCGCCTACTTCGCCCTGGATATACGGGGCGTGCGCCGGGAACTGAAGGGAAAGGCCCCGCAGGACCTGGCCGTGAGCCGGCGGCGAAAGGGCGGCAAGCCGGCGCCTCCGCGCCCGCAGCGTGAGAGGCCCACCGTCATCGAGGACGAGGCGGTCACCACGCTGGAGAACGGCCAGGTGGCCTTCGACCCGCTGGTGGACTTCTACGAGCCGGGCACGGAACTGGCGGACGAAGTGGAAACGGTGGCGGTGAACGAGACCCCCACCACCCTGGAACCGCCCGGCGGGGAAGCCGGGCGGGGCGGTCCGGCACCGGACGGGCGAAGGGCCGCACCGGGAGAGGAGACCACCGAACTCTCGCCCCAGGAGGGGCAGTTCGTGTTGCAGTGCGACATCCTCCTCACCGACCGGAACAGCGCGCTGTATGAGTTGATCTCGCAATAATACATGAAAAAGGGGAGAATATCATGAATCAAGGCAAAAAAAGGAAAGGGAGAAGGCTGGTGGCCCTGTTCTGCGTCTTTGCCATGGCGATGCAGACCTGGCCCCTCGGCGCCTATGTGGGCGCTGCGCCGGGTTACGACGTCAGCCTCGACCTGAACAGCGGCACGGAAAATGTGGGAACCATCTCACTGGACGGCCTGGAGTTTACCCCCGTCCACGCGCAGGCGGTGGACGAGGACGTCTGCACCGCCGCGCTGGAAGACGGGGCCCTGAAGGTCACCGCCGTGGGGGCGGGGGAGACCACCGTTCAGGTGGCGGACTCCGCCGACGCGGCGACCCAGAGCAAGGAGTACACGGTGATCGTGACGGCGGACGCCACTGCCGTTGCCATCACCGGCAAGGACAGCCTGCCCTCCTCCATGACTCCGGAGGACACGCCGCCCGCCCTGAGCGCGGCCACCACCCCGGCGGCCCCCTACTGCAACGACGCGGTGGAGTGGAGCGTGTCTGAGAACAGCTCCGGCGTGAGCATCGACCCGGCCACCGGCGCGCTGACGCTGGGCGTCATGACCGCCGATTCGGAGGAGATCATCGTGACCGCCGCGGCGGGGACCGCCAGCGACAGCTATACGTTCACCCTGAACCGCGTGGCGCCGTTGGTCAGCTGGCCGGCCTCGGTGAATACCGAGTACGGGGCCGTCACCGAACTGAACGTCGCGCCCGCGGGGTACGACGGCGCTCTCACATTCTCGGTGCTGACCGAGCAGGACACGCCCTCCGACGCGGCCATGGTAAACGACGGAAAACTGACCATCCTGCGGGCAAACGAGACCTTCAAGCTGAAGGTGGAGGGCGAGGCCAGCGGCAATTACAGCGCGTTTGCCAGCACCTCCGGCACCTACACCACCACAGCCAGGACCCTCTCCGTCGCGCTGGCGGGCCTGACGCTGACCAAGACCAGCGACGGCAATGACCAGCTGACGGCGGAGAATCTCACCGCGCTGAACGAGGCGCTGGCCGAATATGTGGCCGGCGCGAAGGTGGGCCAGGATGATGTGGCCGTCACAACGACCGCGCAGGGTGCCGCCTATGCGATGCCCGCCGCCGGCTTTGGCACAACGACGGTGAACGATATCCCGCTGGAGTTGAGCGGCGCCGCCAGCGGCAACTATGTCCTGGCATCCAGGTCCCTGAGCGGTGTGGCGGCGGAGATCCTTCCCGTCGCGCCAGGCGCGGAGAGCGCGGTGATCGATCTGACCACCGCCGATTCCGCCACGATGCACGGCGCCACATTCAGCGCCGGTATGACCGCCGATGCCGACGGCACCCTGTGGCTGAACGCCACCGACAACATCGCGGTGACCGGTGACGCCGCCATGTCCGCGGGCGGCAGTTCCATCACCTCCATCGCCGACCCCGGCACAGAGGTGTACATACTGGATGCCGGCGACAGCAAAGTCTACGGTCCCTATACGGTGCGCTTCCAGCGGGACGCGGCAGCGCCCGCGGTGGTCATCAGCGGCGCGGCCGACGGGGAGATGGACCTGGGCAACCAGGCGGTGACCTATACCTTCACGGTGAGCGACGAGATCACGGCCGGCGTGACCGGCGGCGTGGGGGTGGACCCCGACGGGGTCTTCTATTTCGTGGGTGGTGCAAAGCCGGCGTCCGATTCCTCCGAGTGGAAGAAAGCCGCCCTCAGCGGCGACCCGCCGGGCTTCAGCTTTGAGGTGACGGTGCCCGGCAGCGGGCAGATCTTCGTCAAAGCCGCCGACAAGGCGGGCAATGTGCGGATCACCGACAGCCTGCGCAGCGTTGTGCTGGAGCAGGACGCGCCCACCCTCACCAGCCCGGTCTGCGCGGGCGCGGACCAGTACTCCAACAGCCACACCGTCACCCTGACCGCCCAGGACGCGGCCGCTGAGGGGACGGCGCCCTATGGCTATTCCGGCCTCCAGAAGGTCTATTACAGCCTGACGAAGGAGGGCGAGAGCGCTCCTGCGGCGGGGTTTGAACAGGTGGAGGCTTTTGCCTCCCAGCGGCCGGCTTTGATGGATGACATCCCCGCGCTGCGCACAAAGGATCTGCAGATCGAGGTGCGGGGCGGCGCGCTCTCCGGCAGCTACACCATGACGGTGTGGGCGCTGGACTGGTGCGGCAACACCAGCGCCCAGCAGACCATCGCCTTGAATTTTGACACCGTCGCCCCCGCCCTCGCGGTGCAGATCACCGAGGGCGAAGGCTATGGCGAGGCGGATTATCACAACAAGGGTTTCGACGTCACCTTCACTGTCACCGATGACCGCACCTTTGAGGCCGCGGACTTCACCCCTGTGGTGGAGGCCCAGCCCAGCGGGGCGAACATCACCTTCCAGGCGGCGCTGGCCGGCGACGGGAAGAGCTGCGTCTACACGGCGCAGGTGGCGGACAGCGCGCCGGAAGGCGAGTACCGCTTTTCCATCAGCGGCACCGACAAGGCGGGCAACGCCCTGGCCGAAAAATACGAGGCGGACGCCAGCGTAAACGCGGGCCAGAACGCGGTCAGCGCCGTGGGCGGCAGCCTTGTCAGCCGCACCAAGATCCTGGATACCACCGCGCCGCAGGCGGTCATCTCCTACGCGGCCCCGGCGGCAGAGCACATCTATGGCATCACCGCCTACCACGCCCAGCCGATCCCGGTGTCCGTCGAGTTCACCGACGATCAGAGTCTGGACGGAAACAAGCTGAACTACGGCTACGGCGCCGGCACGCTCACCGCGGATGACGCCCTGATCGCCGACGCGGCCTATCCCCAGGAGCTGCTCCATCCCACGGCGCAGCCGGGGGCTACCCAGGCGCAGGGCACTGTGACCATCGACGCAGACGGGGCCTACCGTCTCACGATCAGCGGCACCGACAAGGCGGGCAACCCGGTGGTCGTGACCGAAAAACAGGACACCCAGTTCGTCGCCCAGGACGTTTCCACCCAGGACGGCGCCTATGAGAGCGGCAACAACCTGGTGCTGGACACCCAGGCGCCCGCCGCCACAGTAACGCTTCCCGCCCTGGAGGACGCCTTCGTCTTTGGCGTCAGCTGCTACTACCGGCAGGCGCCGGCGGTGAAGCTGACCGTCACCGACGGAGAGCGCACCCTGAACGGCGCGCTGGTGGCCTACGGGGTGAGCGACGTCCAGAGCGCCCCTCTGGCGGATGACAACACCAAGATCACGGGGAACTACTCCGCCGCCGATCAGACCTTCACGGGAGACTCCAACGACAGCCTGACCCGGACGGTCACCTTCCCCGCCGCCGATGGCGTTTACCAGCTGCGGCTCAAGGGCGAGGACAAGGCCGGCAACAAACTGGAGGTCACCGAACTGCGGGAGGGCACCTCTGCGGAGCAGCAGCCGGCCACCTCTGCGGGCGACGGCTATTTCACCTCCAGCAACCTGGTGCTGGACACCGAGGCCCCCACCTTCCGCCTCTCCTTTGCGCCCGCCGCGGACGTGAAGAACAAGGCCGCCGTGAACGGCCGCTACTACTTCAACGGCAGCTTCACCGCGCAGGTGACGGTGGAGGATACGAACTTTGACTCTTCCCTCGTGAGCGTGCTGCGCGGCGTGGAGAACAGCGCCGGCTACGACGCCGGCAGCGTGGACATCCAAACCTTCGGCACGGCGGTGGCCTACGACTCCCAGGAGATGAAGTACCTGGACGAGACGGTCGCGGAGGAGGGCACCTATCGCTACCAGATCAGCGGTACCGACAAGGCGGGCAACCCGCTGACCCCGGCCGCCGACAACCCCGAACTGGACGGCACCGCGGCCATCGCGGGCAAGGGCGGGGAGGACACCGCGGACCTGAGCCGCCATGTGACGGTGGACCGCACCGCCCCCGACGGGGTGCTCTCCGTCAGTGCGGGCGGGGAGGAATTCTATCAGCTGGCCCTGAAGACCGGCACCATCGAGACGGCCAACCCCTACCGGGAGGAGACCTCTGTGCAGGTGTCGGTGACCGGGGAGGACCCCAGCCCCACGATGGTGAAGTATACGGTGGTCACCGTCACCGGCGATCCGGCGGCGGAGACGATCGTCGGCGCGGACGCTCACGCCACATCGGGCGCGCAGGAATACGCCTGGCGCAATGTCCTGGCCTGTGAGGTCGGGGGCGACCGGATCTTCCGGGTGACAGGCATCGAGGTGACCGACCTGGCCGGCAACACGACCCGGTACACCCGGTCCAACCGCATCTATCTGGACGGTACCCAGCCGGTGACCGATGAACTGGCCCCGAACGTCTCCATGGAGTTCGGGCCCGTGGCGGAGAAAAAGGCGGACGCCATCGACGAGAACAACGGCCCGAAGGGCGTTCCGCTCTTTGGAGCGGATGTGCCCCTGCGCATCACCGTGAGCGACCCCAACGCGGGGGAGAAGAGTTCCGGCCTGGGCGAGATCGTCTATCAGCTGTACATCAACGGCAGTGAGACCGCCGCGGACACGGTGGTGCTGCGGGAGGCCTCCACAACGGAATGGGACGAGAATTACAGCGATCCCTCGCTGGAATTCCGGCTGGACCAGCTGCTCACCGTGGCGGCGGACACCCACAATTATAACGATCTGCGGGTGGTGGTGACCGCGAAGGACAACGCGGGCAACACCAACATCCGGGAACTGCGCTTCGGCATCGACACCACCGCCCCGGTGATCGAGATCAGCTATGACAACAACGACGCGCTGAACGAAAAGTACTTCCGCAGCGACCGCACCGCCACCATCACCGTGACCGAGCGGAACTTTGACCCCGCCCGCATCTCCATCGACACCCAGTCGGGGCAGAGGAGCGGCTGGACGCGGACGGCGGGCGCCGCGGAAAACGGCGACGACGACCGCTGGAGCTGCACCGTCTCCTACACGTCGGACGGCAACTACACCCTGAGCGTAAGCGGGCAGGATCTGCTGGGCCAGGAGGCGGCCTCCGTCACCTACAACGGAACGGCCCCGCAGGAGTTCGTTCTGGACAAGACGGCACCCGTGGTGAGCGTCACCTTTGACAACAATGACGTGCGCAACGGCAAATACTATCCCCTGGCCCGCACTGCAACCATCCAGGTGAACGACAACAACTTCAGCGGCACCAACGACATCGCCGTCAGCGCCACCCTGGGTGGCACCGCGCCGGCCGTGGCGTTTGGCGGCGGCGTGGCCATCCTTCCCTTTGATACCGACGGCACCTATTCCTTCGGCGGCACCGTCACCGATCTGGCGGGCAACGTGTCCGCACCCTTCACGGTGGAGGAGTTCGTGATCGACCAGACGGCGCCCACCCTCACCATCCTGGGGGTGGAGGACGGAACAGCCTATCCCGACGAGGTGGCGCCCGAGATCGCCTTCAGCGACCAGAATTACGAGGGCAACACCATCACACTGGTGCGCTCGGCGCTGGAACAGCTCAATGAGGACGTCACCGAGCTGCTGAACCCCGAGGGCGGCGTTACCGCCGGTGAGGGCGGGGCCTCCAGCGGCACCGTCCGATACGCCGATCTGGAACAGACCCAGGAGAACGACGGCATCTATACCCTGGAAGCGGTCGTCACCGACCTGGCCGGGAACACCACCCAGCAGCAGGTGACGTATCTGGTGAACCGTTTCGGTTCGGTCTACGTTTACAGCGAGGCCCTGGCGGCGATGGTGGGCCAGTACCAGCAGAAGGCCAGCGACGGGCTGTACATCACGGCGTACAATGTCACCCCGCTGGTGGAGGGCGCGGCCAGCCTGCAGATCACCTGCGACGGCACCAACGTGGCGGGGCAGCTCAGTTCCGCTGATGTGACGGGCGCGGCCCGGCAGACCGAGACCGGCTGGAACGAGTACCGGTTCGACATCGACACCCGGGACCTGACCCAGGACGGTCGGTACGAGATCGTCCTGTCCGACAGGGACGAGGCCGGCAACGTGAAGACCAACGCGGAGGAGCCGATCTGGTTCTATGTGGACACCACCCGCCCCTCACTGGACAGCGTGGTGGGCCTGGAAGAGGCGATCGTGAACGCCAGCAGCCATACGGTGAGCTACACCGGCAGCGACGCCATCGCCCTAAGCAGCATCAAGATCTATGTGGACGGCGAGGAGGTGGATTCGGTCACCGAATTCAGCGATACCAGCTACGAGGGCAGCTTTGTGGTGGGCACCGGCCTGCGGCAGAACCTGCGCTTTGTGCTGGTGGATAAGGCGGGCAATGTGCTGGACACCGACGCGGATTTCCAACCCGCGTACCCCTTCAACCGACAGCTGACCGTCTCCACCAATCTGCTCATCCGCTGGTACGCCAACGCCCCGCTGTTCTGGGGCAGCATCGCGGTGGTGGTCATCGCCGCGGGTGCGGGCACCTTCCTGCTCTTCCGCCGGCATCGCCGGAAGGAGGAGGCGGAAATGCTGTGACCGCTGCCGGCAAAACACAGCGCCCCTGAGGCGGCCCGCCGCAAAAAGAGCGGCCGGGGTGTGCTTGCGGCTTCATGATCCCGAAAGGACCCTGAGGGGCCCGGCGCGGCAGCGCCGGGCCCCGTTTGGATGCCGGGGCAAACGCCCGGGCGCGCCGCCGCCTTTGCCTGCCCGGCGGACACCGCCGCCCGGGAACTGTTTGCGGGCCGCTTTGCATGAAAATGCAGAAAAATGTGAAAAAACGTTTAAAAGTTTGCCACCGTGCGCAAAAAATGTTACTATGGGAAACAGAACCACCGCCGGCAGGCGGGAACAGGGAGGCGGAAGGATGACCAACATCTTCCACACCATTCAGGCACTGTGGCCGGAATACACCAAAACCGAAAAAAAGGTGGCGCAGTTCATCCTGGCGGAGCAGCAGAACGCCACCAACATGACCATGGCGGACATCGCCGAGGGGGCGGGCGTGTCCGAGGGCAGCGTGGTGCGCTTCCTCAACAAGCTGGGCGTCAAAAAGCTCATCGATCTGAAACTCAGCATCGCCAAGTCCGCCGAGGAAAAGCGCCCGCAGGAGGGCTCGCTCTCCGTGGCGGTGGAGCAGGAGTTCGTGGACGTGGTGCGCAACACCGCTTCCCTGGCGGACGCAGGCCGCCTGCGGCAGGCGGTGGACCTGCTGGAGCAGAGCGACCAGGTCTATTTTTTCGGGGTGTCGGTGAGCGGCATCGCCGCCGTCACCGGCGAGAACAGCTTTATCCGCATGGGCAAGCCGGTGCACGCCATCCAGGAGGGGCATATGCAGATGATCGCCGCCGCGGCCATGGGCAGCCGGGACACGGTGGTGGTGTTCTCCCTCACCGGCAACACCCGCGACACCTGTGAGGCGGCCGAGCTGGCAAAACAGCAGGGGGCAAAGATCATCGCGGTCACCAGCTATGTGAACTCCCACCTGGCCCGCATCTCCGACATCGTGCTGCAAACTTCCGCCAAGGAGGAGATCATCAACGGCGGGCGCATCACCGGCCTGATCAGCCAGATCTATGTGCTGGACTGCTTAAAGCGGGAATATACCCGGCGCAACGCCGGGCGGATCAGCCGTTTGAAGGAAAACATCGGCGAGGCGATCCTCACAAAAAAGTTTTAAATTACAATATTTTGGGCAGCCGGTTGTGGATTTAGACGAAAAATCCGCTTCCGGTTGTCTTTTTTTATGCAAAGCATTTACATTGCCCCAAGAGTGTGGTAAAGTAAAAACAGATGGAGCAAAATTTCGAAATTAACAAAGAAACTGGAGTGTTCCTTCAAAATGGAAAAAGATGAGCTGATCCAGAGCATTCGCGGGGGGCTGATCGTCTCCTGCCAGGCGCTGCCGGGCGAGCCGCTCTATCGCCCGGAGGGCGGTGTGATGCCGCTGATGGCCGAAGCCGCCCGGCGGGCGGGGGCCGTGGGCATCCGGGCCAACGGCCTGCGGGATATCCGGGACATCATGGCCCGGGTGGACCTGCCCCTCATCGGGATCATCAAGAAGAATTACGAGGGCAGCGAGGCCTACATCACCCCCACCATGGACGAGGTGGATCAGCTGGTGGACGCCGGCTGCCCGATCATCGCGCTGGACTGCACCCGCCAGAGCCATCCCGGGGGGCTCACATCCCGGCAGTTCCTCGCGCAGGTGCGGGCCAAGTATCCCCGCCAGCTGCTCATGGCGGACTGCTCCTCGTTGGAGGACGCGGTGATGGCCGCCCAGGAGGGCGCGGACTTTGTGGGCACCACCCTGAACGGCTATGTGAAGGGGGACACGCCCCTGGACGGGCCGAACTTTGAACTGGCGCGGCAGATCGTGAAACAGGTGCCGGCGCCGCTGATCGCCGAGGGCCGCATCCACACCCCCGAACAGGCCCGCGCCATGCTGGAGCTGGGCGCGCTGGCGGTGGTGGTGGGCGGTGCCATCACCCGCCCGCTGGAGATCGCCCGACGCTTCGTGAGCGAGGTGGAAAAGGCGGGCACAGCCCACGGCTGAGGGGCTTTCAACAGTATGGTACGAGCGAGAAGCGCTCGAGCTATAAACAAAGGAGGATACATACAATGAAAAAGAGGATCTTCAGTGCATTGCTTGCGGCAGCCATGGTCGTGTCCCTGGCGGCCTGCGGTTCCACCCCCGCCAGCACCGGCGGCTCCGGCGCCACCAGCGGCGGCGACGCGGCTCCCGCCTCCGGCGGCGAGGTCGTGGTCTACTCCCCCAACTCCGACACCGAGGTCAACGCGGTGATCCCCGCCTTTGAGGCGGCCACCGGCATCAAGGTGATCCTGCAGTCCATGGGCACCGGCGACGTGCTGGCCCGACTGGAGGCCGAGAAGGCCAATCCCCAGGCCGACGTGAACTGGGGCGCGGTGAACATGGCCTACTACACCGAGCACCCCGACCTGTACATGGAGTATGTCTCGCCCAACGACGCCAACCTCCCCGAGGCCTACCAGAACTCCACCGGCTACTTCACCAACACCAAGCTGTCCGGCAGCGCGGCGCTGCTGTTGAACCTGGACGTGTTTGAGGAGATCGGCCTCGATCCCAACGAGTTCACCGGCTACAAGGACCTGCTCCGTCCCGAGCTGAAGGGCCGCATCGCCATGGGCGATCCCACCGCCTCTTCCAGCGCCTGGGCCGAGCTGACCAACATGCTGCTGGTCATGGGCGACGAGCCCTACGACGAGAAGGCCTGGGAGTTCGTGGGCCAGTTCGTCGACCAGCTGGACGGCTCCATCCTGTCCTCCTCCTCCCAGATCTACAAGGCCACCGCGGACGGCGAGTACGCCGTGGGCGTGTCCTATGAAGATCCCTGCGTGGGCCTGCTGGAGGACGGCGCCACCAACCTGAAGGTGGTCTACCCCGAAGAGGGCGCGGTGTGGCTGCCCGCCGGCGTGGCCATCGTGGCCGGCTGCAAGAACGAGGAGAACGCCAAGAAATTCGTGGACTTCCTCATCTCCCAGGAAGGCCAGGAGTGCTATGCCGACACCTCCATCCGCCCCGTGCTGACCAGCGTGGAGAACACCAGCCCCAACATGCCTCCCTTCTCGGAGATCAACGTGGCCTATGAGGACATCGAGTACTGCGCCGAGATGCAGCCCCAGTGGCAGGAGCGCTGGATGGAACTGGTCACCGGCTGACGCAAACCGACACGGAATCTGAGATCATGGAGAGAGAGAAATGAGTGTTGACATTCGGATCAAAAACGCGGTCAAGCGCTATGGCGAGAACACCGTGATCAAGGATCTTTCCGTGGAGATCAAGGAGGGTGAATTTTTCACCCTCCTTGGCCCTTCCGGATGCGGAAAGACCACCCTTCTGCGGATGATCGCCGGCTTCAACTCCATCGAGGGAGGCGACTTCTTCTTTGGGCAGCGCCGCGTGAACGACATGGACCCCGCCAAGCGGAACATCGGCATGGTGTTCCAGAACTACGCCATCTTCCCCAACATGACGGTGAAGGACAACGTGGCGTTCGGCCTGAAGAACCGCAAGGTGCCCAAGGACCAGTGCGAAAAGGAGACCGACGAGTTCCTCAAGCTGATGCAGATCGACGAGTACCGCGACCGCATGCCGGAGCGCCTTTCCGGCGGCCAGCAGCAGCGCGTGGCCCTGGCCCGCGCGCTGGTCATCAAGCCGGACGTGCTGCTGATGGACGAACCCCTCTCCAACCTGGACGCCAAACTCCGGGTGGAGATGCGCACCGCCATCAAGGAGATCCAGAACCGCATCGGCATCACCACCGTCTACGTCACCCACGACCAGGAGGAGGCCATGGCGGTCTCCGACCGGATCGCCGTGATGAACGGGGGCGTGATCCAGCAGATCGGCCGCCCGCGTGACCTGTACCAGCGGCCGGAGAACCTGTTCGTGGCCACCTTCATCGGCCGCACCAACGTGCTGGATGCGAAGCTGGAGTGCGCGGGCGGCAAGGGCACCCTGACCTTTGCCGACGGGCACACGGTGGAACTGGACAACATCGACCCGGCGGCGGTGAGCCAGCCGGTGAAGGTGTCGGTGCGCCCCGAGGAGTTCGTCATCCAGCGGGACGCCTCCGCCCCCGGCGTGAGCGCCACGGTGGACGACAGCGTCTTTTTGGGCCTGAACACCCACTACTTCGTCCACCTGGACAGCGGTGAAAAGGTGGAGATCGTGATGGAGTCGGAGATCGAGCAGTCGGTGCCCAAGGGCACGGCCATCAAGCTGGCGGTGAAGACCCACAAGATCAACGTCTTTACCGCCGACGGCGCCCACACCCTCACAGTCAACGAAAACCGTCTTGAAGGGGTGGTGTGATGAAAGGCCGGCTCAGCGACGGGCGGGCGAAGCCCCGCCGGGACGTCTGGATGGCCATCTCGGTGGTCATCCTGGCGCTCTACGCACTCTTCATGATCTATCCGCTGTTCATGCTGCTGCGCAACGCAGTGATCGGCAACGGCGGCCAGTTCACCCTGGAATACTTCGTCAAATTCCTCTCCAAACAATACTACCTGGGCACCATCCTCAACTCCTTTGCGGTGAGTATCAGCGCCACCATCCTGACCATGGTCATCGGCGTGCCGCTGGCGTACTTCTACAATATGTATGAGATCAAGGGCGCCCGCTTCTTGCAGATCATCATCATCCTGTGCAGCATGTCCGCCCCCTTCATCGGGGCCTATTCCTGGATCCTGCTGCTGGGGCGCAACGGCCTGATCACCAACTTCATCAAGGACCTGACAGGCTTCCAGATGCCCAGCATCTACGGCTTCGGCGGCATCCTGCTGGTGCTCTGCCTGCAATTGTATCCGCTGGTGTTCCTGTATGTGTCCGGCGCGCTGAAAAACGTGGACAACACCCTGCTGGAGGCCAGCGAGAACATGGGCTGCACCGGTGTGAAGCGGTTCTTCACCGTCATCATCCCGCTGTGCGCGCCCACCATCATCGCGGCCATGCTCATGGTGTTCATGCGGGCCTTCGCCGACTTCGGCACCCCGCTGTTCATCGGCGAGGGCTACCGCACCTTCCCGGTGGAGATCTACAACTCCTTCATGAGTGAGACCGGCGGCGACACCCACTTCGCCTCGGCGGTGGCCGTGATCGCCATCATCATCACCGCCATCATCTTCCTGTTCCAGCGGTTCGTGAACAGCAAGTTCCAGTTCACCATGAACGCGCTGCATCCCATCGAGCGCAAAAAGGCCAAGGGCGTGCGGGGTGTGCTGATCCATGTGTTCTGCTACGGTGTGGTCACGGTGGCCTACGCGCCCCAGCTGTATGTGATCTACACCTCCTTCCAGAACACCTCCGGCAAGCTGTTTGTGGAGGGCTACTCCCTGGCCAGCTACACCGACGCGTTCTCCAAGCTGGGCAACGCCATCCCCAACACCTTCCTCATCGGTGGTGTGGCGCTGTTCATCATTGTGGCGCTGTCCATCCTGGTGGCCTACCTGGTGGTGCGCCGCAGCAACGTGGTGAGCAAGTTCATCGACACCCTCTCCATGGTGCCCTACGTCATCCCCGGCTCGGTGGTGGGCATCGCCCTCATCATGGCCTTCAGCAGCGGCCCCATCGTGCTGGTGGGCACCGCCACCATCATGATCGTGGCGCTGGTCATCCGCCGGAATTCCTACACCATCCGCTCCTCGGTGGCCACCCTGCAGCAGATCCCCATGTCCATTGAGGAGGCGGCCATCTCCCTGGGCAGCACCAAGATGAAGGCATTCTTCAAGGTGACCATGCCCATGATGTCCAACGGCATCATCTCCGGCGCGCTGCTCAGCTGGATCTCCATCATCACCGAGCTGTCCACCGGTATCCTGCTGTACAACTGGCGCACCACCACCCTGACCATCCAGATCTACACCTATGTATCCCGCGGCAGTTACGGTGTGGCGGCGGCCATGGCCTGTGTGCTCACGGTGATGACCACCATCTCCCTGCTGCTCTTCATCAAGTTCTCCAAGAACAAGAACATTACCTTCTGACAAACACAAAACAGCGCCCCTGTCTCGGGCATCGGGACAGGGGCGCCTTTTGTGTGCCGGCGGCCCGCAAAAAAGAGGCGGCCGGCCGCGACGACAGGGGCCGCCCCGCACGGAAGGGGCGCCGCGGCAGCACAGACCGCCGTTTTGTGCTATAATGGCACAAAGGGAAAGGCGGGGATGGGGATGAAGCGAGTGCTGGTCACCGGCGCGGGCGGCTTTGTGGGCGCCCGCATCATGGCGCAGCTGGGCGGGCGGCTGGAACTGGTGGCCGCCCCCGCCGGCGCGCTGCGCACAGCGGGGGAGCGGGAGGTGGAGCGGTTGGTGAAAACGGCCGCCCCCGACGCCATCCTGCACACGGCGGCCATCTCGGACACCGGATACTGCCAGCAGCATCCGGAGGAGTCCTTCCGGGCCAATGTGCTGGTGCCGGTGTGGCTGGCCCGGGCGGCCCGGCGCGCCGGGGCGAAGCTGGCGGCCTTCAGTTCCGACCAGGTCTACGCCGGGCTGGAGGGCCCCGGCCCCTTTGACGAAACAACGCCCCTGCGCCCCGCGAATGTCTACGGCCGCCACAAGCGGGAGGCGGAACTGCGGGTGCTGGAGGAACTGGACACGGCGGTGCTGCTGCGGGCCACCTGGATGTACGACCTGCCGGGGGGCGGGCTGCCCATCCGGGGCAACCTGCCCCTCAACCTGCGGGCGGCGGCCGCCGAGGGCACAAAACTCGCCTTTTCCACCCAGGATGTGCGGGGAGTCACCTGGGTGCGGCAGGCGGTGGAAAACCTGCCCGCCGCCCTGGATTGGCCGGGGGGCGTGTACAACTTCGGCAGTGAGAACAGCCGGGACATGTATGCCACCGCCCTGGAATTCTGCCGCCTGCTGGGCCTGGACCCGCCGCCGGTGGAGGCAGCGGACTGGGCCCGGTGCCTGGCCATGGACGGGGGCAGGGCCCGGCGGCTGGGGGCGGCGTTCGACGACACGGCGGCGGGCTTTGCCCGCTGCCTCGCCGCCCTTGGTCCGCAATGAGACAAAGAGAAAGGGCCGGCGCGCCGCCCTCCCGAGAGGGGAGCGGCGCGCCGGCCCTTCACCGCGGGGGACGCCTTTTTTATGAAAGGCGTCCCCCGATTTTTTAATCGCAGAACCACAGGGGCATCTCGTACTTGAAGGTGCGGTAGTTCTGCATGGTGCACTCGTAGGCGTATTGCCGGATGAGCACGCCGCTTTGGTCGTACTCGCCGAACACCATGGCCACGCCGCTGTTCACCGTCCAGTTGCCGCCCTCGCCGCAGAGGGAGCCGTTGGACACGATGCTGGAATAGGGCACCTCGAAGCTTTCCTCCAGCGAGAAGGTGCGCTTGTTTTCGTCGATGCGGTAGATGTACACCTGGCTGGTGACGTCGGTGTCATAGAGGCCGGTGCCCACGCTGTCCGCCACCGGCAGTTCCAGGTCGCGGCTGTTGATGGACCAGTAGTTGTTGTTGAAAAGGGACAGGTAGTACACCCCGTCCTGCCCGCCGTCGGCGTAGTACTCCACGCAGTGCTGGCCGTACTGGGGCACAAAGTTGCCGTCCTGTTCCAGGCAGGCGTCCGCGTAGGCGGTGTCCGCCCAGACCCGCTGGTCCCCCGCCAGCCAGTCCAGCGCGGGGGCGCCGTGGAGGTCCGCCACCTTCAGGATGGCGGAGGTCTCCCGGGAGGAGAGGATGAGGCTGTCGGCGCCGGGCAGGTACTGCAGGCTGTTCAGGTGGATCCAGTCCCGCTCGCCCGCCTGCCAGAAGAAGTCGTCGTCGGCGCCCACCGGGCGGGTGACGTCGTAGTAGTCCTTCAGCAGGACGCTGAAATCGATGAGTTCGGTCACCTCGCCGGTGACGGTGTCGATGGAGAGCAGCCGGTCCTCCACCGCTTCGCACCCCCGCTCCTCCGCCAGGGCCAGCACCTCGCCGTCGGTCCCCAGGCCGATGTCGTGGTGCAGGTCGTAGTTCCCCAGGTCGCACACCCAGGTCACCCGGCCCAGCCCGTCGATGCGGGCCAGCTTGGAGGAGGAGACGCAGGTGAGGATCTCGTCGCCGCAGAACAGCAGCCGGTCCAGCCCGTAGCCCTCCAGCACCATCTCGTAGCGCAGCACCCCGTCGTTGTCGAAAAAGAAGCCGTAGCCAAGGTAGCCGTTCACCCGCATCATGGCGAACAGCCCGTCCGCCTGGGCGGCGTCGGATCCGCCCTCGGTCACCTCCAGCCGGGTGGCGTAACCCGAGCGGGCCTCGGGCATCTCCACCGAAAAGCGGATGGTCTGCCGGGTGTTGCCCCAGCTGCCCTCCACCGTGAGGGTGACCTCGTTCACCTCCCCCGGCACCAGGCCGATGAGCTGGAATTCGTGGGTGCGGGTGTACTCTTTGCCGGAGATGTCCGCCGCCCGGGCGGTGAAGTCCGCCAGCCCCTCCACCCGCACGGTGTAGCTCACCGCGGTGGCAAGTTCGGTCTCAAAATAGAGGTACAGGCCGTTGCTGCCGGTGCCATAGGGGTTCAGGATGGCCAGGGGCATGGAGGCGGTCCACTCCAGGTCGGCGTTGTGTTTCAGTTCCTCCACCACCTGCCGCAACCGCTGCTGCACCTCCAGGTCGTAGTAGGTGAAATCCTCCTGCCCGATGTCCTGAGGCACCAGCTGCAGGGCTTTCAGCCCGCCGCCCAGGTCCGCCTCGGCCAGATCCACCTGCCACCGGCTGCTTTGGGCCACCACGTCGCCGGTGGAAAAGGTCCAGTCGGTGCGGGCGGCCTGCTCCCGGGCGGTGAAGGCCTTGGCCACCTGCACCACCACCAGGGGGGTGAGGAATGCCAGCATCAGCAGCACCGCGCCGGCCAGGGCCAGCCATTTCCAGTTGAACTTGGTCTTCATGGGGAGTCCTCCTGTTTTACACCAGATTCAGCACCAGCAACAGCAGCCCCACGGCCGTGAGGATGGCGCCGGTGAGGCGGTTCAGCAGCAGGGGCGCGGCCCGGGTGGCGATGCGGGCGGCCAGTTGGGCCCAGAGGAGGGTGAACACCACACACAGCGCCAGGGGGATGGGGTCGGGCGCGCTGCCCAGGGCAAAGTGGCTCACCGCGCCCAGCAGGGCGGAGAAGGTCATGATGAAGACGCTGGTGCCCACCGCGGTCTTCAGTTCGTAGCCCAGCAGGAAGGTGAGCACCATCAGCATCATCATGCCGCCCCCGGCGCCGAACACCCCGCACACAAGGCCCACCGCCCCGCCGCCGGCGGCGCTCACCCACACCGGGCGTTTCGCCGCGCCGGGGCCGCCGCTGTTCGCGGGCGCCAGGATGGGAAAGAAGAGAAACCGCAGCCCCAGCAGCAGGGCCATCACCACCGAAAAGCCGCCCAAGGTGGCGTCCGGCAGAAAGGTGGACAGCCAGCTGCCCGCCAGCGTCATGGTCAGCACGCCGGCCATCATCACCAGCCCATGCCGGATGTCGATGGCGCCGCTTTTGGCATAGGTGCGGGCGCTGGCGGCGCTGGCCAGCACATCGCTGGCCAGGGCGATGCCGATGGCCTGGTAGGCGGGCATGCCCAGCAGGGTCACCAGCATGGGGGTGATCACGGTGGCGGCGCTCAGCCCGGCAAAGCCGGTGCCCAGGCCCGCCCCCGCGCCCGCCAGGAAACAGACCAGGATCTCATACAAAATCGCGCTCAAAACAGGGAACTTCCTTTCAGGGAGGATGTGTGGGGTAACTCCACGATACCAGAGACGGCTTAACCGGGGCTAAAGGCGGCGCGGCCCCGCGCAAAACAAGGCTGCCGGCGCGGCCCTTCCGCCGCCATGCTCACAGGGCGATTATACCACGCTTTCGGATGCATGGCGAAAAAAGTTTGGGACAAAAAGAGAGGCTCCGCCCAGAAGGGGAGCCTCGGCAGGGGAAAACAACCCCGGCGCGCCGTTTTTGCTGGTGCGCCGGGGTGTTGCGGTTTATTCAGTGCGCCCTGCAGGCGCCCGCGGGACTACCGTGGGCGCCTGATGGCGGCCCGGGCGGCGGTGCTCGGTGCGAACGGCCGCGGCGGGCGGAACGGGTCGCGCCGCTGCGCGGGGGTGCGGGGGCGCGCCCCGGCGGATGGGAATGCTGCCCGCGGCCTTTTTGCGCCGTCAGAGGGCGGGGTCCAGCAGCCGCGCGGCGATCAGCCGGCCAGAGGGGATGCCGTCCTGCTCACTGGCCTCAAAGGTCCCCTGCACCGTGACGGTGGTGTCCGGGTCGGGGCAGGCGTCCGGGTCGGAGAGGAAAAGTTCGAACCCCTGGGCGCAGCAGCCGCCGGCGTCGGCAACGACGCAGGCCAGGTGGCGGACCCCCGTCTCCGGCTCCTCGTACAGGATGAACCGGCCCCGCATCCGCACGGTCTTGCCGTCGTAGGCCTCCGGGGACATGACCATGTTGAAAATCTCGGAATAGGCGGCCACAGCGCTCAGGGGCGTCAGGTCCACATCGGCGGGCGCAGCGCTCTCCGGCACGCCTTCTGCGGCGGGGGCGGGCTCCTCCGCGGTCGGCGTAGAGCCGGGCGGGGGGTCTGACGGCGCGGGCTCCTCCGCAGTCGGAGGAGCGGGTTCGGGCGGCGCCGGGGCCGCCGGCGCGGGGCGGAGGGGCTGCTTCACAGGCGGGGCGGGCGCGGGGGCGGGCGCGGCACTGGCGGCAGGGGGCGGCGCGGCGCCCGCCGCGGGCGTTCGCCCGCAGGCACAGCACAGCGCGCCCAGCCACACAGCCAGCAGCAGGGCACAGGCGGTTTTGCTCATGCGGCACCTCCCCGCAGCCGCCCCACTGCCCAGAAGAGCGAAAAGGCCGCCAGTTCCACCGCCACAACGGTGGCCCCCACCGGCGTGCCCGCGAGGACGGCGGTGAGGATCCCCACCGCGGCGCAGGTCACCGACAGCGCCGCGGCGACCACGGTGACGGCGCGAAAACTGCCGAACACCTGCATGGCGGAGACGGCGGGAAAGACCACCAGCGCCGAGACCAGCAGGGAGCCCACCAGCCGCATGGACAGCACGATGACCGCCGCGAAGAGCAGCGCCAGCAGCAGGTCCAGCCGCTTTGTGCCGACGCCCGCGGCCCGGGAAAAATCCTCGTCGAAGGTCACCGCGAAGAGTTTGTTGTAAAACAGCAGGAACAGCGTTACCACAACAGCCGCCGCCCCGGCGCACAGCCACACCTCCGCCGGGGTCAGTGTCAGGATGGATGTGGACCCGAAGAGAGTGGTGCACACGTCGCCCGAGAGGTTGGAGGACGCCGCGAACAGGTTCATCAGAAGGTAGCCGGCGGCCAGCGACCCGACGGAGAGGATGGCGATGGCCGCGTCCCCCCGCATCCGGGCGCTATGGCCGGAGCGCAGCAGCAGGACGGCGCAGACCATCGTGAGGGCCAGGGTCAGGGGCATCCGGTCGGCCAGCCCGGCCACCGCGGCCACGGACATGGACCCAAACGCCACATGGGAGAGGCCGTCCCCGATGAAGGAGAGGCGCCTGAGCACCAGGGTGACCCCCAGCAGGGAGGAGCACAGCGCGATCAGCACGCCGGCGGCCAACGCGCAGCGGACAAAGGGGTAAGACCAGTAAAAGGCGAGTTTCGCGAACAGCGCGGTCACAGGGCCTCGCCTCCCTCTGCCTGCCCGGCGAAAATGGAGGGGCCAAAGCGCTGCCGGAACGCATCCGGGGACCCGCAAAAGGGGACCTCCCCCAGATGCAGCACACGGCTGGCGTGCCGGAGAACGGCGTCTGTGTCGTGGGAGATCATGATCACGGTCATGCCCTGCTGCCGGTTGAGCCGGCCGATCAGGGCGTACAGCCGGGCGGCCGCCTCCGGATCCAGGCCGGCGGCGGGCTCGTCCAGCAACAACAGGCCGCGGGCGGCGCACAGCGCCCGGGCCAGCAGCACCCGCCGCTGCTGGCCGCCGGAGAGGGCCCGGTAGCAGCGCCCCGCGAGGTGGTCGATCCGCAGCTGTTCCATGGCGTTTTGGGCCAGCCGTTTTTCCGCGCTGTTGTAGAAAGGGCGAAGCCCGCAGCGCCCCTGGCAGCCGGAGAGCACGACCTCCCGCACCGAGGCGGGAAAATCCCTCTGGGCCGCCGTCTGCTGGGGCAGATAGCCGATCTCCCGCCGGTGCAGCCCGCCGGCCAGCCGGACGCTGCCGCCGAGGGGCGGCAGCAGGCCCAGAAGGGTCTTCGCCAGCGTGGTCTTTCCGCGTCCGTTTTCCCCGGTCACACAGAGAAAATCGCCGGCAAAGACCTGAAGGTCAAGGCCCTGCAGAACGGGCCGTCCCGGATGGCCTGCCGAGAGATCGGTGCAGATCAGTTGTACCATGGCGCACCTCCATCACCGCAGGGCCTGCCGCAGCACCCGCAGGTTCTGCTCCATCACGGCCAGATAGGTGGCGCCGTTCTCCACGTCCCGGGCGGTGGTGCCCTGCATGGAGTCCAGTGTCAGCACCGCCAGATCCTTCGCCCGGGTGCTGCGGACCACCGTCTCCGCCAGGCCGTGACCGCCCCCCTCGATGGTCAGCACACAGGTCAGCCGCAGTTCGTCGGCTTTGCGGGCCAGGAAGGACACCGTCTCGAAGCTGGCCTCGCTCTCGGCGGAGCAGCCCGCGAAGGCGGCGTAATAGTCCAGCCCGTAGTCCTCCGTGAGATAACGGAAGGGGAAACGGTCGGCGAACAGAAGGGTGCGGACCGCGGCGCCGTCCACCGCCTGCCGGTATTCGCCGTCCAGGGCGTCGAGCGCCTCGGCGTAGGCGGCGGCGTTCGCGCGGTACTCGTCGCCCCGGTCGGTGTCCAGCTGTGCCAGCGCGTCCGCAAGGCGCTCGCAAAAGAACCGGGCGTTTTTCAGCGAGAGCCACACATGCTCGTCCCGCTCCGGCCCCTCCCCGGCCGCCTCGTCCCCCTCCGCCGCCGGTTCCGGCTGCATCCCCGGCTTGCACTCCTCGGGCAGGGCGCCGTCCTCCAAAAGGTCCAGCAGACGGATGACCTTTCTGTCCGGCGCGGCCGCCTGGCGCAGCGCGTCGTCCACCCATCCGTCCGATTCGCCCCCTACGCAGACGAACAGGTCGCAGCCGGAAATGCGCGCCAGGTCCTCCGCCGAGGGCTGGTAGCTGTGCAGGTCCACGCCGCTGTCCAGCAGCAGGGTGAGTTCTGCGCCCTCCGCGGCTTCGCCCAGGATCTGCCGCACCCAGTCATAGGCGGGAAAGATGGTGGCCACGATGCGCAGCCGGGGGGCGTCGGCGGCCCGGCCGCCGGCGGGGGCGTGCCCGCAGCCTGTCAGCAGCCCGGCCACGGTCCCCAGGGCAAGGAAAAAAGCGAGTATTCTTTTCATGGAAGGAACCTCCGAATGACATGATTGAAAAATGGGCGCAAAAAAACAAGGGAGGGGCAACGCCGAACAGGCCGGCTGTGAACAGCCGGCTGCCTCCCTTGTTTGCGCTTGTCAATTCGAAAGTTTTACCTTGTGTGTGATCAGGGTGGCGGGCCGCAGCGGCGGGCGCACCGAAAGCCGCGGCGGGCCCAAAAGCCACGCCGCCGCCCCGGCGGCCGGCAGTGCGGCGCCCGCGGCCAGCGCCAGCGTTTGCAGCGCCTCTTCGCAGGCCTCCAGCTGGGCGCAGACGGGGCAGCCGTGGCCGGAACAGTCGTGGTCCGCCTCCACGGCGAGAAAAACCACCGAGCCGAGTATGACGAACAGCACCGCCGCCGCGATCAGCCACGACAGCACGCGGGTCTTTTTCATCATGCTCGCCTCCTTTCGCTCCGTCCGGCAGGCCGCGCGGGGGATGAGCCGCCGGCCTGCAAACCAGCATACCCGAGCCGGGCCGGCTTGTCAACATGCCCCCCGCCCCCTTGCGGGTGAACCGGGCAGAAGAAAACCCCGGCGCACCGCGAAAAGCGGTGCGCCGGGGTGTTGCGGTTTATTCAGTGCGCCTTGCCGGCACCCGCGGGATTACCGGGGGTACTTGATGGCAGCCTGCGCGGCGGCCAGACGGGCGATGGGCACACGGAAGGGAGAGCAGGACACATAGTCCAGGCCAACGCGATGGCAGAACTCCACGCTGGTGGGGTCGCCGCCGTGCTCGCCGCAGATGCCCAGGCCCAGGTCGGGGCGGGTCTGACGGCCCAGCTTCGCGGCCATCTCCACCAGCTTGCCCACGCCCTTCTGGTCCAGGTGAGCGAAGGGATCGCTCTCGTAGACCTTGTTGTCGTAGTAGTAGCTGAGGAACTTGCCCGCGTCGTCGCGGCTGAAGCCGAAGGTCATCTGGGTCAGGTCGTTGGTGCCGAAGCTGAAGAACTCGGCCTCGGTGGCGATCTCGTCGGCGGTGAGGGCCGCGCGGGGGATCTCGATCATGGTGCCCACTTCGTACTTCATGTCAACACCGGCGTCGGCGATCAGCTTGTCGGCGGTGGCCACGACCACGTCCTTGACAAACTTCAGCTCCTTGACCTCGCCCACCAGGGGGATCATGATGTGGGGAACGATCTTCAGGCCGGTCTCCTTGGAGACGTTGATGGCGGCGTTGATCACAGCGGTGGTCTGCATCTCGGCGATCTCGGGGTAGGAGACGGCCAGACGGCAGCCGCGGTGGCCCATCATCGGGTTGAACTCGTGCAGGCTGTTGATGACGTTGTGCAGCTCTTCCACGCTGATGTTCAGATCCTGGGCCAGATCCACGATCTCCTCCTCCTTGGTGGGCAGGAACTCATGGAGCGGGGGATCCAGGTAACGCACGGTCATCGGGCGCTCGCCCATGACCTTGTACATGGCTTCGAAGTCACCCTGCTGATAGGGCAGGATCTTGGCCAGAGCCTTCTTGCGCTCTTCCACGGTCTTGGCCACGATCATCTCGCGCATGGCCTTGATGCGGTCGGCCTCGAAGAACATATGCTCGGTGCGGCACAGGCCGATGCCCTCGGCACCGAAGTCAACGCCCTGCTTGGCGTCGCGCGGGTTGTCGGCGTTGGTGAACACCTTCAGCTGACGGGCAGCGTCCGCCCAGCCCATGAACCGGCCGAAGTCGCCGCTGATGGAGGCGTCCACGGTGGGGATGGCCTCGCCGTAGATGTTGCCGGTGGAGCCGTCGATGGAGATCCAGTCGCCCCGCTTGTAGGTCTTGCCGGCCAGGGTGAACTGCTGCTTGTCGTAGTCCACCACGATGTCGCCGCAGCCGGACACGCAGCAGGTGCCCATGCCGCGGGCAACCACGGCGGCGTGGCTGGTCATACCGCCGCGCACGGTCAGGATGCCCTGGGCCACGGCCATGCCCTCGATGTCCTCGGGGCTGGTCTCCAGACGCACCAGAACGACCTTCTTCATCTCGCCGCTCTCCACGCACTCCTTGGCGTCCTCAGCGGTGAACACCACCTGGCCGCAGGCAGCGCCCGGGCTGGCGGCCAGGCCCTTGCCGATGACCTCGGCCTTCTTCAGGGCCTCGGCGTCGAACTGGGGATGCAGCAGGCTGTCCAGCTGCTTGGGCTCCACGCGCAGCACGGCCTCGCGCTCGTCGATCATGCCCTCGTCCACCAGGTCCACGGCGATCTTCAGGGCGGCGGCGGCGGTGCGCTTGCCGTTGCGGGTCTGCAGC
>DSLFC04102__coassemble_663_pt1 | contig 38068 bp, 31 predicted proteins | sample DSLFC04102__metabat2_high_PE_037 | metagenome-assembled genome bin DSLFC04102
ATTCTGCCCGCGCCGCCGCGCTTTCTTGCCGCGTTCACCGCTGCACGAAGAACAGCTCGTACCAAAGGATGAAGCTGTAAAAACTCCAGATTTTCGTCATGCCGCCGTTCCTGCCCGCCTTGTGAGCGTCCAGCAGCTTCAAAAGCTGAGGCACGTTGAAGAACTGTTCGGCCACCGGGCCCTGGAACTTCTCCCGCACCATGTTGTAATATTTGTCCTGGCGCAGCCAGTCGTTCAGCGGCACCGGGAAGCCCAGTTTGCGCCGCTTGGCCACGCTCTCGGGCAGCTGGTCCAGCGCCGCGGCCCGCAGGGCGATCTTGGTCTCGGTCTTGGAGGAGCGGTATTCCACCGGCAGCGAGAGCGCCAGTTCCAGCATCTCCCGGTCCAAAAAGGGCACCCGCAGTTCCAGGCTGTTGGCCATGCTCATCCGGTCGGCCTTCAGAAGGATGTCGTAGAGCATCCAGGTGTGGATGTCCACCCATTGCAGCTGGGTGGGCTCATCCAGGTCTTTCACATGGTCGAAATAGGGCTTGAAATACTCCTCGGGGGCCTTGTCGCGGTAGTCCTTTTTGAGATATTTGTCCCGCTCGGCGGGGCTTTCGAACACATAGTTCGCCCGCATGCACCGCTGCCAGGGCTCCTGCGCCCCCCGCACCAGGAAGTGCCGGCCCTTGAATTCCGGCAGCGCCTTCGCCACCGCCCCGGCGGCCTTGCGCAGGGGCCGGGGGATCTTGCCGTACTCCTCAAAGTGGTGGGCCGCGCAGTACAGCGGATAGCCGCCGAACAACTCGTCCGCCCCCTCGCCGCTCAAGACCACCTTCACATACCGGGCGGCGTTTTGGGTGAGGAAATAGAGGGGCACCTCGCTGGGGTTGGGCATCGGCTCGTCCAGGTACCACTGGATCGTCCGGTTGGCCTCGAAGAATTCGTCGGCGCTCACCTTGTTGGCGATGCTGGGCACGCCGATTTCCTTGCTGAAAGCCTGGGCGTAGGGCAGTTCGGAATACTTCTCCTCCTCGTAGCCCACGCTGAAACTCTTCACATGGGGGGTGCCCTTGGCCACCTCGTTCACCACAAAGCTGGAGTCCACCCCGGAGGAGAGGAAGCACCCAACCTCCACGTCGGCGATCTGGTGCACCCGCACGCTCTCGGCAAAGGTGTCGGCGATGGCCTTTTTCCACTCCTCCAGCGTCTTGGTGTGGTCCACATGGTAGGCGATGTCGTAATAGCGGCTCACCGTCAGCTTGCCGTCCTTGAAGGTGAAGCGGTGGGCCCCCGGCAGCTTGTAGACGTTTTTGAACATGGTCTCGGCGTTCGGGATGTACTCGATGGAGAGATACTCCGGCAGCCGTTCCTCATTCAGTTCCTTCACAAAGCCGGGGTGGGGCAGGAAACTTTTAATTTCGCTGCCGAACAGCAGCAGGTCGTGGTTCTGGTAATAGTAAAAGGGCTTGATGCCGAAGATGTCCCGGGCGCCGAAGAGGGTGCGGTTCGCCTTGTCCCAGATGACGAAGGAGAACATTCCCCGCAGCTTCTCCGGCAGCGCCTCGCCCCACTCCTCATACCCGTGCAGCAGCACCTCGGTGTCCGAGTGGGTGGCGAACACATGGCCCGCCGCCTCCAGCTGGCCGCGCAGTTCCATGAAATTGTAGATCTCCCCGTTGAACACCGTCACCAGGGTTTTGTCCTCGTTGAACATGGGCTGGCTGCCGCCCTCCAGGTCGATGATGGACAGCCGCCGGTGCCCCAGCGCCGCCCGCTCGTCCACATAAAAGCCCTCGCCGTCCGGCCCGCGGTGGGCGATGAGGTCGGCCATGGCCTTCAGCGTCTTTTTTGCCTCTTCCAGATCATGCTTTGCGCTCACAAAGCCGGTAATTCCACACATGGGCGTCTCCTTTTGCCTGTCAGTCCACCAGGCCCTTGTTGCCGAAATAGCGCTTGTACTTGCGGTAGTTGTTCAGCTGGTTCTTGATGTACCAGACGCGGCGTTTGAGGCCCGCGTCCTCCTTGCAGAACAGCTGGTGGCTCACCTTGCCCTGGCGCATCAGTTCCCTGGCCTCGGCCAGCAGCGCCTCGTCCTTCAGGTACTTCTTCAAAATGCCCGCCGGGGCGATCATCCACAGATGGCGGGCGTCGGCGATGGTCAGGCCCTGCTCCTTGTGCTCCACCACGTCCTCCACCAGCCATTTGGCCAGGTTGTAGCCGCTGGCGGTGACAAAAAAGCTGCTGCGCCCCTGGCGGGGGTTCATCTCAAACAGCTTGTACTGGCCGTCCCGGGCGTCGTACTTCATGTCGAAGTTGGAAAAGCCCTCCCAGCCCACGTCCTCCAGAAAGGCCCGCATCTTCTCCAGCAGCGCGTCGTCCCGCGTGTTGATGATGGCCGCGTAGTTGCCGATGCCCTCGGGGGTCTGCTCCTCCAGCAGGGGCCGGCCCAGAGCCATCAGCTTCACCTTGTGGTCCAGCCCGGAATAGCAGTTCAGCACCCGCATGCAGTTGTCGTCGCCGGGGATGTACTCCTGCAGCACCAGATTGTCCTGGTAGCTGGAGGAGTAGATGGCGGCGGTGATGGCGTCGAACTCCTCTTTGTTGTAGGCCACGAACACCTTCTTCTTGTGGGGGAACTTGCAGTTCCAGTAGGCCACGCTGTTGCTGGCCTTGATGATGCAGGGGAAGGGGAAGGGCAGTTCCACCGTCTTGTAGTTCTCGCTGGTGCAGCCAAAGGTGCGGGGGTAGGCAAGGCCGTGCCGCTGGCAGGCCTTGTAAAAGAATTCCTTGGTGTCCAGTTCCGCCACCAGTTCAGGGGTGGGGCAGGCGAATTTGTAAAAGGGTTCCAGCGCCGCCCGGTTGCGGGCCATCAGGCCGGTGTAGTTGTCGCCGCAGCTCACCAGCACCAGCGTCTTGCCGCCGTGGGCCCTGGCAAAGCCGGTGAGGGTGCGCACGAACACGGCGTCGTCCTCCAGGTCCGGCTCGATCACCGCCACCTTCACCAGCTTCGAGTTGGCGGTGGCGGCCAGCGCCCCCTTGCCGATGGCAAGGCTGGTCACGCCGTATTCCATGTAAAAGCTGCGGGCCATGCCGTATACATTGGCGTCGCTGCCCAGCAGAACGGGCAGAAGATCGGTCATATCCATCACCTTGTTCTTTTTGTGCCGCGGGCGGGTGCGCCCGCGCTTTCGTATCTTGTCTATTTTACTTCTTTTGGCCCGCCCTTGTCAATTTCCCGCCCGCCGCCGCGCCCTCTTTTAAACCGCCGCTGTTTGTAGTATAATAAACTCTATATCGGGTCGTTTACACCCCGGTGGGAAAGGAACAAAAACAGTATGTGCGGAATCGTGGGATTTTGCGGCCGGCGGGCCGACCGGGAGGAAATACTGCACCGGATGATGGAGGCCATCGCCCACCGCGGGCCGGACGGCGAGGGCAGCTATTTCGGCGACGGGGCGGCGCTGGGGCACCGGCGGCTGTCCATCATCGACATCGAGGGCGGGCGCCAGCCCATGTTCAACGAGACGGGGCGCCTGGTGGTGGTGTTCAACGGGGAGATCTACAACTTTATGGAACTCCGGGAACAGCTTGCCGCCGCCGGCCACACCTTTGCCAGCGACCACTCGGACACCGAGGTCCTGCTCCACGGCTACGAGGAGTGGGGCGAGGGGATGCTGGAAAAGCTGCGGGGGATGTTCTCCTTCGCCCTCTGGAACGAGGACGACCAGAGCCTCCTCTGCGCCCGGGACCCCTTCGGCATCAAGCCTTTTTATTATTACACCAACGACGAGGGAGAGCTGCTCTTCGGCAGCGAGATCAAGAGCTTTCTGCCCCATCCCGGCTTCCGAAAGGAGCTGAACGAGGAGCGGCTGGAGCTCTACCTCACCTACCAGTATTCCCCGGGGGAGGACACCTTTTTCAAGGGCGTGAAAAAACTGCTGCCCGCCCACTGGCTGCGCTGGAAGGCGGGCGAGGTGACCACCGGCCGCTACTGGCAGCCGGAATTCGAGGCGGACGACGGCCCCGACCTGGCCGGCTGGGAGGACAAAATTGAAAGCGCCATGAAGGAGAGCGTGGCCGCCCACAAGATCGCCGACGTGGAGGTGGGCTCCTTCCTCTCCTCCGGGGTGGACTCCAGCTACATGGCCTGCCTGGCCAAGGTGGACAAGACCTTCACCGTTGGCTTCGCGGACAAGCAGTACGACGAGACGGAGTATGCCGCCGCGTTCAGCAAATTTCTGGGGGTGAAGAATTTCGCCTACCGCATCGAGCCGGAGGAGTACTGGGCCAACCTCGGCCGCATCCAGTACCACATGGACGAGCCCCTGGCGGACGCCGCCAGCGTCGCCCTCTATTTTGTGAACCGGGAGGCGGCCAGACAGGTGAAGGTGTGTCTTTCCGGCGAGGGCGCGGACGAATTCTTCGGCGGCTACAACATCTACAAGGAGCCCTTCACCGTCAGCTGGTACGACCGGCTGCCCCTGCCCCTGCGCCGGGCGGTGGGCGCTGTGGCCGGGCTGCTGCCCCCGGTGCACGGGGTGAATTTCCTGGTGCGGCGCGCAAAGCCCCTGGAAGAGCGCTACATCGGCAACACCAACCTGATGGGCGAGCGGCAGAAGAAAAAGCTGCTCCGGCATTACACCGGGCGGGTCAAGCCCACCGACCTCTCCCGCCCCCTCTTTGAAAAGACCAAAGGGCAGGACCCGGTCACCCGGATGCAGTACACCGATCTGCACCTGTGGCTGGCGGGGGACATCCTGCTGAAAGCGGACAAGATGAGCATGGCCAACAGCCTGGAACTGCGGGTGCCTTTCCTGGACAAAGAGGTGTTCGAGGTGGCGCGGCACATCCCGGTGAAGTACCGGGCCAACGCCGAAGGCACGAAACTGGCCATGCGGGGGGCGGCCGCCCGCAGCATCCCCGAGCGCACCGCCGACAAGAAGAAGCTGGGCTTCCCGGTGCCGGTGCGCGCCTGGCTGCGGCAGGAACAATACGCCGCCGTGGTGCGAAAGGCCTTTGAAAGCGAGGCCGCGGCCCGGTTCTTCAAGCTGCGGGAGCTGCAAAAACTGCTGGACGACCATGTGGCCGGCAGGCGGGACAACTGGCGCCAGATCTGGTGCGTGTTCATGTTCCTTGTCTGGTACGACGAATATTTTGTCAAGCGCTGAGCATAAAGCAACAAAAAAGGAGGGCTGATCTATGAGACTTTCCGAGTTGATGGAAGGGCTGGACTACCTGGTGCTGCAGGGCAGCGCCGAGGCGGAGGTGGCCGACGTGGCCTACGACTCCCGAAAGGTGCGGCCGGGCTTTGCCTTTGTGTGCGTGGTGGGCACCAGCCGCGACAGCCACGACTACGCCGGGGACGTGGCCGCCGCCGGGGCCAGCGTGCTGGTGATCCAGCACAAGCTGGACGAGATGCCCGCCGGGGTCACGGTGGTGCAGGTGGAGAACAGCCGGCACGCCCTGGCCATCATGAGCTGCAACCTCTTCGGCAACCCGTCCCGCAAGATGACCATGATCGGCGTCACCGGCACCAAGGGCAAGACCACCACCGCCCACATGATCCGGGCGGCGATGCTGGCGGCGGGCAAAAAGTGCGGCATCATCGGCACCAACGGCACCGCCTTCGCCGGCGAGCAGCACGCCCTTGTCAACACCACCCCCGAGAGTTACGAACTGCAAAAGCTTTTCTCCGAGATGCTCGCCGCCGGGTGCGACAGCGTGGTGATGGAGGTGTCCAGCCAGGGGCTGATGATGGGCCGGGTGGACGGCATCCACTTCGACGTGGGCGTCTTCACCAACCTCTACCCCGACCACATCGGCGGCCCCGGCGAGCACCAGAGTTTTGAGGAGTACCGCGCCTGGAAGGGCCAGCTGTTCCGCCGCTGCGACGTGGGCGTGGTGAACGCCGACGACAAGAACTGCAACACCCTGCTGGCGGGCCACACCTGCCGGCTGGTGCGCTACGCCATGCACAAGGACGCCGACTTCATGGGCCGCGACCTGCGGCTGGAGCGGGGCGAAAACTTTCTGGGCATCTCCTACCAGCTCACCGGCGTGTGGAACGCCCGGGTCAAGGTGAACATGCCGGGCGAGTTCAGCGTCTACAACTCCCTGGCCGCCCTGGCGGTGGGGCATGTGCTGGGCCTTCCGCTGGAGGCGGTGTGCCGTGGCCTCGAGCAGGTGAGCGTCAAGGGCCGGGTGGAGTTGGTGCCGGTGAGCAAGCGGTTCACCGTGCTCATCGACTTTGCCCACAACGAGGCGGGCACCGAGAACCTGCTCACCACCCTGCGGGCCTACGGCCCCAAGCGGCTGGTGGTGCTCTTCGGCTGCGGCGGCGACCGCAGCCGCCTGCGCCGCTACGGCATGGGCGAGGTGGCCAGCCGCCTGGCGGATTTCCTCATCCTCACCGAGGACAACAACCGCTTTGAAGAGGTGGAGGCCATCCTGGCGGACATCAAGATCGGCATCTCCCAGGGCCGCCCCGACGTGCCCTATGTGGAGATCCCCGACCGGCTGGACGCCCTGCACTACGCGCTGGACCACGCCCAGGACGGCGACATGATCGCCGTCATCGGCAAGGGCCACGAGACCTACCGGGACCGCAAGGGCAAGAAGACCCCCTTCCTGGAGCGGGAACTGCTGCTGGAATACGCCCACGAGATCGGGCTGGAGTAAAGCCCGGAGAATACAACGAAACACAAGGAAGCGAAGGAACCCATGTCCATCATCGGTATTGATCTTGGAACCACCAACAGCCTGGCCGCGGTGTATCAGAACGGCGCCAGCCGCCTGATCCCCAACGCCTTCGGCGAATATCTCACCCCCAGCGTCGTCAGCCTGGACGAGGACGGCACCGTGCTGGTGGGCAAGGCCGCCAAAGAGCGGCTCATCACCCATCCGGGGCGCACCGCGGCCGCTTTCAAGCGGGCCATGGGCACCGCGAAGACCTTCTCCCTGGGCGACAAAGAGTTTCTGCCGGAGGAACTGTCGGCCCTGGTGCTGCGCCGCCTGAAGGAGGACGCCGAGGCCTTTCTCGGTCAGCCGGTGGAGGAGGCGGTGGTCAGCGTGCCCGCCTATTTCACCGACGCCCAGCGGGCCGCCACCAAGCGGGCGGGCAAGCTGGCGGGCCTCAAGGTGGACCGGCTCATCAACGAGCCCAGCGCCGCCGCCCTGGCCTGCTACGACCCCGACCAGGGGGACGCGGCCTTTCTGGTCTACGATTTCGGCGGCGGCACGCTGGACGTCTCGGTGGTGGACTGCTTTGAGAATGTGGTGAACATCCTGGCCGTCAGCGGCGACAACCAGCTGGGCGGCAACGACCTGGACGCCGCCATCGCCCTGCTGTACTGCCAGGAGAACGCCATTGATTACAACGGGCTGGACCCCAGCGCCCGGGCCATCCTGCTGTCCCAGGCCGAGCAGTGCAAACAGACCCTCACCACCGCCCCCATGGCGGTGATGGTGCTGGACCTGCCGGGCCTCAAGGGCTCCATGAGCCTCACCGGCCAGAAACTCATCGAGAACGCCGCCACCCTCTTCGGGCGGATGCGCACCCCGCTGCAGAAGGCCCTGCGGGACAGCGGCCTCGCCCCCCGGGAACTGGCGGGCGTGGTGCCGGTGGGCGGCAGCTGCAAGATGCCGGTGGTGCGCCAGTATCTCGCGCACCTGCTGGGCCGCCCGCTGCTGGATTCCGGCCACCCGGACACGGTGGTGGCCCAGGGCGCGGGCCTCTACGCCGCCATGAAGGAGCGGAAAAGCGAACTGCGCCAGATGGTGCTCACCGACCTGTGCCCCTTCACCCTGGGGGTGGGGGTACATAACCCCGCGGACGAGGACAATCCCATCATGAGCCCCATCATCGAGCGCAACAGCGCCCTGCCCACCAGCAAGGTGGAAAAGTATTACACCGTCAGCGCCGGGCAGACCCGGCTGCGCATCCAGGTGTACCAGGGCGAAGCGATGTACTGCGCCGACAACCGCAAGCTGGGCGAGTTGAACCTGTCGGTCCCCGCCGGCCCCGCCGGCCAGGAGGGCGCGGCGGTGCGCTTCACCTACGACATCAACGGCATCCTGGAGGTGGAGGCCCAGAGCCTGACCACCGGCGAGGCTATCCGCGCGGTGCTGGTGGGCCAGGGCAGCGGCCTCACCGAGGCCCAGGCGAAGGAGCGGCTGGAGCAGCTGCAGAGCCTGAAGATCCACCCCCGCGACCGGGAGGAGAACCGCCTGCTCATCGCCCGGGGCGAGCGGCTGTGGAAGGAGACCCTGGGCGAGGTGCGCGAGCAGGTGGGCCGGGTGATGGAGGCATTCCAGGAGGAACTGGCCAGCCAGGAGCCCGCCCGCATCCTGCGTGCCAGCCGCCGCTGCAAGGAGATGCTGGACCGGCTGGAGGCCGGCAGCGGGCTGGACGACCAGAGCTGGGACGACTATTTTGACGACGAGGGCGACGAGGACGACGAATGAACTTCTGGCAGATTCTGGGCATTGAGCCCACCGCCGACACGGCGGCCATCCGGCACGCCTACGCGGAAAAGACGAGGGCGTGCCACCCCGAGGAGGACCCGGAGGGGTTTGACCGGTTGCACACCGCCTTCAGCGAGGCGATGCAGTATGCCCGGCGCGCCCGCCGCCCCGGCGCGGCGGCGCCCCGGCCGGAAAAGGCCCCCGGCGGTCCGGCCCCGGCGGCCCCCGCTGTGACCGGCAGCCGGGAGAGCTGCCTTGCCGCCGAGCAGGCGGCCTATCTGGAATGGATGAAGAAAAACGGCTCCGCCGCCCGGCAGGCGGGTGGAAGCGGCGAGTTCGACTTCACCGCCGCCGACGCCGGCGGCCGCCGCGCCCCCGCGCGGGAGAAAGAGCCGAAGGACGGCGAAGAAGAACCCCAACCTTCCAGGGCGGCGCGGCCGGCCGCCCCGCCGGAGCAGCAGTTCGACTTTGACCACCTGCCCGAGCAGGTCAGCCGGCAGCGGCGCCAGCGGGCGCAGGCGCTGGTGGAGCAACTGTGTTCGGCCCGCGGCGCCGGCGCCTGGCGGACCGCAGACCTGCTGGAGGGCGAGGAGTTCCGCGCCCTTCAGCACACCCCGGAATTTTTGGAGCAGCTGGTCCAGATGCTGCAAAAAGAACCCGCCTGCCTGGACAAGCTGGCGATGGACCTGATCTATGCCTACGACCTGCCCGGGCTGGAAAAGGCGCAGCGTCCCGCGCCGGACGCGGCCCACGAGGCCCTCTTTGCCCTGCTGCGCCCCCGCTGGCAGGCCCACTGCCAGGCGCAGCAGGAGCGGGAAAAAAGGCGCAGCGCCGGCGCGACGCTGGCCTTCGTGCTGGGCCTGTGGGCGTGCGTTTCCGTGTCGATGCTGGGCGTGTTCAACACGCTGCCCCCCTACGGCCGGTGGCAGGCTGCCACGGCGTGCGGCGCGCTGGCGGCCTTTGCCGCGTGGCGGGTGCGCGCCAGCGGAAAAAAACTCAGCACCGCCACCATCACACGGCGCTGCTTCCAGCTGTTGCTGCTGGGGCTGCTCTCCCGCAGCGCGGGCCTGGCCAGTGCCGGCGGCCTGCTGTCCTGCTTCGTGGCCGCCGCCCTGCCCGGGCTGGGATGGTTCCGCCGCCGCAGCCGCCGCATCCGCCTGCGCATCGCCGCGCTCTGCGCGCTGCTGGTGCTCCTGTGGCCGCCGGTGTCGCTGCTGGCGCTGCCCGCCCCCGATTTCGACGCGCTGCTGGGGCGGGGCCTCAGCTGGTTCGCGATGCCCTGCGCCCTCATAAGCTGCGTGCTGGTCAACTATCGGGTCACAAAGCAGGAGGAAAGCCAGAGCGCGGCCTGACCCCAAGGCGGTGGTCCCCCTGTGGGCCGCCCCGTCGAAAAAGCCCACATACAAGCCCCCTCTCCCCGCATAGATATGGCAGGGGAGAGGGGGCTCTTTTATGGCTTTGGAACCGACGCTCAAGGCCGCCCAGGACCGGGGCATGAAGCTGCGGGCGCGGCTGGTGGCGGGCTTTTTCGCGCTGGTGTGCTTCGGCGGGCTGGCCGCGCGGCTGTGGTACCTTCAGATCACCGACCACGACTTCTACGCCGGGCGGGCCAGCGGCCAGCAGCTGCGGGACACCGTGGTCCCCGCGCCCCGGGGCGACATTCTGGACGCAAACGGCGTGCCGCTGGCGGTAAACGCCACCTGCTGGACCATCCGCGCCTCCCCCCGGGAGATGGCGGACGAGGACGTGGAACCGGCCAGCCGCGCCCTGGCGCCGCTGGTGGGCATGGAGTACGAGGAGCTGTTTGAGATCTTGTCCAAGCGCAGCAGCAACGACGCGCTGCTGCTGCGCCGGGCCGACCGCGAGACCGCCGACGCGGTGCGCAAGGCCTGCGCCGACAGCGGCTGGGAGGGCATCCTGCTGCTGGAGGACACAAAGCGCTGGTACCCCGAGGGGGATTTTGCCGCCAGCCTGCTGGGCTTTACCAACGTGGACAACGCGGGCATGGCGGGGCTGGAACTGGAGTACAATGAACAGCTCACCGGCACCAGCGGCCGGGTGCTCAGCGCCAAGAACGCCTGGGGCTACGATATGCCCACCGGCTACGACACCTACATCCCGCCGGTGCAGGGCAACACGCTGCAGCTCACCATCGACGTGAACGTGCAGCACTATCTGGAAAACTATCTGAACTATGCCGTGGAGGCCTACAACGTGAGCCAGCGGGCGGTGGGCATCGTGATGGAGGTGGACACCGGCCGGGTGCTGGCCATCGCCACGAAACCCGATTACGACCCCAACGAGCCCCGGGTGCTCACCGACCCGGACGCCCGCGCCCTGGTGGAGGGCCTTTCCGGGGAGGAGCGGTCCGCCGCGTTGCAGCTGGCCCAGCAGACCCAGTGGCGCAACAAGGCGGTGAGCGACCTCTACGAGCCGGGCTCGGTGTTCAAACTCATCACCTGCGCCGCCGCGCTGGACACCGGCGCGGTCACCCCCTCCAGCACCTTTGTCTGCGGCGAGGCCTACAAGGTGGCGGGCATCCCCTTCCACTGCGCCAACCACAAGAGCCACGGGGTGCAGACGGTGGCGCAGGCCCTGGCCAACAGCTGCAACCAGAGCTTCATCCAGATCGGGCAGCGGCTGGGGGTGCAGGACTTCTGCGATTACTTCGAGGCCTTCGGCCTGCGGGGCGCCACCGGCATCGACCTGCCCGCTGAGCCGAAAAAGTCGGAGTTCTACACCGCCGACCGCATGGGCCCGGTGGAACTGGCCAGCTGCGCCTTCGGCCAGTCCAGCAAGATCACCCCCATCCAGATGATCACCGCCGTCTGCGCGGTGGTGAACGGGGGCAAACTGATGCAGCCCTATGTGGTGGAAAAGATCACCGACGCGGCGGGCAACGTGGTCAGTACCACCGAGCCCACGGTGCGCCGGCAGGTCATCCGCCCCGAGACCAGCGCCCTGATGTGTCAGATGATGGAGGGCGTGGTGAACGGGGGCAGCGGCAAAAACGCCTATGTGGCGGGCTACCGGGTGGGCGGCAAGACTGGCACCAGCCAGAAGCTGGACTCGGAGGACGAGGAGGCCCGCATCGCCAGCTTTGTGGGCATCGCCCCGGCGGACGATCCCAAGATCGCGGTGCTCATCGCCCTGGACGAACCCCACACCTTCGCCACCGGCGGCGGCGCGCTGGCGGCCCCGGTGGCGGCGCAGATCATCGAGGAGACCCTGCGCTACTACGGCGTACAGCCCCAGTACACCCCCGAGGAGCAGCAGCGGCTGGAAAACCAGCTGCCCGACGTGACCGGACTGCCGGCGGAGGCCGCGGCGGCAAAACTGCAGGAGGCGGGTTTTGCCGCCAAGACCGTGGGCGGGGGCGACACGGTCAAAAGCCAGTACCCCGCGGCGGGCGAAACGCTGCCCCGGGGCTCCACCGTGCTGCTCTACACCGAAGAGGACGCCGCCCGCCAGGTCACCACCGTGCCCAGCGCGGCGGGGCAGACCCTGGCCCAGGCCACCGAGACGCTGCACACCGCCGGGCTGAACATCAAGGCGGCGGGGGCCGCCGGTGTGGAGGGCGCGGTGGCGGTGAGCCAGAGCAGCCCCGAGGGGGAACAGCTGCCCCAGGGCAGCCTTGTCACCGTGACCTTCTACGACTACACCGTGCCTGCCGACGAGGACGTGAAGATGGACTAAACCGGGCAAAGCCTGCGCACACTGTTAGGGCAATGCTCTCGCAAGGAGGCGGTCAGCCTGTTCGCACCCGATCATCCGTCCCGCGCCCCGGCCCCGAAGGCCGCGCCCGCCGGGGCAAAGTCCCGCCCCGCCCGGCCAAGGCGGGAAAAGCGGCCGCCGCCCCCCTGGCTGGCAAAGCTGCTGGGCGCGGGCCAGCCTTCCCTGGACCTGCCCTTTCTGTTGCTGGTGCTGGCGCTGGTGGCCTTCGGGCTGGTGATGCTCTTCAGTGCCAGCTACGCGGTGGCCATGTACCGCCGGGGCACCCCCTACGCCTACATCCGGCCCCAGCTGCTCTACGCGGCGGTGGGCCTGGCGGCCATGTACGCCGCCAGCCGGGTGGACTATCACCTCTATCACAAGCTGGCCTGGCCGGTGCTGGGCCTCTCGGTGGTGCTGCTGGTGGTGGTGCTCTTCATGCCGGAATACAACGGCTGCAAGCGGTGGATCGTGCTGCCGGTGGGCACGCTGCAGCCCAGCGAGATCGCCAAGTTCGCCGTCATCCTGGTGTTCAGCCACATCATCTCCCTCAACCACACCCGGATGAAGCGGTTCTCGGTGGGGGTGCTGCCCTTCGCCCTTATCCTGGGGGTGCTGGCGGTGCTCATGCTGCTGGAGCCGCACCTGTCCGGCACGCTGCTGCTCTTCGGCATCGGGTCGGTGCTCATGTTCGTGGGGGGCACGGGGATGCGCTGGTTCGCCCTGGCGGCGGGCGGCGGCGGGGCGGCGGTGGCGGCGGCGCTGGTGCTGCTGCCGGACCTGGTGCCCTACGCCGCCGACCGGCTGAACAGCTGGCTGGACCCCTTCGCCGACCCGTTGGGCGACGGCCACCAGACCATCCAGAGCCTCTACGCCATCGGCTCCGGCGGGGCCACCGGGTTGGGCCTGGGCAACAGCCGCCAGAAGTACCTCTATGTGCCCGAGCCCCAGAACGACTTCATCTTCTCCATCGTCTGCGAGGAACTGGGCTTCATCGGGGCCTGCCTGGTGATCCTGCTCTTCGTGCTGCTGCTTTTGCAGGGCATTACCATCGCGGTGAACGCGCCGGACAAATTCGGCGCCCTGCTCACCGTGGGCTTCACGGTGCAAGTGGTGATGCAGGCGGTGCTGAACATGGCGGTGGTCACCAACACCATCCCCAACACCGGCATCAGCCTGCCCTTCTTCTCCTCCGGCGGCACCAGCCTGATGATGCTGCTGGGCGAGATGGGCATCGTGCTGTCGGTGAGCCGGCAGGCCGGCCAGCAGAAATATTAGCAAAGGCCCGCCGGGGCGCCGCGGAAGGATTTTCCGCCGCCCCGGCGGGCTTTTTTTCACCAAAACCGTCCCCAAAACATACAGTGGGCCATGGCACAATGTACGTTTTGAGGGGGGCGAAGGATCGTGGCGGAATATATGGTGATCCGGGGCGGGCGGCCTTTGGAGGGAACGGCGCGGCTGCCGGCGGCGAAGAACAGCGTGCTGCCGCTGCTGGCGGCGGCGCTGCTGTGCAAGGGGGAGAGCGTTCTCACACAGGTGCCCCGGCTGTTGGATGTGGAGCAGAGCGTGGCCATCCTCACCGCGCTGGGCTGCCGCTGCCAGTGGCGGGGGCGGGGCCTGGCGGTGGACGGGGCAGAGGCGGGCGGCGACGGCGCGCTGCCCGAGGGGCCGGTGCGGGCCATGCGCAGTTCGGTGTTCTATCTCGCGCCGGCGCTGCACCGGTGCGGGCGGGTGCAGATGCCCATGCCCGGCGGGTGCAAGCTGGGGCCGCGGCCCATCGACATCCATCTGGACGGTCTTGTAAAGATGGGCGCCCGGGTGCAGTGGCAGGGGGAGAGCCTCACCGTCACCGCGCCGGGCGGCCTTCACGGGGTGGACTACAGCCTGCGGCTGCCCAGCGTGGGCGCCACCGAGACGCTGCTGATGGCGGCGGTGCTGGCCCCGGGGCAGACGGTGCTGCGGGGCGCGGCGGCGGAGCCGGAGATCGCCGACCTGGCGGCCTTTCTCACCGCCTGCGGCGCCCGCATCCGGGGCGCGGGCACGCCGCTGGTGCAGGTGGAGGGGGTGGAGGCGCTCACCGGCGCGACCCACACCCCCATCCCCGACCGGATCGTGGCCGCCACCCTGGCCGCCGCGGTGGCCAGCGCCGGGGGCCGGGTGAAGCTGCTGGGCTGCCCCTTCGAGCCGCTGGCCCCCACCCTGGAGATCCTCTGCCGGGCGGGCTGCACCGCCGAGCACGGCGGAAACACGGTGACGGTGAGCCGTGAGGGGCCCCTCAAGGGGGTGGGCCGGGTCTACACCGGGGTGTACCCCGCCTTCTCCACCGACGCGGCCCCGGTGGTGGCGGCGGCGCTGCTCACCGCCGCCGGGCACAGCGCGGTGGAGGACACGGTGTTTGAAAACCGCTTCGCCTGCGCCGAGGGCTTTTCCGCCCTGGGGGGCAGGGCGGTGCGCTGCGGCCGCGCGCTGGAGATCGAGGGGGTGGCGCGCCTTTCGGGGGCCGACCTCCGGGCCCAGGACCTGCGGGGCGGGGCGGCGCTGGCGGTGGCGGCCCTGGCCGCGGAAGGGGAGAGCCGGCTGTTCGGCCTTGCCCACATCCGCCGGGGCTACGGCGATCTGGCCGGCACCCTGCGCGCGCTGGGAGCGGACGCGGCCTGCCGCAGGGAGTAAAAAGCGGACGGGGGGCGGCTTGCGCAGCCGCCCCCCGTCCGGCCCTGCGGCGCGGGAAAAAACGGCAAACAGCGGGCAAAAAACCGCAAATTCACCAGCCCCGCCCACTTGAATTTCTGCCGCCTGTCTGCTATGCTATTATTAGTTTTACATTCTACGGTGGCACAGTCTGCCCCGCAGCTGGATGTGGGCACTAAAACACTTAGGGGGACGTTGTAAGATGGCTTTCATTCTCGACGAAGAGATGCTGAATATTACGAATATCAAGGTGATCGGCGTGGGCGGCGGCGGCGGCAACGCCGTGAACCGGATGGTCACCGGCGGGCTGCAGGGCGTGGAGTTCATCGCAATGAACACCGACCAGCAGGCGCTGCTGAACAGCAAGGCCACCCAGAAGGTGCAGATCGGCTCCAAGCTCACCAAGGGCCGGGGCGCCGGCGCCGACCCCGAGATCGGCCAGCGGGCCGCCGAGGAGAGCAAGGACGAGATCGCCAACGCCCTGAAGGGGGCGCAGATGGCCTTCATCACCGCCGGCATGGGCGGCGGCACCGGCACCGGCGCGGCCCCCGTGGTGGCCGAGGTGGCTCATGACCTGGGCATCCTCACCGTGGGCATCGTCACCAAGCCCTTCGCCTTCGAGGGCCGGCGCAAGATGAGCCTGGCCGAGCAGGGCATTGCCGCGCTGCTGATGCATGTGGACAGCCTCATCGTCATCCCCAACGAGCGGCTCAAACTCATCAGCCAGGAAAAGATCACCCTGATGAACGCCTTCGAGGCCGCCGACAACGTGCTGCGGCAGGGCGTGGAGAGCATCTCCAGCCTCATCAACATCCCCGCTTTCATCAACCTGGACTTCGCCGACGTGCGCAGCATCATGAAGGACGCCGGCTACGCCCACATGGGCGTGGGCAGCGCCAAGGGCGCGGGCAAGGCGGAGAACGCCGCCAAGGCCGCCATCTCCAGCCCCCTGCTGGAGACCTCCATCTCCGGCGCCCGGGGCGTCATCATCAACATCACCTCCTCGCCGGACATCGGCCTGGAGGAGGTGGAGCAGGCCTCCAGCCTCATCACCCAGTCCGCCCACCCCGACGCGAACATCATCTGGGGCACCACCTTCGACGAGAACCTGTCGGACGAGCTGCGGGTCACCGTGGTGGCCACCGGCTTTGAGAACGTGCCCGCCGCCCCCGCCGCGCCCCGCAGCGAGGCGGCCCCGGTGCACACCGTGCCCCAGCCCGTCTTCAGCGGCGACAGCACCGCCTCCTCGGCTGCTGCCCCCGCCGCCGAGCAGAAGAGCGATGACGACGACGAGGATTACTTCAATCAGATCATGGGCCTGCTGAACAACCGCAAGTGAGCGGCCCCAACATCCACCGAAAGGAGGCGGCACCATGGCGGACAAGCCCACTCCCGGCGAATTCAAAACGTCCCTGATGGGCTTTCGCAAGGCGCAGGTGCTGGCCTACATCGACGAGATGAGCGCCAAGGCGCTGGAGACCCAAAAGCAGCAGGAGGAGGCCGCCGAGGCCCTGCGCAAAGAGTTGGAGTCCGCCAAGGCGGACAACGACCTGCTGCTGGAAAAGACCAAGGAGGTCTGCGACAAACTCACCAGCGAGGAAAAGCGCGCCGGCGAGGCCGAGCGCCGCGCCCGGGCGGTGAGCGAGCAGCTGCTGCACATGGAGGAGACGGCCAACGGCTACAAGAGCCGCCTGTTCACCAAGGAGCAGGAGACGGTGGTCCTCCGGGCGGACAACGCCCGCCTCACCGAGGAATTGGAGCAGCAGCACCGGCAGCTGGAACAGGCGAGGGCGGAACTGGACGCCGCCCGGGCCGAGGCGGAGGAAAAGGCCCGCCTGGGCCGGGAGGAACTGGAGCGCCAGCGCAGTGCCTTTGAGGCGGAAAAACAGGCGGACCGGCAGCAGATGGACCAGCAGCGGGAGGCCGCCCAGCGCGAGATGGATCAGCAGCGGGAGGCCGCCCAGCGGCAGCTGGAGCTGGAAAAGGCCCGCCTGGACCAGAGCCGGCGCACCCAGCAGGAGACCGCCCGTGCCAGCGCGCAGCAGATGGCCGACACGGTGCTGCTGCTGCGCAGCCAGCTGGAACAGGTGGACCGGCAGATCGCCGACGCCGCCGACCGGCTGCAAAAGGCCACCGGCGCCATCTACACCGCCCTGGGCGAGACCGAGCAGAACCTGGTGACCCTGGGCGCCCAGGCGGAGAGCTTCCCCAAGCCCCTGCCCGAGCGGCCCAAAGCCCGGCCCCACCCCGAGCGGGACAAGCGCCCGCCCCGCCGCCCGGCGCGCCGGCGCACGGTGAGCGAGAGCCTTCTGGACCTGCTGGAGCGGGCCCTGAAAGAGTGATACATAAAACGCCCCGGCTTTGCTGGCCGGGGCGTTTTTGGGTGCGATCGGCAAAAAAACCGCGAAAGCCATTGGCTTTCGCGGTTTTTTGCGTTACCGGTGGGCGCCGGTGCCCTTTTCCATCAGGTAGGTGGCGGTCAGATCCGCCAGGTGCAGCTTCACCGCCAGCGGGTAGGCGTCATAGGCCTCGCTGATGGCGCGGCAGCCGCCCCGGGCGGCGTCGTCAAAGCCGCCCATGTGCCAGCGGATCGCCACCGCCTCGGCGGGCTTCAGCCGGATGAAGCGCTCGATCAGATAGACGCTCTTCTCGCCGTGGCCGTAGGGGAACTGGTCCTCCACCAGAAAGACGGGCACCTTCTCCCACTGGCCGGTCGCCTCGTTCTTCACGTTGCGGCTGCCGGTCTTGTAGTAGTTGGCCTTGCACAGGTCGTGCAGAAGGCCGCACACCGCCATGCTCTCGGGGTTGTCCCCTTCCTCAAAATAGCGGTCCATCAGGGCGTGGTAGACGTTCAGGCTGTGCATCACCAGCCCCTCCTCGCAGGCGCCGTGAAAGCGGGTGGAGGCGGGCGCCTTGAAAAAGTCGGTGGTGGAAAGCCAGTCCAGCAGTTTGTCCGCGCCGGGGCGGGAGACCTCCCGCCGCCAGATGTCGCAAAATTCTTCCCGGTACCCCATCACAGTTCCATCTCGTCCAGAATGCCCTTCAGGATGGCGATCTCGTCGTGGCTCAGGCTGATGCCCTTGCCCATCTTGCTGCCGTCGGGCGACCAGTCCCGGATGTCATACTTGGGTTCCCGGTCGTTCCAGCTCACCATGTTCAGCTGCCGCTCCCAGCCGTTGGCGCTCTGGGAGAGCACGGCGATGCGCTGGGTGATCTCGTACTTGAATTCTGCCATAACCTGATCCTCGCTTTTGATGGTTTTCCGTTCCGCCCCTTCGGGCGCACGTTCGCCTCTATTCTAATGTATCAAAGGCGAGAATGCAAGTGGGATTTGGCAAAAGGCCCCGCGAAGGGCCGCCCGGCGTCACCCCTGGGGAAATTCCTCCTTGCTGTACAGCTTGTGCTCCACCGTCTCGTCGCTCTCCACCCAGCCCTTCACGGATGGGCGCGCCTGGGCCTGGGTATAGAAAAGGTCGCCCTTCAGATCACCCTCGGCCCGGGCCCGGGCCGCTTTGGCGCTGGAGTCCACCGCGCCCGACTGCTTTGCCCCGCCCGGGCCGGGGGCGGCGGAGGCGGAAGGCGCCGGCGGCTCGGGGGCGGGGCCGGGCTTCGCGCCCAGTTTGTGATGAATGAAATCCTGCAACGTGCTCATAAAAGCACCTCCCTTTCTGTCAGTGTGCGCGAAAAAAAGGGAGTTATGCGCGGGAATGTAAAATCACACGGCGAAAACGGCGGGCGGATTTTACCCGCTTTTTACCGGAATGGGATAGCGGATTTTCGAAACCGGGCGGTATACTGGAACCGTTCCCGAGAGGGAGAACATCAAGCAACGCATGATCGTAAGGAGAGAAAAGAAAATGAAAAAGTTTGTTGCTTTCGCGGCCGCGCTGTGCATGGCCGTGAGCCTGGCAGCCTGTGGCAGCACCCCTTCTTCCAGCGCCCCCGCCGCCAACACCACCAGCACCCCCGCCAGCGCTTCCGCCGGCACCCCCGCCTCCGAGGCCGGCGTGCTGGAGGGCGCCGTCACCACCGGCGGCTCCACCAGCGTGGAGAAGGTCATCCTGGCCATGCAGGAGTCCTTCATGATGGCCAACCCCGGCGTTGACGTTACTTACGATCCCACCGGCAGCGGCGCGGGCATCACCGGCGCTTCCGAGGGCACTCTGGACATCGGTCTCTCCAGCCGCGCGCTGAAAGAGGACGAGACCGGCCTGGTGGGCACCACCTTCGCCCTGGACGGCATCGCCATCATCGTGAACAATGAGAACACCGTCACCGACCTGTCTCTGGAGCAGATCAAGGGCCTGGCCGACGGCACCATCACCAATTGGAGCGAGGTGGGCGGCCCTGACGCCCCCGTGGTTCTGATCGGCCGTGAGGCCGGCAGCGGCACCCGCGACGGCTTCGAAAGCATCGTTGGCGTGGAGGATGTCTGCGTCTACGATCAGGAACTCACCAGCACCGGCGCCGTGATCGCCGCCGTGGCCGCCAACCCCAACGCCTTCGGCTATGCCTCTCTGTCCGCGGTGGACGAGAAGGTCAAGGCTGTGACCGTGGACGGCGTGGCCGCCACCGAAGCCACTGTGCAGGACGGCAGCTACAAGGTGCAGCGTCCCTTCGTCTTCGTCACCAAGGAGGGCGCTGAGCTGAGCGACGCTGCTAAAGCCTTCATCGACTTCGCCCTGAGCGCTGACGCTCACCAGCTGATCATCGACGCCGGCGCGGTGCCCCTGGCGTAACGAGCGTACACGGTTCCCCGTAAAAAGCCGCACGGAACGGTCCGTGCGGCTTTTGCCGGGCTGTGAAAGGAGAACGCCCATGAAAACCAAACACATCACCGAGGCGGTCATGCACGCCGTGTTCTTCATCTGCGGCATGCTGGCCATCGCCTTTGTGGCCCTCATCAGCCTTTACATCATCACCGCCGGCCTGCCTGCCATCAAGGAGATCGGTCTTGGCGAGTTTTTGCTGGGCACCGTGTGGAAATCCACCGCCGCCGAGCCCAGCTTCGGTATCCTGCCCTTCATCCTCACCAGCATCTGGGGCACTCTGGGCGCCATCCTCATCGGTGTGCCGGTGGGCGTGCTCACGGCGGTGTTCCTCTCCAAGGTCGCCAGTCCCCGGGTGGCGGGCATCGTCCGCCCCGCGGTGGACCTGCTGGCGGGCATCCCCAGCGTGGTCTACGGTCTTGTGGGCATGATGGTGCTGGTGCCGCTGATGATGCAGGTGTTCCATCTGGACAACGGTACCTGCCTGCTGGCCGCCATGCTGGTGTTGGCCATTATGATCCTGCCCGGTATCGTGTCGGTGAGCGAGACGGCGTTGAACGCCGTGCCGCCTGAATACGAGCACGCCAGCCTGGCTCTGGGCGCCACCTGGATGGAGACCATCTTCAAGGTGAGCCTGCCCGCCGCGAAAAGCGGCATCGGCGCGGGCGTGGTGCTGGGCGTAGGCCGTGCCATCGGCGAGGCCATGGCTGTGATGATGGTGGCCGGCAACGTGCCCAACATGCCCGGTCTGTTCAAGAGCGTCACCTTCCTGACCACCGCGGTGGCCAAGGAGATGAGCTACGCCAGCGGCCTGCAGAAGCAGGCGCTGTTCAGCATCGCTCTGGTGCTGTTCGTCTTTATCATGCTGGTCAACGGTTTGCTGGGCCGTGTGCTGAAACGGGGGGAGAAGGAATGAGCACCATGCAGGCGACACTGAACGCATCCGGCGTGCGTGCCGAAAAGGCCGCCGCCCCGTCGAAACTCGCCTTGCGAAAGGCAAAAAGCAATCTGCTGCTGGCCCTTGTCTATGCCGCGGCGGCCATCACCTGCGCGCTGCTGGTGGGCCTCATCGGCTACATCTTCGTCAAGGGCGTGCCCCACATCACCTGGCAGCTGCTCTCCACCGCGCCCAGCGCTCTGAAGGGCACCATCGGCATCCTGCCCAACATCCTGAACACCCTCTACATCGTGGCCTTCAGCCTGCTGCTGGCGCTGCCCATCGGCGTGGGCGCGGCGGTGTACCTCACCGAGTACGCCACCAGCCGCCGGCTCATCGGTCTGGTGGAGTTCGCCACCGAGGCGCTGGCGGGCATCCCCTCCATCCTCTACGGCCTGGTGGGCATGCTGTTCTTCGCGCAGATGCTGGGCTTCAAGACCAGCCTTTTATCTGGCGGGTGCACCCTGGTCATCATGATCCTGCCCACCATCATCCGCACCACCCAGGAGAGCCTCAAGACCGTGCCCGCCAGCTACCGTGAGGGCGCGCTGGGCCTGGGAGCGACCAAGTGGTATATGATCCGCACCATCGTGCTGCCCTCCTCGCTGGAGGGCATCATCACCGGCTGCATCCTGGCGGTGGGGCGCATCGTGGGCGAAAGCGCCGCGCTGCTGTTCACCGCCGGTGTGGGCACCATCATTGCCAAAAACGTGTTCGCGGCCTTCAGCCGCAGCGGCGGCACCCTGTCTGTGGCGCTGTATATGTATGTGAGCGAGCGGGGCGAGTTCGACGTGGGCTACGCCATCGCCGCCATCCTGCTGGTGCTGGTGCTGGCCCTCAACGGAGCCACCCGGCTGGTACGCAACCGAATGAAAAAGAAGGAGGGCGCACAATGAGCGAGACCCCCATTTTGCGATCCAAGGACCTTCACCTGTACTACGGCGAGACCGAGGCGCTGAAGGGCATCAACATGGACATCGAGAAAAACGAGATCACCGCCCTGATCGGGCCCTCCGGCTGCGGCAAGTCCACCTTTTTGAAGACGCTGAACCGGATGAACGACCTCATCCCCTCGGTGCGCATCACCGGCCGGGTGCTGCTGGCCGGGCAGGATATCTACGCCAAAGAGGTGGACGTGAACGAGCTGCGCCGCCGGGTGGGCATGGTGTTCCAGAAGCCCAATCCCTTCCCCATGAGCATCTACGACAACGTGGCCTACGGCCCCCGGCTGCACGGCAACCACTCCCGCGCGGAACTGGACGAACTGGTGGAAAAAAGCCTGCGGGGCGCGGCGCTGTGGGACGAGGTGAAGGACCGGCTGAAAAAGAGCGCCATGGGCCTTTCGGGCGGCCAGCAGCAGCGGCTGTGCATCGCCCGGGCGCTGGCGGTGGAGCCGGACGTGCTGCTGATGGACGAACCCACCAGCGCCCTGGACCCCGGCAGCACCCTGCGCATCGAGGACCTGATGGCCGACCTCAAGCGGAACTACACGGTGGTCATCGTCACCCACAACATGCAGCAGGCCAGCCGCATCTCCGACAAGACCGCTTTCTTTTTGCTGGGCGAACTGGTGGAGTACGGTGTCACCACCCAGATCTTCCAGAACCCCCAGGACAAGCGCACCGAGGATTACATCACCGGCCGGTTCGGCTGACGTAAGGAGGCAATGTATGCAGACCCGAAACAATTACACCGAGGCCCTGGGCCAGCTGCGGGTGCATGTGATGGAGATGGGCGGCGGCATCGTGCAGGCCATCGGCCGCACCCAGCGCGCCCTGGAGCAGCTGGACGCCGCCCTCGCCCGGTCGGTCATCGCGGGCGACGACGAATTTGACCAGATGGAGCGGGACATCGAGCAGGAGTGCCTGACCCTGGTGGCCACCCAGAGCCCCGTGGCGGGCGACTGGCGGCGCATCGCCTCGGTGATGCGGATGATCGCCGATCTGGAGCGCATCGCCGACCACTGCGCCGACATCTGCGAGTATGTGGTGAAACTTTCCGGCAAGGAACAGGTGGAGCGCATCCCCTACTTCTCCGAGATGTTCGCCCTGATGCAGCAGATGGTGCAGGACACCGTGCAGGCCTATGTGGACCTGGACGTGGAGAAGGCGCGCCGGGTGAACGCCCAGGACGACGTGCAGGACGATTATTTTGAAGAGGTGTGCGAGGAGCTGTGTCAGCTGATGGCGGCCAACACCGGCGCCATCTCGCAGTATGTGGACTATCTGATGATCGCCAAATACCTGGAGCGGATGAGCGACCACGCCACCAATCTGGCCCAGTGGATCGAGTACATCGTGAAGGGCGAACTTCGCATCTGACCGCGGCTTTTCTCTCCCGCCGCCCCCGGCAGTCTGTCGGGGGCGGCGCTTTGCGTTTGCCGCGGGGAGTTGCCAAGGACGCTTTATCGTGCTATAATAATAAAACTTCGGGCCGGGCAGAGCGCCCGCGCGCCGCCAAGAGGGGAGAGCGCATCATGCAGAAAGTACCGTTTATCACGCTGGAACAGGCGAAGGCGATCATTGCCGACGTGCCCACGCCGTTCCACATTTACGACGAGAAGGGCATCCGGGAGAACACCCGCCGCCTGTACAAGGCCTTCAGCTGGAACAAGGGCTTCAAGGAGTATTTCGCCGTCAAGGCCACCCCCAACCCCTATCTGATGCAGATCCTGAAGGAGGAGGGCTGCGGCATGGACTGCTCCTCCTACACCGAACTGGTGCTGAGCGAGGCCTGCGGCATCACCGGCCACGAGGTGATGTTCTCCTCCAACGTGACGCCGGTGAAGGACATGCAGAAGGCCGCCGCCATGGGCGCCTACATCAACCTGGACGACTACACCCATGTGGAATTCCTGGAGCGGGTGGCGGGCATCCCCGAGACCATCTGCTGCCGCTACAATCCCGGCGGCGTGTTCAGCCTGGGCAACGACATCATGGACAACCCCGGCGAAGCCAAGTACGGCATGACCGAGGTGCAGATGGTCAGCGCCTTCAAAAAGCTGATGGCCAAGGGCGCCAAGCGCTTCGGCATCCACGCCTTCCTGGCCAGCAACACCACCTACAACGAATATTACCCCACCCTGGCGGGCATTCTGTTTGAGCTGGCGGTGCGCCTGCACGAGGCCACCGGCGCCAAGATCGCCTTTGTGAACCTGTCCGGCGGCGTGGGGGTGGACTACGCCCCCTACCAGCCGAAAAGCGACATCGAGGCCATCGGCGAGGGGGTGCGCAAGAAGTTCGAGGAGATCCTGGTGCCCGCGGGCATGGGCGATGTGGCCATCTTCACCGAACTGGGCCGTTTCATGCTGGCGCCCTACGGGCACCTGGTGGCCACCGTGCTCCACGAAAAGCACATCCAGAAGGACTATGTGGGCCTGGACGCCTGCGCCGCCAACCTCATGCGGCCGGCCATGTACGGGGCCTACCACCACATCACCGTGCTGGGCAAGGAGGACGAGCCCTGCGACCGCATCTACGACGTCACCGGCGGCCTGTGCGAGAACAACGACAAGTTCGCGGTGGACCGCCCCCTGCCCAAGATCGAGATCGGCGACATCATCGTCATCCACGACACCGGCGCCCACGGCTTTTCCATGGGTTACAACTACAACGGCAAGCTGCGCAGCGCCGAGGTGCTGCTGAAGGAGGACGGTTCCCACCAGCTCATCCGCCGCGCCGAGACCCCGGCGGACTACTTCGCCACCTTCGATTTCACCCCCTACTGGGACCAGCTGAAAAACAGTTGACCGCGCAGGCCGCCGCCCGAAGGAGGGCGGCGGCCTGTTACAGTTTGTTTGCAATTCTTCGATTTACAGCCGCCGCCGCCGGGTGTATAATAAATAATTGAATTTACGGAAGAACGCCGCTTCCGGCGGCGTAAAGGAGTGTACTTCATGCCCAGCTATCCCCCCCGTGATATGAGCGAAAGCGAGCGCCGCCGCCGCGCCGCCGCCCGCGCCCGCCGCAAACGGCAGGTGCTGCGCAACCGGGTGATCTTCTGCGTGGTCTGTCTGGCGCTCATCGCCCTGATCGGCTTTGGCGTGTTCCGGCTGGTGGGCGTGCTCACCGGCGGCGATACGGAGAGCGGAACTTCCGGCCAGAGCACCAGCCAGCCGGCCAGCGGTTCGGCGGGCACCTCCGCCGGGCAGAGCGCCAGCGCGCCCGCCAGCACACCCGCCAGCGAGCCCGCCACCTCCGGCGGGACGGTCACCCCCACCGTGGCGGGCGACTGGCTGCTGACGCTGGTGAACAACAACGTGGCCCTGCCGGAAGGCTGGCAGATCAGCACCAAGGTGGCGGAGGCCTCCACCCAGAAGGAACTGGCGGACGAGGCGGCCGACGCCTATATGCTGATGAAGCAGGCTGCCGCGGTGGACGGGGTGGACCTGCTGCTCTGCTCGGGCTACCGCACGGTGGAGTACCAGCAGAACCTCTTTGACCAGGAGAAACAGAAGTGGCTGGACGATGGCCTCTCCGACCAGGAGGCCTACGACAAGGCCAAGACGGTGGTGGCGGTGCCCGGCTACTCCGAGCACAACTCTGGTCTCGCGGCGGACATCGTCACCCCCGACCATCAGACCCTGGACTCCGCCTTCGCGAATACCGACGCGGCCAAGTGGCTGTTCGAGCACGCGCCGGACTACGGCTTTATTTTGCGCTATCCCGAGGACAAGCAGGCCATTACCGGCATCATCTACGAGCCCTGGCACTACCGCTATGTGGGGGTGGACAACGCCAAAGCCATCACCGCCAGCGGCAAGTGCCTGGAGGAATACCTGGACGGGCTTTCCGCCTGACCGAGAGGAGACCTATGAGTTTACACACCGAATCCATCACCCCGGGCGTGCGGCTGCACACCCTGCCGGCGGACAAGTTCAACCGCTGCCGCGTTTCCATCCATTTCCGCATCCCCGCCAGCCGGGCCGCGGCCACCGACCACGCCCTGCTGCCCCTGGTGCTGGAGCGGGGCTATGCCGCCTGTCCGGACATGACCGCCCTCTCCCGCAAGCTGGCAAAGCTCTACGGGGCGGACCTCACCGTGACCACCTCCATGCAGGGGGCCTGCCGGGCGCTGAGCGTCAGCGTCAGCGGCATCAAGGACGAGTTCGCTCTGGAGGGGGAGCGCCTTTCCGCCGAGTACGCCGCCCTGGCCTTCGGGGTGGCCTTTGAACCCTATTTTGAGAACGGTGAGTTTTCCGCCGAGGCGGTGAGGATCGAAAAAGCCACCCTCGCCCGCCAGCTGGAGAGCGAGATCAACGACAAGCGCCTGTACTGCGTGCGGCAGGCCCAGCGCCGCTTCTTTGGCGACAGCCCGGCGGGCGTCGCCCGGGACGGCTATCTGGAAGACCTGCCCGCCGTCACCCCCGCCAGCCTTACGGCGGCCTATCAAAACATCCTTGAGACCGCGTCCATCGACGTGATGGCCCTGGGGCTGGACGTGGCCGCGGTGCGCGCGCGGCTGGCGGCGGCGCTGGAGGGGCTGCGCCGCGCCCCCGCGCCCCTGCCCGGCTTTGTGGCCATGCCCGCCGTGCCGGCGGAGCATTTTGAGGAAAAGCTGGACCTGGTGCAGGCCAAGCTGTGCATGCTGTTCACCATGGGCGGCGCCGCCGACCCCGACCGGCTGGACGTCTACCGCATGGCCATGTGCGTGTTCGGTGGGCTGCCCACCAGCCGTCTGTTTGTGAACGTGCGGGAAAAGCAGAGCCTTTGCTACTACTGCGCCAGCCGCCTCACCGCCGCCTCCGCCTGCATGATGGTGGACAGCGGCGTGGAACCCGCCAACGCCCAAAAGGCCGAGGCGGCCATCCTGGCGGAGCTGAAAAACCTGCTGGAAGGCCCCATCGCCCCCGAGGAACTGGAGAACGCCCGCCTGGCGCTGCGCAGCGGGATGGACAGCGTGGGCGACAGCCTCGCCAGCCTGGAGAACTGGTATTTCGGCGAGATCATGCGGGGCGGCCGCGTCAGCAGCCCCCAGGAGGCCGCCGCCCGGCTGGAGGACATCGGCGCCGACCAGGTGCGGGAGGTCCTCAAACAGTTCACCCTGTCGGTGAGCTATCTTGTGACCCGGAAGGAGGAGACCCATGGCTGACACCTTTGACGCTGTGCGCCGCGCCGTCGGCTGCCAGAGCGCCGTGCTGGACAGCGGCCTCACCGTGCTGGTGCGCCCCATGCCGGGCTACAGCAGCACCTACGCCCTCTACGGCACCCGCTTCGGCTCGGTGGACCTGGACTTTGAGGTGGACGGCAAGACCGTCCATCTGCCCGCCGGCACCGCCCACTTCCTCGAGCACAAGATGTTCGAGAGCGAGGAGGGCGACGCCTTCGCCCGCTTCGCCAAGACCGGCGCCTCCGCCAACGCCTACACCAGCTTCGACAAGACCTGCTACCTCTTTTCCGCCACCGACAAGGTGGACGAGAACCTGGACATCCTTTTGAGCATGGTGGACGAGCCCTACTTCACCCCGGCCACCATCCAGAAGGAGCAGGGAATCATCGGGCAGGAGATCAAAATGTACGACGACAGCCCCGACTGGCGGGTGATGACCGCCCTGTTCGGCTGTTTGTACGAAAAGCACCCCATCCGCCACGACATCGCCGGCACGGTGGAGAGCATCGCGCAGATCACCCCGGAGATGCTCTACGACTGCTGCCGCGCCTTCTACAACCCCGGCAACATGGTGCTGGCGGTGGCGGGCAACGTGACCTTTGAGCAGGTGCTGGCCGCCTGCGAGCGGGCGAAACTGCCCGCCCGCCCCGGCAGCGTGCGGCGCATCCCCGCGGAGGAGCCCGCGTCGATCGCCGCGCCCGGCGCCCGCTTTTCCATGCAGGTGGCCAAGCCCTGCCTGGGGGTGGGCTTCAAGGAGGCCCCGGTGCGCGGGGTGAAGTTCGAGGTCATCTGCGATATGCTCACCGAGGTCATCTGCGGCGGCATGACCCCCCTCTACCGCACCCTCTACGATCAGAACCTGGTGAACCCCGGCTTTGACGGCGAGTTCCTGGCGCTGGACGGTCTGTGCTGCTTCATGTTCACCGGCGAGACCGACCAGCCGGAAAAAGTGCGGGAGATGCTGCTGGCGGAGATCGAGCGGCTGCGCACCGAGGGTGTGGACGAGGAACTGTTCACCCTGTGCAAGAACCAGATGTACGGCGAGATGGTGCAGGACCTGGAAAGCACCGAGAGCGCGGCGTCGCTGCTGGCGGGCAGTTTCCTGCGGGGCTGCGAGCCGGGCGAAGAGTTGGCGGCGCTGGCCAGCGTGACCAAACAGGACCTGGACGACGCGTTGCAGACCATGCTGCGCCTCGAGCGCAGCGCCACCGTGGTGGTGGACCCCGCTTGAGGGCAGAAAAAGGAGAAACAGCTTATGATGACAAATCTGGTCCAGTTCCCCCGCCTGGGGCTGGAGTTTGAGATCGACCGGGTGGCCTTTTCCATCGGGAACATCCACATCTACTGGTACGGCCTCATCATCGCCGCGGGCCTGCTGCTGGCGCTGGCGTTCGCCTTCCACTACGCGCCGGACTTCGGCGTGGACGCCGACCGCCTGGTGGACGTGGTGCTGGTGGGCACGGTGTGCGCCATCGTCTGCGCCCGGGCCTACTATGTGGCCTTCGCCCCCTTCAAGTACGACTCCCTCTGGGACATGATCAACCTGCGGGACGGCGGCATCGCCATCTACGGCGCGGTGATCGGCGCGGCGGTGTTCGGGGGCCTGGCCTGCAAATGGCGGGGCGTGCCCATCCTGCCCACCTTCGACCTGGTGGCCATGGGCTTCCTCATCGGCCAGGGCCTCGGCCGCTGGGGCAACTTCTTCAACCAGGAGGCCTTCGGCAGCAACACCAACTCCCTCTTTGGCATGTACAGCCAGGGCACTCACAACTACCTGGCCAGCTGGCAGGCCCAGCTGGCGGCGGAAGGGGTCACGGTGGATCCCTCCATGCCGGTGCACCCCACCTTTTTGTACGAGAGTGTGTGGTGCTTTGTGGGCTTCTTCGCCCTGTGGGCCTTCATGAAAAAGCGCCGCTACAACGGCCAGATCGCCCTGCTCTACGCCGTGTGGTACGGCGCGGGCCGCTTTTGGATCGAGGGTCTGCGCACCGACTCGCTGCTCATCCCCGGCGTGGGGCTGCGGGTGAGTCAGGTGGTGGCCTTGGTGTGCGTGGTGGCGGGTCTGGCGCTGCTGGCGGTGCTGGGCAAAAAGCACAAGGGCGTGCCCTTTGAGGTGCAGCTGCCGGTGAGCGGCGACGCGCTGAAGCAGGCGAAGGCCGCCGGCCTGGACCGCGGGCAGATCGACCGCATCGCCGGCAAACTGCCGGCGGGCGCGTCCCACCGGGCCTTTGTGGATCAGACGGCCCAGATCGCCCAGGTGAACTGGGCCGCCCGGGCCGCCGCGCTGGCCGATGAGGCCGCCCCGGCCGGGCCCGCTCCGGCGGAAGCGGCAGAGGCCGCGGCGTTCGGCGAGCCGGAGACCGACGCCCCCGCGCAGCCGGACAAGCCGGCGGAGAGCGGGGAATAAACAGACAGGAGGAAGGGGAGGAAAGCCATGGCGGCACAGATCATCAGCGGCAAACTGCTGGCGGCCGAAGTGAAAAAACGGGTGGCCGGCGAGGTGGAACAGCTCAAGGCCCAGGGGATAAACCCCTGCCTGGCGGTGATGCTGGTGGGCAGCGACCCGGCCAGCCAGGTGTACGTGCGGGGCAAGCAGAACGACTGCGCCGAGTGCGGCATCGAGAGCCGCCTGGTGCGCCTGGACGAGAACGCCACCCAGGCCGAGGTGCTGGAGCAGCTGGGCCGCCTGGCCGCCGACGAGTCGGTGCACGGGGTGCTGGTGCAGCTGCCCCTGCCCGCCCAGATCGACGAGCAGGCGGTGATCGCCGCCATCCCCCCGGAGAAGGACGTGGACGGCTTCACCCCGGTGAATGTGGGGCGCATGACCATCGGGCAGCAGTGCTTCCTGCCCTGCACCCCCGCCGGCTGCATCGAGATGCTTAAATACGCCGGTGTGGCCATCGAGGGCAAGCGGGCGGTGGTGGTGGGCCGCAGCAACATCGTGGGCAAGCCCGCCGCGCTGCTGCTTTTGCGGGAGAACGCCACCGTCACCGTCTGTCACTCCCGCACCCGGGACCTGGCGCACATCTGCGCCGAGGCGGACATCCTGGTGGCCGCCATCGGCAAAGCGAAGTTCATCACCGGCGACATGATCAAACCCGGCGCGGCGGTGATCGACGTGGGCATCAACCGGAGCGAGGACGGCAAACTCTGCGGCGACGTGGACTTTGCCGCCGCCAGCGAGAAGGCCGCCTTCATCACCCCGGTGCCCGGCGGCGTGGGCCTGATGACCCGGGCCATGCTGCTGTGCAACACGGTGCAGGCCGCCCGCATGGCCGCCGGGCGCTGAAAAAGCGCCCCACCCCGCCGGGCCCGGCGCCCGGGAAAGGAAGGTATCCCATGGAAAAACGCATCGCCATCTGCCCCGGCAGCTTCGATCCCATCACCAAGGGCCATCTGGACATCATCCGCCGGGCGGCCGCCCTCTTCGACGAGGTGATCGTGCTCATCATGGTGAACTACACCAAGGCAAAGACCGCCTTCACTCCCGAGGAGCGGGTGGAGATGGCCCGCCGGGTCACGGCGGACATCCCCAATGTGCGGGTGGACTACTACGCCGGCCTGCTGGCGGATTACGCCGGCAAGCAGGGGGCCTGCACGCTGGTGAAGGGCCTGCGGGCGGTGACGGACTTTGAGTATGAGTTCCAGATGGCTCTCACCAACAAAAAACTCTGCCCCAATCTGGAGACCCTCTTCCTCACCACCGACATCCAGTATATGTACCTGTCCAGTTCGGTGGTGCGGCAGGTGGCCAGCTTCGGCGGCGACATCTCGGAATTCGTCTGCCCCGAGGTGCTGGAGGACATCCAAAAGCGCCTGGCCCCCGCGCCCGGCACGCTGTCCGACGGCTGAACCTACAAAACAGCGCACAAAACAATGAAAAAACCGGCGCTTTCCTCTGCCCGCCGGGGCAGGGAAAACGCCGGTTTTTGCTTTGTTTCACCCCTGTCGCCGCCCGGAGAGGCGCGGCCGGCTTTGCGCGGCACACCCGCCCGGGCGCGCCGCCGGGGCTCAGGCCAGCGCCTCGGCGATGAAGCCGCCGCCCACCACCGCGTCGCCGTCGTAGAACACGGCGCTCTGGCCCGGGGCGGGGGCGCGGGCGGGCGCGTCGAAGCGCACCAGGCCCTCGCCGTCAAAGACACAGCCCACCGGCGCGGCGGCGCTGCGCACCTTCACCTCGTAGTGCCCGGCGGGCAGGGGCGCGCCGTCGGGGGTGCACACATCCGCCAGGCGCATGCCGCCGAAGAACTCCTCCCCGGCCCAGCCCAGCACCACGTCGCCGTTCTCCCGGATGGCCTTCACAAAGGCGGGCCTGCCCAGGGCAAGGCCCAGCCCCTTGCGCTGGCCCAGGGTGTAGCGCAGCACCCCCTTGTGGGGGCCGAGGTCCGCGCCGTCCGGCCCGATGAACCGCCCCGCCTTGCCCGCCAGGCCCCGGCCCTCGATGAAAGCCGCGTAGTCGCCGTCGGGGATAAAGCAGATCTCCATGCTGTCCGGCGAGTCGGCGCAGGGGAGGGAGGCCTCCCGGGCCATCGCCCGCACGTCCTCCTTTTCAAACTCGCCCAGGGGCAGGCACAGCCGGCTCAGGATGTCCTGCCCCAGCCGGTAGAGCATATAACTCTGGTCCCGGGCGGTGCTCACCGCCCGGCAGACGGTGTAAATGCCGTCCCCCCGGTCCTGCACCCGGGCGTAGTGGCCGGTGGCGATGTACCGGCAGCCCAGCTTGTCCGCCTCGGCGGCCAGCAGCCGGAACTTCACCCCCGGGTTGCACAGCACGCAGGGGTTGGGGGTGCGCCCGGCGCAGTAGGCCGCGCAGAAGGGCTGCACCACCTCTTTTTCAAAGGCCGCGCCCGCGTCGATCACGGTCAGCGGCACGCCCAGCGCCGCGGCGGCCTTTTTGGCCTCCTCCACCGCCTTGTCGTGGGCGGGGGAGAAGCGGATCACCGCCCCCCGCACCGCAAAGCCCTGCTGGCGCAGCACGTTCACGCAGACGGCGCTGTCCACCCCGCCGGAAAGCCCCACCAGCACCCGGTCGGTCGCCTCGAAGGTGGAAAAGCCGCCCGCGGGCAAAAATACATCGTTCATCGCACAATACTCCTTTTGTTTCTCATCAGGCCTGCCGCCCGCCGTACCGCTTGCTTTGGGCCACCGCCAGCCGGTCGCACCGCTCGTTTTCCGGGTGGCCGGCGTGCCCCTTGATCCATTTGTAATGGATGACATGGCCCTCGGCCAGGCCCAGCAGCTTCTCCCACAGGTCGGCGTTCAGGGCGGGGGATTTGTCCGCCTTTTTCCAGCCCCGGGCGCGCCAGCCCTTCGCCCAGCCCTTCTGCAGGCCGTCGATCACATATTTGGAATCGCTGCACAGGGTGATCTCGCAGGGCTCCTTCAGCTGTTCCAGGGCGGCGATCAGGGCCGTCAGCTCCATGCGGTTGTTGGTGGTCTGGGCCTCGCCGCCGCTCAGCTCCTTTTCATACTGTTTGTAGCGCAGCACCGCGCCCCAGCCCCCCGGGCCGGGGTTGCCGCTGCACGCGCCGTCGGTAAAGATCTCGATCTGTTTCATCTGTGCCTCCCCCAGTGGGCGCCGGCAGGGCCGGGCCGGATGTTCCTATTATATCCGCTTTGCCCGCCCGCGGCAAGGGCACCGGAGCCCCGCGTTCTGTTCGCCGCCGCGCCCCGCCGCGGGCCGGCGGTGAGGCGCAGGGCAAAGATTTTTGTCTATACTGCCGTGTGGCAGCCCACCCTTTTTGTTGACAATCACCGATATCCGGCTGTATAATAAACGTAACTTTAAGCATCTGCTTAAACCACGAGTGCGTTAAAAAAGTAGGGCCCGGTCGCATTGAACAAATGGACTTTTCGTGCCCGGCGGCGCTGCCGCGAGACCCACCCGATCACCTGAGCGGGCTACATACGCCCATCCACCCCGCGCATCGCCCCGGCCGCCCTTCGCGCCGGCCCGGGCCTGTTTTGCGCACCATTTTACGGAGGAACTTTATGAATCAACCCAATCCCGAAAAGACCGCCCGCAAGCCCAAAGCGACCCAAAAGGCAAAGAACGCCCCGGCGAAGGCCGGCGGCAGGCAGGAGGCGAAGACCGGCCGTGCAAAGCCGGCCCCGAAGGCGCAGGCCCCGGCCGCCGAGGCGCGCGGGGCGGACAACGCCCGCCGCAAGCCCTTTTACAGCCGCACCCGCCGCCCCCAGCAAAAGCAGAAGAACGGCTCCGCCGCCATCCCCATGCACATCATCCCCCTGGGGGGCCTGGGCGAGGTGGGCAAGAACATCACCCTCTACGAGTGCCAGGGCGACATGATGATCGTGGACTGCGGCCTCGTCTTCCCGGACAGCGACATGTTCGGCGTGGACCTGGTCATCCCCGACTTCACCTATGTGGTGCAGAACAAGGACAAGATCAAGGGCGTCATCATCACCCACGGCCACGAGGACCACATTGGCGCGCTGCCCTACCTGCTCAAGCAGGTGAACCTGCCGGTCTACGCCACCCGGCTCACCATCGGCCTCATCAAGAACAAGCTGGAGGAGCACGGCCTGCTGGGCCGCACCAAGCTGGTGGAGATCACCCCCCGGCGCAAGTTCAAGCTGGGCTGCTTTTCCATCGAGCCCATCCATGTGAACCACTCCATCCCCGACGCGGTGGCCTTTGCCATCGAGTGCCCGGCGGGCATCGTGCTCCAGACCGGCGACTTCAAGGTGGACTACACCCCCCTCTCGGGCGGGCCCACCGACCTGGCCGCCTTTGCCGAGTACGGCAAAAAGGGCGTGCTGGCGCTGCTGAGCGATTCCACCAACGCCGAGCGCCCCGGCTTCACCGCCACCGAGAAAAAGGTGGCCCAGAGCTTTGCAAACCTCTTCCGCCGCGCGGACAAACAGCGCATCATCATCGCCACCTTCGCCTCCAACATCTACCGCATCCAGCAGATCATCGATCTGGCGGTGGAGAACGGCCGCAAGGTGGCTGTCAGCGGCCGCAGCATGGCCAACAACACCCAGATGGCCCTGGAACTGGGCTACCTGCACGCCCCCGAAGGGGTGCTCATCGACATCGAGCAGCTGAACAAATACCCGCCGGAGAAGATCGTGCTCATCACCACCGGCAGCCAGGGCGAGCCGCTGAGCGCGCTGTCCCGCATGGCGGCCTCCAGCCACCGCAGCGTGCATGTGGGGCCGGGCGACTTCATCATCATCTCCGCCACCCCCATCCCCGGCAATGAGAAGATGGTCACCAAGGTGGTCAACGGCCTGCTGCTGCTGGGCGCCGAGGTCATCTATGAATCCATGTACGACGTGCACGTCTCCGGCCACGCCTGCCAGGAGGAGCAAAAACTCATCCTCACCCTCACCGCGCCCCGGTTCTTTTTGCCGGTGCACGGCGAGTACAAGCAGCTGAAAAAGCACGCCATGACCGCCGAGAGCCTGGGCATCCCGGCCGGCAACATCCACATCGCCGAGATCGGGCAGGACATCCGCCTGTCCGCCGACGGGCTGGAGACGGGCGACCCGGTGCCCGCGGGCGCGGTCATGGTGGACGGCCTGGGCGTGGGCGACGTGGGCAATGTGGTGCTGCGGGACCGCCGCCACCTCTCCCAGGACGGTCTGGTCATCGTGGTGGCCACCGTCTCCGCCGACGGCCGTCTGCTGGCCGGGCCGGACCTGGTCAGCCGGGGCTTTGTCTATGTGCGGGAGAGCGAGGAACTGATGGAGGAGGCCCGCAAGCTGGTGATCCAGTGCTTCGAGCGCTGCCACTCCGAGCACGCCCACGACTGGAACAGCCTCAAGACCCGTGTGCGGGAGACCCTCTCCGCCTATATCTACCGGCGCACCAAGCGCAGCCCCATGATCCTTCCCATCCTGATGGAAGTCTGATGCTTTGCCCAAAGGAGGCGAACGACCCATGCGCAACCGACCGCGTCTTACCCTGGAACTGATCTGTGCCGCCCTGCTGGCGCTGTGCTGCGTGCTCGGCGCCGTGCTGGCCCTGCTGCGCCCGGTGGCCCTGCTGGCTCTGGTGCCGGCGCTGGCGATCATCGCGGCGGCCCTTATCCTGGGCGGGCGGCGGCTGCGCCGGTCGGTCTGCCGCGCGGTGACCTGCGCCCGGTTCGAGGGCAGCGAGCTGCAGCTGGACCTGGGCGCGCTGCGCCTGCCGGCGGCGCTGCTGTGCGGCAAAACGCTGGTGTGGTACAACGAGGCGTTCAAGGCCCGGCTGCTGGCCGGCGAGGACGCGTTCCTCCAGCCGGTGAGCCGGGTGCTGCCCGGCCTGGACCTGCGCCAGTGCGCGGAGGAGAAGGGGCAGAACCTGGAGCGGGCGGGCCGGCGCTACACCGCCTTTTCCGCCCCCGGCCCCGGCGCGGAGGGCTACGCCGTCCTCTATCTGGTGGACAACACCGAACTCAAGACCACCGCCGCCGAGTACGCCGCCAGCCGCCCGTCCTACCTTGTGATCGAGGTGGACGGCTATCAGGAACTGGTGGCCGACCTGCGGGACTCCGAGCGCAGTCATGTGATGGAGGCCATCAACCGCACGCTGGAGCAGTATTTCGCCCGCACCAACGGCTTTTTGCGGCGGGTGGCCGTCTCCCGGTATATCGCCGTGGTGGAGGAGCGCCACATGAAGGAGATGGTGGCCGCCCGCTTCGACCTGCTGGACAAGGTGCGCGCCCTGAACGAGGGGGTGCAGCTGACCCTGTCCATCGGCGTGGGCCGGGGCGGCAGCTGCCTGAAAGAGTGTCAGCAGATGGCCGAGCAGTCGCTGGACATGGCCCTGGGCCGGGGCGGCGACCAGGCGGCGGTGAAGACCCCCGACGGCTTTGAGTTTTACGGCGGCGTCACCCGCAGCGTGGAGAAGCGCAGCCGGGTGAAGAGCCGCATCCTGGCCAACGCCCTGGTGGACCTGGTGCGCCAGGCGGACAGCGTGGTCATCATGGGCCACCGCATGAGCGACCTGGACGCCCTGGGCGCCGCGGTGGGCGTGCTGCGCATCTGCAAGGGGCTGGACGTGCCCGCCGTCATCGCGGTGCGCCGCAAGGCCACCCTGGCCACCAGCCTCATCGACAGCTTTGAACAGGCGGGCCTGGCCGAGGATTTCATCGAGCCGGAGAAGGCCGCCGAACTGGTCACCCAGAACACCCTGCTGGTGGTGGTGGACACCCACATCGTGAACCTGCTGGAGAGCCGGGAGCTCTACGAAAAATGCGGCCATGTGGCGGTGATCGACCACCATCGCAAGGCGGTGGGCCACATCGAGAACCCGGTGCTCTTCTGCCACGAGCCCTACGCCTCCTCCACCTGCGAGCTGGTGTGCGAACTGCTGCAGTATGTGCCCGGCAAGGAGACCGACCCCACCCCCCTGGAGGCCCAGGCCCTGCTGGCGGGCATCATGCTGGACACCCGCAGCTTTGCGCTGCACACCGGCGTGCGCACCTTTGAGGCCGCGGCCTACCTGCGGCGGATGGGCGCGGCCACCGAGGAGGTGCGCTCCCTCTTCAACTCCTCGCTGGAGGAGTACACCGTCAAGTCCAACCTGGTGGAGAGCGCCCGCCTGTACATGGGCTGCGCCGTTTCGGTGTCGGGGGAACTGCCCCCCGGCATGGCGGTGGCGGTGCCCCAGGCCGCCAACGACCTGCTCACCATCAACGGTGTGGGCGCCAGCTTCGTGGTGGTGCAGAAGGGGGACGGGGTGAACATCTCCGCCCGCAGCATGGGCAAGGTGAACGTGCAGGTGATCCTGGAAAAGCTGGGCGGCGGCGGTCACATGACCATGGCCGGCGCGCAGCTGAAGAACATCAGCCTGGACCACGCCGAGCAGATGCTCTGCGACGCCATCGCCGACTATCGCCGCCAGCAGCAGGCGAGCCTCAAAAATCAGCAGCCTGCGCAGCCGTGAGGCCGCGCGGTACACCTACATAAAGGAGAAACAACCATGAAGGTCATTCTGAAGCAGGACGTGAAAACCATCGGCAAAAAGGACGAGATCCACGAGGTGTCGGACGGCTACGCCCGCAACTTTTTGTTCCCCCGGGGCCTGGCCGCCCCGGCGGACGCGGCGGCGGTGAACATGGCCCGCACCAAGAGCGAGGCCAAAGAGCACCACGCCGCCGAGGCCCTGGCCGCCGCCCGGGCGCTGGCCGACACCGTGAAGGACAAGACCGTCACCCTCAAGGCCAAGGGCGGCGCCTCCGGGCGGCTGTTCGGAAAGATCACCGCCAAGGACGTGGCCGAGGCCCTGAGCAAGGTGGCCGGCACCGAGATCGACAAGCGCAAGGTGGAACTGGAGCGGGACATCAAGGACTTCGGCACCTACTCCGCCACCGTCAAGCTGCACCCGGGCGTGAGCGCGCCCTTCAAGGTGAAGGTGGAGGAACAGTGAGAGAGCGTGCCGCGCGGCCCGCTCGCAACCAGCAACGGCCGCCCCGCGCAGGGCGGGGCAGGGGATGAGGTTTCATGCAGGATTTTACTTCCGTTGATCTTGAATCGCTGGGCGTGGCCAAGCCCTACAGCATGGAGGCCGAGCAGTCGGTGCTGGGCGCCGCGCTGCTGGAGAGCGAGTCCGTGCTGCCGGAACTGGTGGAGACCCTGCGCCCGGAGATGTTCTATGCCCGCCAGAACGGCGAGATCTTCTCCGAGATGGTGCGGCTGTTCACCGCCGGCGAGCGGGTGGACCTGGTCACCCTGCTGGACGCGGTGGTGGCCGCCGGCGTGTTCGAGAGCCCCGACGCCGCCAAGGTGTACCTGGCGCGGCTGGGCGAGACGGTGCCCAGCATCAGCAATGTGAGCGCCTACGCCCGCATCGTGCAGGAGAAGTTCGTGGCCCGTCAGGTGCTGGAGGTGGCCCAGAGCATCCTGCAGCAGAGCGGCGAGGCCCCCAGTGCCGAGCTGCTTTTGGAGAGCGCCGAGCAGAAGCTCTACGAGATCCGCTCCGGCCGCGAGCAGAACAGCCTGACCAAACTCTCCGCCGCCCTGGTGGAGACCCTGGGCACCCTGCAGAAGATCACCGGCCCGGATAAATCCAAATACGCCGGCATCCCCACCGGCTTCACCTATCTGGACACCATCCTCACCGGCCTGGGCCGCTCGGACCTCATCATCCTGGCGGCCCGCCCCGGCATGGGCAAGACCAGCTTTGCTTTGAACATCGCCACCAATGTGGCCAAAAAGCAGCGGGTGCCGGTGGCCATCTTCAGCCTGGAGATGAGCAAGGAGCAGCTGACCAACCGCATCCTCTCCGCCGAGGCCGGGGTGGACAGCCACGCCTTCCGCTCGGGCGCCCTGGGCGACGCCGAGTGGGACGACCTGGCCCACGCCTCGGAAATTTTGCACGACGTGCCCATCTACATGGACGACACCTCCGGCATCACCATCCCCGAGGTGAAGGCCAAGATCCGCCGGGTCAACCAGG
>DSLFC04102__coassemble_682_pt1 | contig 35976 bp, 31 predicted proteins | sample DSLFC04102__metabat2_high_PE_037 | metagenome-assembled genome bin DSLFC04102
GGCCGGGCCTTGCGGCCCGGCCGGCCCCCTGGGGAAGCGCTATTGACAAGCCGCCCTCAGCGGGTGCTCTTGTCGTAGGGGATGCCCTCCGCCTTGGGGGCGCGGCTCTTCTTGCTGGTGAAGGCCAGCACCACCAGGGTGATGAGGTAGGGCAGCATCCGGTAGAAGTGGGGGCTGATGCCCACATCCGCCAGCAGGAACACGCCGTCGCCGTTGATGTCGATGCTGGCGTAGGAGGCGGCGATGCACTTGAACAGGCCGAACAGCAGCGCCGAGCAGGCGATGTTCAGCGGCTTCCAGTTGCCGAAGATCATCACGGCCAGGGCCAAAAAGCCGAAGCCGGCCACGTCGCCGGTGGAGGCGCAGTTGGCGGTGGTGAGGGCGTAGACGAAGCCGCCCATGCCGGCCAGCGCACCGGAGATGGTGGTGCCGGCGTAGCGCATCACATAGACGTTGATGCCCAGGGAGTCCGCCGCCTGGGGGTTCTCGCCGCAGCTGCGCAGCCGCAGGCCGAAGCGGGTCTTGTAAAGCAGGACGGACAGCAGGATGAACAGCAAAATGCAGATGTAGGTGGCAAGGTAGGTCTTGTCGATGAAGGTGCTGCCGAAGAAGCCCATCTCATCGCTGCGGCCATAGCCGAAGAAGCTCTTTTTGATCATGAACCAGCTGGCGGAGTCGCCCTCGGCCATCTGCAGGGTGTTCTGGTTGGCGATGATGCGGATGAAGAAGAGCACCAGCGCGGGGGCCAGCAGGTTCAGCGCGGTGCCGCCGATGGTCTGGTCCGCCTTGAGGTTCACCGAGGCGAAGGAGAGCAGCAGCGAGAACACAGCGCCCATGATGGCCGCCACCAGCATGGCCAGCACCATGAAGCCCTGCAAAGCCACCCAGTCGCCGGCGGCCTTGGCCTCGGCAAAGGTGCCCGCCTTCTGGGTGAGGTTGACGAACAGCACGCCGATGAAGGCGCCGAAGATCATGATGCCTTCCAGCGCCAGGTTGATGATGCCGCTGCGCTCGGCGAAAACGCCGGCCAGCGCCACGATCATCAGCGGCACGGCATAAATCAGGGTCTGTTGGATCAGAAAGGTCATTTCGCCTCGCCTCCTTTCGCGTCTCCGGCGTCCGCCGGCGCGGGGGCCGGCTCGGCGGCAGCGGCCGCCTTGTGCTTCTTGCCGCGGCCGCTGAGCCACAGCTTGATGACCAGCGAGAAGGCGCTGAGGTAGACAATCACCGCGATGATGACGTCGGTGATGTACTCGTTGTAGGCGGTGAGGTTGGTCAGCTGCAGGCCCACGATGTCCAGCATAGACATGAAGCAGCCGGTGAAGATGACGCCGATGGGGTTGCTGGCCGCCAGCAGGGCCACGGGGATGCCGTTGAAGCCGGTGGCGGGCAGGCTCTGGTAGGTGGACCAGAAGAACTCGGTGTTGCCGGAGAGGTAATAGAGGGAGGCGGCCGCGCCGGACAGCGCGCCGGCGATGGCCATGCTCAGCACGATGTTGCGCTTGTCGTTGATGCCGGCGTAGCGGGCCGCGTGGCGGTTGGCGCCGCAGGCTTTGAGCTCATAGCCCAGGATGGTCTTGTTCATCAGCACATACACCAGGATGGCGATGACGATGGCCACCAGGATGCCGCCGTTCACCTGGGAATTGGGGAACAGCTTGTCCAGCCCCAGCTTTGCGGTCTGCACGCCGTTGTAGCTGGTCTTGTAGATGTAGCCGCTCTTGGTGTTCTCCACCAGGTTGCGGAAGTCGCTGCCATCGAACATCCAGGTCACAAGGTTGGCGGCGATCCAGTTGGTCATGATGCAGGCCAGCACCTCGTTGATGTTGAGGAATGCCTTGACCAGGCCGGGCAGGCAGCCCCAGGCCGCGCCCGCCAGCATACCGCCCAAAAAGGCGATGAGCCAGACCAGCGGGGCGGGCACCACCTCGGTGGGGATGCCCAGCGCCAGCATCAGGGTGGCGGCGGTGCCCATCAGGTACTGACCGGGCGCGCCGATGTTGAACAGGCCGGTCTTGAAGGCCACCGCCACCGACAGGCCGGTGAGGATCAGCGGGGTGGCGCGGAAGAGCATATTGCCCACGCTGGTGGAGTTGAAGCCGAAGGTCAGCTGGCCGGCGGCGTTGCGGCCGGTGCTGAACAGGCCGCCGAACACCAGGCGGATGCCCTCCCAGGCGCCGGTGGCGCCCAGGTTCTTGTTGCCCAGGCCCACCACCAGGATGATGACGCCGCCCACGGCCATGCCGATCAGGATGGAGATCAGAGAGGCAAGCACCGACTTGGTGCCGTCTTTCTGCCAAAGCTTTGAAAGCCCTCCGTTCATGCGCTCTCCCCCTCCTTCTTCATTCGTTTCGCGCCGGCCATGTAGAGGCCCAGCTCCTGCACGGTGGTGGCCTTGGGATCCAATTCGCCCACGATCTCACCCTCGTACATCACCAGGATGCGGTCGGACAGGCTCATCACCTCGTCCAGCTCCAGGCTGACCAGCAGCACCGCCTTGCCGGCGTCCCGCTGGGCCACCAGCTGACCGTGGATGTACTCGATGGCGCCCACGTCCAGGCCGCGGGTGGGCTGCACCGCCACCACCAGGGGCTTCTGGCGGTCCAGCTCGCGGGCGATGATGGCCTTCTGCTGGTTGCCGCCGGACATACTGCGGGCGATGGTCACGGGGCCCTGGCCGCTGCGCACGTCGTACTGCTTGATGAGTTTTTCGGCGTAGGCGCGCACCGCGCCGTTGTCGATGAAGCCGAAATGCTCAAAGCGGGGCTCCCGGTAGGTCTGGAGCACCATGTTCTGCTCCAGCGTGAAATCCAGCACCAGGCCGTGCTTGTGGCGGTCCTCGGGGATGTGGCTCATATTCTGGCCGCGGCTGCGGATGGAGGCGTGGGTGATGTCGCGGCCGCACAGGGTGATGCGGCCGCCGCTGGCCTTGTCCAGCCCGGTGAGGCCGTGGATGAACTCGGTCTGGCCGTTGCCGTCGATGCCGGCGATGCAGACGATCTCGCCCGCGCGCACCTCAAAGCTCACGTTGTTCACCGCGTTGTGCTTGTGGCCGCTCTTGCCGGGCATGGTGAAGCCTTCCACCTGGAGCACCACATCGCCGGGCTTGGCGGGCTCCTTGACCACTTCCAGCTGCACGGGGCGGCCCACCATCATGTTGGAGAGGGACTGCTTGTCCGTCTCGGCGGTGTTCACGGTGCCGATGTACTTGCCCTTGCGCAGCACGGTGACCCGGTCGGCCACCGCCATGATCTCGTTGAGCTTGTGGGAGATGAACAGGATGCTCTTGCCCTCCTTGGCGAACTCCCGCATGGTGTTCATCAACTCGTCGATCTCCTGGGGGGTGAGCACGGCGGTGGGCTCGTCGAAGATGAGGATCTCGTTGTCGCGGTAGAGCATTTTGAGGATCTCCACCCGCTGCTGCATGCCCACGGTGATGTCCTCCACCTTGGCGTCCAGATCCACCTTCAGGCCGTACTTCTCGCTGAGGGCCTGCACCTTCTCCCGGGCGGCCTTCTTCTGCAAAAAGCCCAGGCGGGTGGTCTCAGCGCCGAGGATGATGTTGTCCAGCACGGTGAACACATCGATCAGCTTGAAGTGCTGGTGCACCATGCCGATGCCCAGGGCCGTGGCGTCGTTGGGATTGTTGATCTTCACCACTTCGCCGTTTTTGCGGATCTCGCCCTTCTCCGGCTGGTACAGGCCGAACAGCACGCTCATCAGCGTGGATTTTCCCGCGCCGTTCTCCCCCAGCAGGGCGTGGATCTCGCCCCGCCGCAACTGGAGGGTGATGTCGTCGTTGGCGATGATCCCGGGGAACTCCTTGGTGATGTGCAACATCTCGATGATGTTCTCGGTTTGCATGATTCTGGTCCCGCCTCCTCCGCGTAAAATGTGCGATTGTAACAGTTTTTATTATACCGTATGGGCCGGTAAAACACAAGAAATATTCCTGTTCGGTGCTCCCTGCGCAAAAAAAGGGCGGAGGCAAAAGCCTCCGCCCTTTGTGCACGGATTAGAGAGATCCAATCACGTTCAGATTCAGGTTGCTCCAATCGGTAGTGCCCAGCTTGGAGAAGTCGTTGTCCACCACCAGGGTGCCGTCCAGCATCTGCTGATACAGGGCCTCGTACTCCTCCACGGTGAAGGTCTCGAAGCGCCAGGACTCGGGAGCGGTGGGCAGCTCAACAGCGTTGTCCTTCACGCCCAGGCTGGTGCCGGTGCCGCCGATCTCGCTGAAGGTGCCGTCGTAGACCTTGCCCACAGCCAGCTGCACGGCGTCGCTCAGGCCCTTCATGGCACTGGTGATGACCGCGTCGGACTCGCCGGACTGGTCCACGTCAACGCCGATCACATAGCCGTCGTTGGCGGAGGCAGCAGCAGAGATGGACTGGAACATGGAGCCGCCGCAGGCGAAGACGATCTCGGTGCCGTTGGCGTACCAGCCGCTGATCATGGTCTGCAGCTCGGTGGACGCCTGGAAGGTGGAGCCGTACTCCCAGGAGTAGTTCATGTCAACGGTCACGCCCAGCTCGGAGGCAGCGGCGTTGGCGCCCTGCACATAGCCGTAGCCGAAACGGCAGCAGGCGTCGTTGGTGCCGCCGCCGCCGCCGGAGAAGCCCAGCTTGGTGAAGCCGTCCTTCACAGCGGCGTAGCCGGCCAGGTAACCGGCCTGCTCTTCCTGGAAGGAGATGCCGGCCACGTTGGTCAGCACGGCGGCGTCAGGATTCTCGGGGTCCTCGGTGAGGGGATAGCCATCGATGAAGACGAAGGGGACCTCGGGGAACTCCATGGCGGCCCGGCGCAGCGCGGCCTCCTGCAGGTAGCCGGCGCACACCACGACCTCGGCGCCGCTGTCCACGGCGGCCTTCATGGCGTCGTAGCGGTCATCGTCGGTGGCCTGATCGCCGTTGGCGGGCTGGTAGTACTTGTAGCTCAGGCCGTTGGCGGCGGCGTACAGCTTCACGCCGTCGTAGGTGCCCTGGTTGAAGGACTTGTCCTTCAGCTGGCCCACGTCGGTGACGAAGGCCACCTGGTACTTGCCGTCGGCGCTGGTCATGTTGTCCTCGATGTCGTCGGCGGAGACAGTCTCGGTCTGGGCGGGCTCGCTGGCGGGCTCGCTGGCAGGGGTGGAGGCGGAGGCGGGCTCGCTGGCGGGGGTGCTGGTGGAGGCAGGGGTGCCGCCGCAAGCAGCCAGAGACAGAGCCATCGCCGCAGCCATGACAAGAGCGAGTAACTTCTTCATGCTTGACTCTCCTTTTTCTTTTCGGCCGGCGGTGTGCCCAGCCGCGAAGCGGCCCGGCAAACCGGCCTTTGAATGTGTGCCGGGCGCACAAAAACCCGGCCGCGCAGTTCAAGTATACCGCCCTTTGGCCCCGTTTTCAATCGTTTGAGGGCAAAAGGGTCAGTTACAAAAAGTTACACAAACATCCCAAAGGGGCGCTTGTTTGCGGCGGCAGGCCTCTTTTGCCGCCAAATGCCGCGGCGTTCATTCCAGGTTCGCCGGGCCGAAACCGATGGGCAGCAGCTGGCCCAGGGTCATGGTGATGTAATCCTCTTCGCTCCTGGCCAGGATGACCTCCAGCCCGTCGCCGCCGAACTCGTAGAGGAACTGTCGGCACACCCCGCAGGGAGAGGTGACCAGGGTGTTCACCTTGCCCTGGGCCGCGCCCACGATGGCGATGCGGGAAAACTCCCGCACCCCCTCGCTCACCGCCTTCACCAGCGCCGTGCGCTCGGCGCAGCAGGTGGGGGTGTAGGTGGCGCTCTCGATGTTGCAGCCGGTGAACACCCGGCCGTCCTTCGCCTCCAGCGCCGCGCCCACCGTGAAGCGGGAGTAGGGCGCGTAGGCCTTTTCCCGGGCGGCAAAGGCGGTGCGGATGAGTTCCTGTGTGGTCAAAGCCGCTCTCCCCTTTCCCTTTATTCCGCCGCGCCCAGGGCGATCTTCATCATGTTGGTGAAGGTGGTCTGGCGCTGCTCAGGCGTGGTGATCTCGGGGCTGACGAAGCTGTCGGAGATGGTGAGGATGCAGGCGGCCTTTTTGCCCAGCACCGCCGCGTTGTGGAAGAGGGCGAAGCTCTCCATCTCCACCGCCACGCAGCCCTTTTCGTCCCGCAGCACCTCCCAGTAGGCAGGGTTTTTGCGGTCGTCGTGGCGGTAGAACACGTCGCTGGAGTGGATGACCCCCTCCACCAGGGGGACGCCCAGGGCGGCGGCTGAGGCCCGCAGCCGGTCGTTCAGTTCGGCGCTGGGCCGGGTGGTGTCGCCCTCAAAACCGGACATGGTCTTTGCGTAGCTGCTTTCGGAATAGGCGGCGGTGGCCAGCACCACGTCGTAGAGTTTCGCCCCTTCGGTGTAGGAGCCGGCGGAGCCGATGCGGATGATGTTCTCCACGCCGTACTGGGCGTACAGCTCATGGGAGTAGATGCCGATGCTGGGCATGCCCATGCCGCTGCCCATCACGCTCACCGGCTTGCCCTGCCAGGTGCCGGTGTAGCCCAGCATCCCCCGCACGTCGTTGAACAGCACGGGGTTTTCCAGGAAGGTCTCGGCGATGAACTTCGCCCGCAGCGGGTCGCCGGGCATCAGCACGGTCTTGGCGATCTGGCCTTTTTCGGCCTTGTTGTGGGGGGTAGACATAACAGTTCTCTCCTTCTTTATATGAAATGGTCCAGTGTAAAAGGGCCGTCAGCCCTCGGGGCGCTCCTTGACAAGGCCGGTCTGGTAGGCGGCCACCAGCCGCTTTAAATCCTCCACGTCGGCGGCCAGCTTGCGGCCGTTGTCGGTGTCGCCCACCAGCACCCGCTTTTCGGTGGTCTCGAACACGTCCACGCTGGAGACGATGTCCAGGTTCTCTTTGATGGCCTTCTCCACCGTCTCGAAGGGCTGGTGGGCCCGCAGGGACAGGCCGTGGCTGTTGTAAACGAGGGTGTAGCCGGCGATGCCGGTCTTTTCGTGGTAGGCGCGGCAGAAGCCGCCGTCGATGCGGATCATCCGCCCGCCGCCCTTCACCGGGGCCTCCCCCTCCACCGCCCGCACCGGCACATGGCCGTTGACGATGTGGCTGCGGGTCTGGTCCAGCCCAAACTCCGCCAGGATGGCCCGGTCCATGCGGGTGTCGTTCACAAAGCGGTAGTAGGGATTGCTGGGCTCGTCGTGGGTGGCCTTGTCCGCCACAAAAAGGCGCTCAAAGGTGGTCATCTTGGCCCGGCCGTAGAGGGGCGAAAGCCTGCCGCACCACAGATACCACAGAAAATCGCACCCGCTCTGCCAGGCCTCGCTGCCCTCGGGGGAGAAATAGGCCCGCCGGGCCCGCTCGTCGCAGTAGTCCATCAGCGCCTTGCCGGCATAGCCGTGCTGCTCGAAGGTCTCCACCTGGAAGCCGCCGGACTCGGTGAGGGGCACCGCCCCGTGGAACATCAGGTTGCCGTTCTCGATGTGGTACACCCCGCCCTTGGCGTAGAGAAAGCGCACATGGCGCTGCAGCCGCTCGCTGTCGGTGAAGCTGCGCCGCAGCGAGGCCAGCACCTCCTCCTCGCCGGGGGTGAGGCGGGCGGGGTCGGCGGGGTCCACGGTGGGCAGGTCGTCGTCCTGCAACGGGTAGTGTTTGCCCTCCACCTCCACGGTGCCCGCCGAAAAGTCGATGCGGCGCAGGAAGTCCCGCCCTTCCAGCTCGAAGTCGGGGTTGCGGTCGATGACGGCGCACTCCAGCTTGAACATGATGACGGCGATGGCCTTGTGCATCCGGGCCACCCGGGCCAGTTCGCTGCGGTGGTAGGGGCCGCGGCTCTCGTCCACATGGGGATAGAAGTGGTGGATGTCACAATCCCGGTAGGTGTTTTCGGCAAAGAGGGCCAGCGGGCGGGTGTTGATGCCGTAGCCGTCTTCCACCGCCTCCAGGTTGTTGTAGGCCAGGGTGGTGCGCAGCACCGTGGCGATGCACACCGGGCTGCCCGCCGCCGCGCCCATCCACACCACGTCGTGATTGCCCCACTGGATGTCCACCGAGTGATGGGCCATCAGCTGCTCCATGATCAGGTCCGGCCGGGGGCCCCGGTCGAAGATGTCCCCCAGGATGTGCAGCTTGAACACCGCCAGCGTCTTGATGAGCTCGCACAGCGCCTCGATGAAGTCGTCCGCCCGGCCCACCGCCAGGATGCTGTTCAAGATCTCGTTGTAATAAAATTCCTTGTCGTGGTCCTCGAAGTGGGCGTGGAGCAGTTCGTCCAGAATGTAGGCGTAGTTTTTGGGCAGCCGCTTGCGCACAAAGCTGCGGGTGTGCTTGCTGGACACCACCCGGCAGACGTCGATGAGCCGGAACAGCGTTTTGCGGTACCAGGCGGGCAGGTCGGTCTGTCGGGCCTTCAGCTCGTCCAGCTTGCGATTCGGATAGTAGATGAGGGTGGCGAACTCCGCCCGCTCGGCCTCGCTCACCTCCTCGCCCAGCACCCGGTCCACCTTTTCCTTGATGACCCCGGAGGCGTTGTTCATAATATGGGTGAAGGCCTCGGCCTCCCCGTGGAGGTCGCTCATGAAGTGCTCGGTGCCCTTGGGCAGCTTGAGGATGGCCTGCAGGTTGATGATCTCGCTGCAGGCGCTGGCGATGGAGGGGTACTCCCGGGCCAGCAGGGTGAGGTATTTCAGATCTTTGCGCAGCTTATCCGCACCGGATCGCATGGCATTCGTCCTTTCGTTTGTCTTTTTGCGGGAAAAGATCGCACGATCAGCTTTCAGGGCCATTATACCACACCGGGCAGGAAATATGGTACAATGTTCCTTGGAAAATTTCAATCTCCCCGAAAGGTCGTGTCCCATGTTTGCTTCCACCCACTGCCAACTCTGCCCCCGCCGCTGCGGCGCGGACCGCACAAAGCACGCCGGGCGCTGCGGCGCCGGCGGGCAGCTGCGCGTCGCCCGGGCGGCCCTCCACTTCTGGGAGGAGCCCTGCATCAGCGGCGAAAAGGGCAGCGGCACGGTGTTCTTCACCGGCTGCTCCCTGGGCTGCTGCTACTGCCAGAATTATGCCATCAGCCAGCAGGGGCTGGGCAAGGCCATCGACGAACAGCGCCTTTCGGACATCTTTCTGGAACTGCAGGCAAAGGGCGCGGCCAACCTGAACCTGGTCACCGCCACCCAGTGGCTGCCCTGGGTGACCGCCGCGCTGGACGCCGCCCGCGCCCGGGGCCTCCGCTTGCCGGTGGTGTGGAACACCGGCGGCTACGAGACCGAGGAGACGGTGGCCGCCCTGGCGGGCTATGTGGACGTGTGGTTATGTGACGTAAAGTATATTTCGACAAAATTATCCAAAATGTATTCAGACGCGGCGGATTACTTCACCGTCTGCGAGAAGGCGGTCAAGGCGATGCTGGCCCAGGCGGGGCGGCCGGTGCTGGACGGGGAGGGCTACCTGCAAAGGGGGGTCATCCTGCGGCATCTGGCGCTGCCGGGCTGCCTTTCGGACAGCCTGGCGGTGCTGGACTGGATGGCCACCCTGCCCAGGGGCAGCTTTATCCCCAGCCTGATGAGCCAGTACACACCTTTTTATAAAGCGAAGGAGACAAAGCCGCTGGACCGGCGCATCTCCACCTGGGAGTACCGGAAGGTGATCGACCGGGCGGTGGAACTGGGCCTGACGGAAGGCTACATGCAGGAGAAGAGCAGCGCGAAGGAGGAGTACACGCCCCCCTTCGATCTGGAGGGCGTATGATGGGCAATGTGTTGAGCCTTTTGTATATGGGGGTGTTTCTGGCGGCGGGAGCGGGCCTTGCCCGCCGCCTTGTGCCCCATTCGGATGTGCAGGAGCGGGTGGTGCTGGCCAGCGCCTTTGCCACCGCGCTGCTGGCGGCGCTGCCGGCCCTGGCGGCGCTGTTGTTCCGCTTCACCCTGCCCGCCGCCCTCACCGCCCTGGCCGGGGCGGCGGCGGTGGCGGTGTGGGGCTGGCTGCCCGGGGCGGGCACGGCCATGGGCAGGGATGTGTGGAAAGGCTTCTGGCTTTGCACCCTGGCAGCGGCGGCTCTCACCGGCTGGCTGCTGTTCACCCACACCCTTTATTTAAAGGACGGGGCCTACTGGTGCGGCCAGAGCACCTACGGCGACCTGCCCATGCACCTGGCGCTGATCGAGGCGCTGGCCCAGCAGGGGGATTTCCCGCCGGGCTTTTCTCTGCTGGCGGGACAGACGGTGGCGGGCTACCACTTTTTGTGCGAGAGCGTATCCAGTGTGTTTCTGCTGCTGGGGGCGGGGCTGAAACTGGCCTGCCTGCTGCCGGAATTCGCGGCGCTGCCGGCGGTGTTCGGCGGGGCCTGGCTGCTGGCGCGGCGGCTTTTGAAGAGCGGCGGGGCCGCGAGCCTTGCCTTCTGGCTGTTCTTCATGGGCAGCGGCTTCGGCTTCGTCTACTTTTTAGGCGGCGAAAAGGGCAACTTCACCCGCATCTTCACCGCCTTTTACGAGACCCCCACCAACTATGTGGAGGAGAACATCCGCTGGGTGAACCCCATCGTGGATATGCTGGTGCCCCAGCGGGCCACCCTGTTCGGCTGGGCGCTGCTCTTCCCCGCCCTGGCGCTGCTGGCGGCTTTTGCCCTGGAGGGCCGGCGGGAACTCTGGCCCGCCATCGCCCTGCTGGCCGCCCCCCTGCCCCTGACCCAGACCCACGCGGCGCTGGCGCTGGCGCTGGTGTGCGCGGTGCTGTTTTTCCGTCAGCTGCTCACCGGCCGCGGCCGGGCGGCGCTGGCCCCCTGGCTGGCGCTGGCGGCGGTGTGCGGGTTGGTGTGGCTGCCCCAGCTTTTGGGGGAGATCCTGCCCGGCGTGCAGGGGGGCGAGCGCTTTTTGCGCCTGTCCTTCAACTGGGCCAACGAGGGGGACAACTACTTCTGGTTCTACATCAAGAACATCGGGGTGGTGTACCTGCTGCTCATCCCCGCCTTCCTCGCGGCGGACAAGGCCCTGCGCTGGTTCTACGGGGGCGGGCTGGCCATCCTGCTTTTGAGCGAGTTCGTGGTGTTCCAGCCCAACGACTACGACAACAACAAGCTGCTGTTCGTCTGGCACCTGCTGGGCTGCGTCCTGGTGGCGGGGCTGCTGTGGAAATTTTCCGCCGGCGCCCTGCGGGCGATGGGCGAAGGGGGCGGCGGCCACACCCGGCGCCGCCCGCTGCGGCTGGCGGCAGCGGGGCTGCTGGTGGTGCTGGCCACCTTCGGCAGCGTGCTGACGATGGGGCGGGAGCTGGTGAGCGAATACCAGCAGTTTTCCGCCGACGCCATCGCCGCGGGCCAGTGGGCCCGGCAGGAGACCGACCCACACGCCCTGTTTTTGACCGGCACCCAGCACATCAACGCGGTGGCGTCTCTTGCCGGGCGCACCGTCCTCTGCGGCAGCCCCAGCTATCTCTATTACCACGGCCTCAAATACGGCGAGCAGCAGGCGGCGGCGAAGGCGATGTACGAGACGCCCAGCGCCGGCCTGCTGGCGGAGTGGGGCGTGGAGTATGTGGTGTTCAGCGGCTTTGAGCGCAGCGAATTTGCCGCCGATGAAGGCTGGTACCAGCGCAACTGCGCCCAGGTGTTCCGCCAGGGGGAGTATGTGATCTACCAGGTGGGCTGACCCCTGCCAAACGAAAAAGCGGCGCCTTCCGGGCTTTGCAGCCTTCGGAAGGCGCCGCTTTCGGCGTTTGTCGGCAGCCCCCGGGCGGGGGACCGCGTTTTTACTCCGCGATGCCGCGGGCGCTCTCGCTGCGGCGGCCCATGCTGTCCAGCGCGCCCCACTTGTGGTAGCGGATGATCTCCTCGGCCTTGTCCTTGTCGCCGGCCTCCAGGGCGTCCAGCAGTTCAAAATGCTGCTGCATCGAAATGCGATACCACTCGTCGGGGATGGCGTTGGCGTAATGGCCGGTGGGCCACTTGTTCCAGAGTTCGTCGATGTAGTCCACCAGCACGTCGTTGCCGGTGGTGCGGTAAAGGGTGATGTGGAACTTGTGGTTCAGCGCGGAGCACTGCTTCAGCTTGCCCGCCTCGAAGGCGGCCACCATATCCCGCGCCAGGCCCCGCAGCCGCTTGAGCTGGGCGGGGGTGAGGTTGTCCGCCGCGAGGCGCACCGCGCCGCTTTCCAGGATCGCCTTCACCGCGAACAGCTGCGACAGGAACGACTTGCTCACCCGGGAGACCACCGCCCCCCGGTTGGGCAGCAGTTCCACCAGCTTCTCGCTCTCCAGCCGGCGCAGCGCCTCCCGCACCGGGATCTCGCTGCAGCCGTTTTCCCGGGCCACCCGGCTGATGACGATCCGGTCGCCGGGGAGATACTCTCCCTTTTTGATGCCGCTGAGGATCGCCCTGTAAACGATATCGACTTTTGAGGAATATTTCATACAGACATCTCGCCTCGCACACGCATATGGTGTGGGTTTCCACACATTTCCAGTATTTTTTATTCTATCACTCTTTGCCGCCGTCCGCAACCGGCGGACACGGTTCCAGGGCAGAAAAAGAGGCCCTCAGCGCAGCCGGTCGCCCGACGGCTGAAGGCCTCCTGTGCGCGGTGGGCGGTCACACAGTGCCGATCACTCGGCCACGCGCAGTTCGTCGAAGAAGAGCACGTTGTTCACGTTGGTCTTCACGCCCTCCACCTTGCTGGTGGTGGCCCAGATGTTGAAGCGGTCGTTGGTCCAGACAGCGGCGGGGTCGTCGATGTACAGGATCTGCTGGGCCTGCTTGTAGAGATCCAGACGGGCGGTCTCGTCCATCTCCACGGCGGCGGCGTTCAGCAGACGGTCCACCTCGGCGTTGGAGTACCAGCCGTAGTTGTTGTTGTTATTGCCGTCGGGGCTGGTCTCCCAGATGCGGCGCAGGCCCTCGTCGCAGTCGGCGGTGCCGGCGCCGTAGCCCATGAAGAACATGCCCCAGGGGAAATCCTCACCGGGAGTGGAGCGGTTGCCCATGGAGGCGTTGAAGGTGGCGTTGTCCACGGTCTCGATGGTGGCGGTGATGCCCACCTCGGCCAGGTCGGAGACGATCATCTCACAGGTCTCCAGGCTCTTGTTGTAGCCGGTGTGGACCATGATGGAGAACTCAAAGCCGTCGGGATAGCCGGCCTCGGCCATCAGCTGCTTGGCCTTCTCCTGATCCTGCTGGATCACGCCGAAGTCGTAGTAGCCCCAGACGTTGGGGTTGACGGGGGCGGTGCAGGCCTCCTCGCCGATGTCGGAGTAGAGGGCGTCGATGATGGCCTGGCGGTCGATGGCGTAGCTCACGGCCTGGCGCAGGCGGGTGTCCTTCAGATACTCGTTGGCGCAGTTGAACTGCAGGCCGTGGGCGCCGATGCTCTCGGTGGTGATGATGTTCAGGTCGGGGTTCTGCTTCAGGGCGGGTACCTCGCTGGTGGCCACGGTGGTCATATCCACCTCGCCGGTCTCCAGGGCCACCTGACGGGCGTTGGCGTCGGAGACGATCAGGATGTCGATGGTCTTGGTGGGCACGGCGCCGCCGAAGTAGTCGTCAAAGCGCTCCAGCACCATCTCCTGATCCCGGTCCCAGGAGGCCAGCTTGTAGGGGCCGGTGCCGTCCACGGACTCGGCGGTCAGGCCCAGCTCGGTGCCGTACTTCTCAATGTAGTCGGCGTTGAGGATCAGGTTGGAGCGGTGGGTCAGGTTGGCCAGGAAGGGCGCGATGGGGCTGGGGGTGATCAGCTGGACGGTGTAGTCGTCCACCACCTTGCACTCGGAGATGTAGCCGGCGGCCAGGCTGGTGTAGCGCACGGGGTTCTCCTCGTCCAGCAGGCGGTCGTAGCTGGCCTTCACGTCGGCGGAGGTCAGTTCTTTGCCGCTGTGGAACTTCACGCCCTGCTTCAGGTGGAAGGTCCAGGTGCAGCCGTCCTCAGACACTTCCCAGCTCTCGGCCAGATCGCCCACCAGTTCGTTGTTGGCGTCCCGGCGGACCAGCTGGGAATACACGGCGCGCAGGTACACGTCGTTGGTGTTGTTCATCTGGCCGTCCATGTAGTTCTGGTCACTGCTGGAGGCGATGGTGAGGGTGTCCTTGTAGGTCACGGCGTCGGCGGCGGACCCGGAAGCGCTCGTGCCGCCGGAAGCGGCGGAGTCGCCCGAGGAACCGCAGCCGGCGAGCAGGGAAACGCTCATGATCGCCGTCAGGGCAAGGGCAAGCAGCTTTGTCTTTCTCATGTTTTTCTCTCCTTTTTGCATTTTATATCCATACCCCTGTGAGGCAACAGATATCAGTTGGTTTTGCCCGCGCACAGGTGGCAGGCCACCTGGTGCCCCGGCCCCACCTCGGCGAGGGCCGGCTTCTCCCGGCCGCAGCGCTCGGTGGCAAACTTGCAGCGGGTGTGGAAGCAGCAGCCGCTGGGCGGGTTCAGCGGGCTGGGCACGTCGCCCTCCAGCTCGCCGCTCATGGTCACCCGCTCGGGGTCGGGCACGGGGATGGCGTCCAGCAGGGCCTTGGTGTAGGGATGGCGGGGGTCCTCAAAGAGTTGTTTTTTGTCGGCGATCTCCACCACGTTGCCCAGGTACATCACGGCGATGCGGTCGCACAGGTGATGCACCACGCTCAGGTTGTGGGAGATGAAGATGTAGGTCAGGCCGTGTTTCTCCTTGAGTTCCTGCATCAGGTTCAAAATCTGCGCCTGGATGGACACGTCCAGCGCGCTCACCGGCTCGTCGCAGATGATGAGGCCGGGGTTGAGGGCCAGGGCCCGGGCGATGCCGATGCGCTGGCGCTGGCCGCCGGAGAACTCGTGGGGGTAGCGGGTGATCTGCTCGTGGTTGAGGCCCACCTCCCGCATCAGCTCCTCCACCCGGGCGTTGCGCTCCTCACGGGTGCCGATCTTGTGCACGTCCAGCGGCTCGCGGATGCAGCGGCCCACGGTGAAGCGGGAATCCAGGGAGGAATAGGGGTCCTGGAAGATGATCTGCAGCTTTTTGGCCCGCTCTCGGCTCAGGGCCCCCTTGCTGTTCACCAGCGACTCGCCCTCGTAGAGGATGTCGCCGGCGGTGGCTTTCAGCAGGCCCACGATGGCGTGGCCGGTGGTGGACTTGCCGCAGCCCGATTCGCCCACGATGCCGAAGGCCTCCTTGCGGCGCACCTGGAAGCTGACGCCGTCCACCGCCTTGACCCAGGCCTTGCGGGGGATCAGCGATTTGGTCTTGACCGGGTAGTAGACCTTCAGGTCCTTTACTTCCAGCAGCACGTCATTGTTCATCGCTCTCACCTCCCACATAGTTCCAGCAGCGCACCTTGCGTCCGTCGGGCAGCGCGGTCAGCGGCGGGGGTTCTTTGCGGCACCTGTCGCAGGCCTTGTCGCACCGGGGCGAGAAGCGGCAGCCCTGGGGGTAGTCCTTGGGGCTGGGGATGTTGCCCTTGATGCTGTAAAGGGAATCCTTCTCCTCGCCCAGCACCGGCAGCGACTTCAAAAGCCCCTGGGTGTAGGGGTGCAGCGGGTCCTTGAAGATGCTCTTCACGTCGGCGTACTCCACCGCCTGCCCCGCGTACATGACCATCACGTTCTGGGCGATCTGGGCCACCACCCCGAGATCGTGGGTGATGAGGATGATGGAGGTGTCCCGCCCTTTCTTCAGATCGCTCAGCAGGTGCATAATCTGGGCCTGGATGGTCACGTCCAGGGCGGTGGTGGGCTCGTCGGCGATGAGGATGCCCGGGTTGCAGGCCAGGGCCATGGCGATCATCACCCGCTGGCGCATGCCGCCGGACAGCTGGTGGGGGTAGTCGTTGACCACCTTTTCCGGCGCGGGGATACGCACCTTCTTGAGCATCTCCACCGCCTTTTCATAGGCATCTTTGCGCTTCATGCCCTGGTGCATGCACAGGATGTCGGTGATCTGCTTGCCGATGGTGAACACCGGGTTCAGGCTGGTGAGCGGCTCCTGGAAGATCATGGTGATCTCGTTGCCCCGGATGGCGCGCATCTGCTTTTCGGTCTTTTTCAAAAGGTCCTCGCCCTTATAGAGGATCTCCCCGTCCAGGATCTTGCCCGGCGGGCTGGGCACGATGCGCAAAATAGACAGGCTGGTGACGCTTTTGCCGCAGCCGGATTCGCCCACGATGGCCAGCGTCTCGCCCTTGTGGAGGTCGAAGTCCAGGCCGTCCACCGCGGGGACGGTGCCCTCCTCCGTGTAAAAATAGGTCTTCAGGTTCCTCACCTGCAATACCGTTTCTTGCATAGCCATTCTCTCTTTCGTCCGCATTCAGGATACATTCTTCAGTTTGGGGTCCAGCGCGTCCCGCAGGCCGTCGCCCACCAGGCTGAAACTCATCACCACCAGGGTGATGACCAGGCCGGGGAAGATGGCCTCCCAGGGGTTTGTGCGGATGACCTCTTTGGCCTTGTTGAGCATGGCGCCCCACTCCGGGCTGGGGGGCTGCACGCCCATGCCCAGAAAGGACAGGGAGGAGGAGGTCAGGATGGCGCTGCCCAGATTCAGCGTGACGTTGACGATGATCTGGGACACCGAGTTGGGGATGATGTGGGTGAGGATGATCTGGGCGTTGGACTCGCCCATCACCTTGGCCGCGCCGATGTACTGGGAATCCTTGTTGGAGATGACCACGCCGCGCACCATGCGGGCGATGGAGGGCACCGCGAACACCGCGATGGCGATGACGGTGTTCTGGGTGCCGTTGCCCAGGATGGCCACGATGACGATGGCCAGAAGCAGGCCCGGGAAGGCCAGCAGCACGTCGATCACGCGGGAGATGATGGCGTCCGCCACGCCGCCGAAGTAGCCGGCGCACACGCCCAGGATGATGCCCACAAAGCAGCCGGAGAACACCCCCGCGAAGCTGATGGAAAGGGACACCCGGGCGCCGTAGACGATGCGGGTGAAGGTGTCGCGGCCCAGGTAGTCGGTGCCGAACCAGTGGGCGGCGCTGGGGCCTTTGCTGATGAGGGAGGTGTCCTGCGCCAGGGGATCATAGCTGCACAGGAAGGGCCCGACGAGGGCCATCAGGAAAAAGATCAGCAGCACCACCAGGCCGATGATGGAAACCTTGCGCTTCAAAAAGCGCCGAACGATGGGTGATTTCATTGCGCTGCCTCCTCAATCGTATTTGACCCGGGGGTCCACCAGGCCGTAGATGATGTCCACCAGTGTGTTCACGATCACGAAGGAGGCGGCCAGCACCAGCACCGTGCTCTGGATGGCGGGGTAGTCGCGGCCGTTCACGCTGTCCACCAGAAAGCTGCCGACGCCCTGGATGGTGAAGATGGTCTCCACCAGCGCCGCGCCGGCCAGCAGGCTGCCGAAGCGCAGGCCGATGGCGGTGAGCACGGGGATCAGGGCGTTCTTAAAGGCGTACTGGGTGATGATCTTGAACTTGGAGGTGCCGTAGGCACGGGCGGTGCGGATGTAGTCCTGGTTGATGACATCCAGCATGGAGGAGCGGGTGGTGCGGGCGATCATGCCCACCGCCCCGAGGCCCAGCGTTGCGATGGGCAGTATGGCGTGCCGCCAGCTTCGCAGCCCCAGGCTTGGCAGCACCCCCAGATGCAGGCAGAAATAGAGCATCAGCAGCATCGCCAAAAAGAAGGATGGCACCGACACCGCCACCATGGAGATGACCATGACGATGTTGTCCCCCGCCTTGTTGTGGAAGGTGGCCGCGATGATGCCGCATATGACGCCGATGATGGAACCCACCACCGTGCCGCCCACCGCCAGGGTGACGGTGTAGGGGTAGCGGTTGGTCAGCTCCTCCAGAATGGTCTTGTGGGTGCGCAGGGAGGTCCCCATGTCCCCCTGGACAAAGCCCGTGATCCACCGGAAATACTGCACGATCAGCGGATCGTTCAGGCCGTACTTATCCCGCATGGCGTCCAGGTATTCCTCGCTGGTGCCGCCGCTCTCGGACACACCGTACAGCAGGGTGATGGGGTCGCCGGGGATGATCCGGACCATCAAAAATACGATGATGGATACCAGCAGCAGCGTGGGGATGAGCTGCAGCAGTCGTTTTGCGATGTATCTGAGCATGGTTTCTCTCCCGCAATCTTTTTATGGTTTCCCGGGGGGCGCGCCCGCCGGGCCGGTTTTCAAGGGAAGGGGAAAAAACGCCCCGAAAGCAGCCCTCCGGGGCGCCTTTCCCGCGTTTGTGGCGTTATTTCAGCGCCGCCACGACGTTCATTTCCAGGAAGTATCCCTCGGGGATCTTCGCTTCCACGCAGACCCGGGCGGGGGCGTGGCCGGGGTTCAGCCAGGCGTCCCACACGGCGTTCATCTCCTCTTTCAGCGAGAGGTCGGAGATGTAGATGGTGACGAACAGCATGTGGTCCTTGTCGCTGCCGTGCTGTTCCAGCAGCTGCTCATAGCGCTCGCACAGAGCCTTGGTCTGGCCGGCGATGGTGTCGTGCTTCTGGCCGTCCACATGGCCGCTGAAGTAGATCACCCCGTTGTGTTTGACGGCGCGGGCAAAGGTGGGCGCCGGGTCGATGTATTCGATCATGGTCTCGCTCCTCACAGGCTTATTCCTTGACGATGCCCAGCTTCTTGGCCGCCGCCAGGCCCTTGGTGTAGCCGAAGGCGCCGGGATAGGCCACCTTCATCAGCTCCCGCAGGGCGTCGGCAGCCTTCTCGGGCTCGCCGTGCAGCGTCCAGTAGCAGTACAGGCCGTAGTACATGCCGTTCTTTTCCAGGTTCACCCGGTTCTCCCGGGGCAGCACCTTGTCCTTCATGTCCGGCTCGATGAACTCCTCGGGCTTCACCAGGCCCTTGTACAGCCGCACCACGCGGCAGTAGCCGTAGTCCATCTTGGGAGGCTCCACGGTGGCGTCGATCAGATCGAGGCACTTCTCTGCCTCGTCGAACTTGCCCAGCTCCACATAGGAGGTGTAGATCCAGTGGATCAGGGGGTAGTGCTCGGCGGGGTTGGACAGCTTCATGCACTGGCGGAAGTCGTCGATGGACTCCTCGATGTGGCCCGCCAGGTTCAGGGTGGTGGCGCGGTAGTACCAGTAGGTCCAGCAGTCGGAATCCAGGTGGATGGCCACGGTGAAGTCCGCCACCGCCTGCCAGAAGTGGCCGGTGGTGTTCAGCTTGCGGCCCCGGCCGAAGTAGTTGGGGGCGTAGAAGGGATCAAAGGCGATGCCCTGGCTGTACACCTCGATGGCCTCCTCGCAGCGGCCGGCGTTGCCCAGGGCGGTGCCGTACTCGTACAGCGCCCGGGCGTCGGTGTCGTCCTTGTCCACCTTGGCCTTGGCCTCCTCGATGGTGGGCTGCATCATCAGAATATGACGCATCTCCTCGTTCTTGGCTTCGTTGTAGACGAATTTCATTTCAACAGCCTCCTGTCGTATTTTCAGCCGCGCCGCCCCGGCGTGCGGGGCGCATCGGGCCGATTGCGTGTTTCGTGCCTTATTTCAAAAGGCCCAGCCGTTTGGCGATGGGAATGGACTTGGTGTAGCCGAAGGCGCCGGGATAGGCGATGGGCAGCAGCTTTTTGATGGCCTCGGCGGCCTTGTCCGGCTGGCCGTGCACCATCCAGTAGCAGTACAGCCCGTAGTACATGGTGTTCTGCTCCAGTTCCACCCGCTTTTCCCGGGGCAGCACCTTGTCCTTCATGTCCGGCTCGATGAATTCCTCCGGCTTGACCATCCCTTTGTACAGGCGCACCGTGCGGCAGTAGCCGTAATCCATCTGCGGGGGTTCGATGGTGGCGTCCACCCCTTCCAGGCTCTTTTCCGCCTTGTCGTACTGGCCCATCTCCACATAGGTGGAGTAGATCCAGTGGATCAGGGGGTAGTGCTCCGACGGGTCGGACACCTTCATGCACTGGCGGAAGTCGTCGATGGACTCCTCCAGATGCCCCGCCAGGTTCAGGGTGGTGGCCCGGTAATACCAGTACAGCCAGTTGGAGGAATCCAGATGGATGGCCATGGTGTAGTCCGCCAAAGCGCCCCAGAAGTGGCCGGTGGTGCTGAGCTTGCCGCCCCGCCCGAAGTAGTTGGGGGCGTAGAAGGGGTCGTACACGATGCCCTGGCTGTGGGCCTCGATGGCCTCGTCGTAGCGCTTTTCCAGCGACAGCGCCTTGCCGTAGACGTACCAGGCGTAGGCGTCGGTGTCGTCCTTTTCCAGCGCGGCCTTCGCCTCGGCCACGGTGGGCTGCATCATCAGCATCTCGCGGTTGTGATCGTTTTTCTTTTGATTGAAGACGAATTTCATTCCTCGCACCTCCTGCGGTCCTTGTCGTACAGCCCGCGCGGGGGCGCGGGGTCTTTAAAAAAAAAGCGTCCAGAGCGCATCGTGTTCATGCGGATCCAAACGCCTTTATTCAGTCCTTGCTGTGTCGTATGCTGTTTTCAGCGCCCGCTCAGGGCAGGATCCCCAGCCTCTTTGCAATGGGGATCGCCTTGGTGTGGGCGAACGTGCCGGGATAGGCCACCTTCATCAGCTCCCGGATGGCGTCGGCGGCCTTTTCCGGCTCGCCGTGGACCATCCAGTAGCAGTACAGGCTGTAATACAGGCCGTTGAGCTCCAGCCGCACCCGGTCCTTCTGGGGCAGCACGTTTTTCTCCAGCAGCGGAATGTCGATGAACTCCTCCGGGCTCACCAGCCCCTTGTACAGCAGCACCGAGCGGCGGTAGCCGTAGTCCATCTGCGGGGCCTCCACCGAGGCGTCCACCAGATCGAGGCTCTTCTCGGCCTCGGCGTAGCGGCCCAACTCCACGTTGGAGGTGTACAGCCAGTCCGCCAGGGGGTAGTGCTCTTCCGGCGCGGTGAGGGAGATGCAGCGGGTGAAATCGTCCAGCGATTCCTCCACATGGCCGTTCATGTTCAGGGTGGTGGCCCGGTAGTACCAGTAGATCCAGTTGGAGGAGTCCAGGTGGATGGCCACCGTGAAATCCGCCACCGCCTGCCAGAAATGGCCCGACGCACTGTGCCGCCGGCCGCGGCCGAAGTAGTTGGGCGCGTAGAAGGGGGCAAACGCAATGCCCCGGCTGTGGGCCTCGATGGCGCCCTCATAGTCCTTTTCCAGTGACAGCGCCGTGCCCAGGGCATAGAGCGCCGCCGCGTCGGTGTCGTCCTTTTCCAGGGCGGCCCTGGCCTCGGCCACGGTGGGGCGCATCATCAGGATCGTGCGCGCCTGCTCGTTCTTCTGCGGGTTGAACACAAACTTCATCCGTCGTTCCCTCCTTGTCGCCCCGGGGCCCCGGCCCCGGAAAATCATATATTTCATATTGATGTGTATATTCTTTTCGGCGCGGGGAGGAGGCGGGTGCGCCCCGGCGCGTTTTTTCGTCATCGCCCGGCCCGCGCGGTGATAAAATATGCGAAATCCCCTCTGTTTTCGCCGCTAAATTGCTTTTATTGTAATCATAAAAATGCAGTTTGTCAATGTTCATATGCACAAAGTTTATCAGTTTAAAGTCGTAAAATATCATATATTATTCTATATTGATTTTCACTCAAAGTTATGAAATAATGGTACAAAAGTGTGGCCGGAGAGGCCATTGCAAGGAGGGTAAACCATGAGCAACGCATCCGCCGACGCGGCCCGTATTTTAAAGGAGAGCTGCGCCATCGACTCACTGTTTCACGGCCTGTTCACCGACCCGCCCTTTGAGTGCGCGCCGGGCCACAGCATCGTGGACATCCTTCTGGAGGGCGGCGTGAGCGCCATCAGCACCACCATCGTGGACGACAACTACCCCAGCAACTTCACCGACTGCTGCAAGGCCATCCACCAGTATTACCTGTTGGAGGAGACCTGCCCGGACAAGGTGATCATCGCCACCAGCGCGGCGGACATCCTGCGGGCCAAGGCCGAGGGCAAGCTGGCGGTGATCATGAGCACCCAGGGGGCCTTCTGCTTTGAGCAGGACCTGCGCTACATCTCGCTTCTCAACCGCCTGGGGCTGAAGATCGTGCAGCTGACCTACAACCAGCAGAGTTTCATCGGTTCCGGCGCCTTTGTGAGCGACGACACCGGCCTGAGCCGCTTCGGCGAGCAGTGCATCTACGAGATGAACCGGGTGGGCATGCTGATCGACCTGTCCCACGCGGGGCGCAAGACCTCGCTGGACGCCATCGCCGTCTCCGCCGACCCGGTGATCTTCTCCCACTCCTCCTGCTACGACGTGGCAAAGCACACCCGCAACGCCAACGACGAGCAGATCAAAGCCCTGGCGGCCAAGGGCGGTGTGATCGGCCTGTGCCCCCACAGCGTGATGTGCAACGAGGACCAGAGCAGCTGGCCCACGGTGGACCGGTTCATCGACCACATCGAGCATGTGGCCGACCTGGTGGGCATCGACTATGTGGGCATCGGCACCGACCGCTGGAAGCGCCCCACCCTGGACTATCTGATGGGCCGGGTGGAGTTCGAGCGCACCTGCCCCCACTGGTTCGGCAAGTTCAGCGGCTACCAGAAGCATGTGCAGGGCTTCAACTACTTCGACGAGTGGGACAACCTGGTGGATCACATGCTGGCCCGGGGCTTTGGCGAAGAGGACATCAAAAAGGTGCTGGGCGGCAACCTGCTGCGGGTGTTCCGCAAGGTGTGGGACAAGGAGTGACGGGCCATGTATGACATCCTTATTAAAGGGGGCACGGTGATCGACGGCACCGGCGCCGCCGCCATGGAGGCCGACGTGGCCATCCAGGACGGGAAGATCGCTGCCATCGGCGCCATCGACCCCGCCCAGGCCCATGAGGTGATCGACGCGGCGGGCAAAACGGTGACCCCTGGCTTCATCGAGATGCACTCCCACGCCGACCAGACCCTGCTGGCCTACCCCACCATGGACAGCATGCTGCACCAGGGCATCACCACCTTTGTGGGGTGCATGTGCGGCCAGTCCATCGCGCCGGTGGGCAGATACTGGCTGGCCAACCAGGCCATGCGGGACATCTTTGACGAGCTGACCCCCAAGCTCTACGCCGACATGTACGCCGATGACTACTACGCTCTCAGCGAGGAGGTCATCCCCCTCATCCGCCGCCGCTGCGGCTTTGACGTGACCTGGCGCACCTTTCACGAGTGGCTGGACGCGGTGGACGCCCACGGCACCTCCGGCAACATCGTGCCGGTGCTGGGCTACAGCACCATCCGGATGAACGCCGCCGGCCCGGACGGCGACCGCCCCCTCACCGAGGCGGAGAAGGCGCAGCTGAAGGCGGACATCCACGAGGCGCTGGACGCCGGCGCCTTCGGCATGTCGGTGGGGCTGGACTATGAGCCGGGCATCTTTTCCGACACCGCCGAACTGCTGGAGATGAGCAAAGAGCTGAAAAAGGACGGGGGCATCCTGTTCGCTCACTGGCGCAAGACCGGCCAGCGCCGGGGCACCCCCAAGCGGCAGAAGAAGATCGACGGCATCAAGGAGATCCTGGAGATCGGCCTGGCCAACGACATCCAGGTGCAGATCTCCCACCTGTCCAAGGGCTACGACCTCTATCCCGCCAACGACGATTATCTGCAGGTCGCGGCCTCCAGGCGCACGCTGCAGGTGATCGACGAGTATGTGGCCAGGGGCGTGCGGGCCGGCTTTGACGTGATCCCCAACTCCACCGGCGGCACCATGATCGCCCCCGACCTGATCACCCTGTTCCGTCCCTGGTACAAGTTCACCGGCGGGGTGAGCCTGTTTTTGCGCAACCTGAACGGGCAGGACTACCGCCAGATGATCCGGGAGGCCATCTTCTCCGGCTCCTACTACATCCTGAACCCCAAGGTGCAGCCGGAGTGGGAGGACGAGATCAGGATCATCCGCTGCGCCCAGCGCCGCTACGAGGGCAAGACCGCCCGCCAGGTGGGGCAGATGATGGGCTGCGACACCCTCACCGCCCTGTTCGAACTGCTGCTGATCGACCGGCGCACCCAGATCTTCCGGGCGGTGCACGACGCCAACGCCGAGAGCGTCAAGACCTTTGTGGGCCACCCCCAGGCCACCCTGGGCAACGACACCTTCGTCTTCGGCGCCACCTCCACCGTGGCCTACGACCCCGAGAGCCCCGGCAACAAGCCCAACCCCAACACCTACTGCGGGTTCATCAAGTTTTTGACCGGGCTGGGGGGCGACGACCGGGTGGAGATGATCCGCAAACTCACCGGCCGGCCCGCCGAACTGCTGCATCTGAAAAAGCGGGGCACCCTGGCCCCCGGCAAGCAGGCGGATGTGCTGGTCATCGACTGGGAGGCCCTGAAGACCAACGAGAACGTCATCGACCCCACCGTCTACCCCGACGGCATCCAGCATGTGCTGGTGAACGGCGTGCCGGTCATCCGGGACGGCCGGCACACCGGCGCGCTGCCCGGCGGCGCCATCCGCCGGCAGGACTGCTGACATCCAACAGACAAGGAGGAAAACCGCATGTACACAACGGAAAAATTCGACCCGGCCACCTTCACCCCCGCCCGCTTCGAGTCCGACGGCGAGATCGAGCTGCGGGGCCAGCGGGTGCCCTACCACACCGTCAGCGAGGACAACGTGTTTTACGACAAGTCCGGCAAGGCGCTGGCCTCCATCTTCTCCTACTCCTACTTCCGTTCCGACGTGAAGGACACCGCCAACCGTCCGGTGGTGTTCGGCTTCAACGGCGGGCCTGGCTCCTCCTCCATGCATGTCCACGCGGGCTTTTTAGGCGCCACCCGGCTGGTGTACGAGGAGACCGACCGGGCCACCTCCCTGCCCCCCTACAAGAGCATGGACAACCCCGACTGCCTGCTGGACATCGCCGACGTGGTGCTGGTGGACCCGGTGGGCACCGGCTACGGCGTGCTGCTGGACGAGGGCAGCGCCAACAAGTTCTTCGGCATCGAGGAGGATGCCGAGGCCCTTTTGATGTTTGTGGAGAAGTGGCTGCACCGCTACGGCCGCTGGTCCAGCCCCAAGTACATCATCGGCGAGAGCTACGGCTGCACCCGCGCCGCCACCGCCGCCGGCATCGCCGCCACCCGCAGCCACGAGCGCTCCTATGCGGTGGCCTTTGACGGCATCGTGATGATCGGCAACACCGTGACCACCGGCAAGTACTTCGAGCGGGAGGTGCCGGTGGAGCACGCGGTGGTGGCCTTCCCCAGCTACGCGGCGATCCACTGGTACCACAACAGGCCCACCGACGAGTCTCTGGAGGCGTTCGTGGCCCGGGCCAAGGAGTTTGCCGACACCACCTACCTGAGCGCCCTCTACAAGGGCCGGCGGCTGCAGGGCGAGGAGCGGGAGGAGGTCATCCGCCAGATCTGCGGCTTCACCGGCGTGTCCCGTCAGTATCTTGCGGACCGGGACCTGCGCATCGAGGACGAGACCTTCCGGCTGGAGGTCATCAAGGACAAGGGCGCCTCGGTGGCCCGGTTCGACGGCCGCATCACCCGCCCCCGCTACACCCCGGAAGAGGTGGAAAAGACCGCGGGCCTGTGGGACGACGCCTCCAGCGACCGCTACGGCGCCTTCTTCTTCGGGGTGCTCACCGGCACCATCTTTCCCAAACTGAACATCCACCTGGACCGGGTCTATGTGCCTTCTGCCTGCATGTACGACATGTTCACCAAGGAGGACAAGTGGAACCGGGAGGCCCCCATGGGCACCACCGGCGAGCAGCTGCGCAGCGCCATGTACCGGATGCACGGCCTGCGGGTGTTCTTCGCCAACGGCTACTACGACACCGCCACCCACATCGGCATCATCGACTACATGCTGGACCACGCCGGCCTGCCCATGGACCGGGTGTGCCTGAAGGGCTACCCCTCCGGCCACATGATCTACATCGGCGAGGACAACGTGAAGGCCCTGTGCGACGATGTGCGCGACTTCCTGGAGGGCGGCATGCCCCACAACTGAGCGTTCCCCGGTCAGCTTTTGGAGGGTGGGCGCTCCCGCGCGGGGCGCCCGCCCTCCCCTTTGAGGCCGAAAAAGGCCCGTTCCGGTCAGGAACGGGCCTTTTGCATCTTTATACACTTTTCATTCATACAGGGCGGGGCGCACGGCTCACAGCAGTTCCCGGAGTTTGTCCAGGAAGGCCTCCTCGCCCCAGGTGTTGATCTTGAAAAGCAGCGCCTGGCTGCCCCCGGCGGTGATAGCCGAGAGGTGCACCGGCCCGCCGCCGCTCTGGAACAGGGTCACGCTCATGCTCAGGCGGTTGCCGCCGGCATAGCTGTAGCGCTCGAACACCCGCACGCTGCACCGGGCGCCGCCCTCGGAAAAATCGCTGGACGCCTCCAGCGAGGCCGAGACGCTGCCCTCCAGGATGCCCTGCTCGATGCGCGCCAGCAGCCCGTCGAAATTTTCCTGCAGCGCACGCTCCAGTTTTGCCATGCCGCCTCTCCCCTTTTTCGTTTTTTCGCCGCCCCTCGCGTGGGACAATTTGATTCTGCCAGATTTTTTCGCCCGCGTCAAGCAAAGAAAAAGAAAACGGCCCCGGTCAAAAGACCGGGGCCGCTGGTGCGGATGAAGGGACTTGAACCCATATGGAGTTGCCCCCACTAGAACCTGAATCTAGCGCGTCTGCCAATTCCGCCACATCCGCATATTCTGTGCGCCAGCCGAACCGCTGTTGGAGCAGGTGATGGGAGTCGAACCCACGTCCTCAGCTTGGAAGGCTGATGTACTAGCCGTTGTACGACACCTGCACATCGGCTGCGAAATGTATTATAGCATAGCCCCCCGCCGATTGCAAGCATTTTTTTGCGGCGCGCCGGCGGGGGGCGGGCGCCCTTTACTTTCGGCCGATCCGTGCTATAATTATACCGTTTTACAAACGTTTCAGAGGGGGCCGTTTGGTTGAACAAGCGATACAAAGGCGCGGTGTACATCGTGCTGTCGGCCTTTTTCTTTGCGCTGATGGCGCTGCTGGTGCGGCTGGCGGGGGATCTGCCCGCCGTGGAAAAAAGCTTTTTCCGCAACCTGGTGGCGCTGTTCTTCGCGGCGGCGGTGCTGGCGAAAAAGCGTCCCGCCATCCGCATGGAAAAGGCTGACTGGCTGTATATGTTCCTGCGTGCCTCCTTCGGCACGCTGGGTGTGCTGGGCAACTTCTACGCGGTGGACCACCTGCTGCTGGCCGACGCCTCGCTGCTCAACAAGATGGCGCCCTTCTTTGCCATCCTGATGAGCGCGCTGCTGCTGAAAGAGAAGCTGAGCCGCTTCCAGATGGGGGTGGTGGCGGCGGCGTTCTGCGGGGTGCTGCTGGTGGTGAAGCCCACCGGGCAGAATCTCTCCCTCGGGCCGGCGCTCATCGGCCTTTTGGGCGGCTTCGGCGCCGGCTTTGCCTACACCATGGTGCACCTGATGGGCAGCCGCGGCGTGCCCGGGCCCCTGATCGTTTTTTGCTTTTCCCTGTTCTCCTGCCTGGTGACCGGGCCGGTGATGCTGTTGGACTTTGTGCCCATGACCCCCTCCCAGCTGGGGATCCTGCTGCTGGTGGGGCTTTCGGCGGCCCTTGCCCAGTTCTCGGTCACCGCCGCCTACTCCTGCGCCCCGGCGCGGGAGATCTCGGTGTTCGACTACTCCCAGGTGCTCTTCTCGGCGCTGCTGGGCTTTTTGTTCTTCGGGCAGCTGCCCGACGCGCTGAGCTGCCTGGGTTACCTGCTGATCGTCACCACCGCGGCGGCGAACTTTGTGTACAATCTGCGCCGGACGGCGTGACGAGGTGTTTTTATGAGTTTGGCGGAACTTTTGATCCTGGCGGTGGGCCTCTCCATGGATGCCTTTGCCGTGTCCATCTGCAAGGGGCTCAGCCAGCAGCGGCTGAAAGCGGGCCACATGGTCGTCACCGGCCTGTATTTCGGCGGCTTCCAGGCGCTGATGCCGCTGCTGGGCTTTCTTTTGGGCGCCCAGTTCGCCCGGTTCATCAGCGGCTTTGATCACTGGGTGGTGTTCGCCCTGCTGGCCTTCATCGGCGCGGGGATGATCCGGGAATCCCGGGAGGCGGCCTGCCCGGCGGACAAGGGCTTTTCCCCCAAAGAGATGCTGCCGCTGGCGGTGGCCACCAGCATCGACGCGCTGGCCGCCGGGGTGAGCCTGGCGCTGCTGAAGGTGAACATCTTCTGGGCGGTGGGCTTCATCGGGCTGACCACCTTCTGCCTCTCCGCCCTGGGCGTATGGGTGGGCCACCGGTTCGGCGCCCGCTACAAGGGCGGCGCGGAACTGGCGGGCGGCATCGTGTTGATCCTGATCGGCATCAAGGTGCTGGCGGAGCATATGGGCCTGCTGGCGCTGTGATCTTATAAAAAAGGAGGCAAGGGCCATGGAGATGCGGGAGTGTCTGCCCTTCTGGAAGGAACTGACCGTCCAGCAGCAGGCGAAGCTGGAGAGCGCCGCCACGCTGGAGCATGTGAAAAAGGGCGAGGTGATCCACAACGGCACCGCCGACTGTGTGGGCCTGCTGGTGATCGTGAGCGGCCAGCTGCGGGGCTTTTCCCTCTCGGAGGACGGGCGGCAGGTGACCATCTACCGGCTGTTCAGCCGGGACGTCTGCCTGATGAGCGCCTACTGCATGCTCAACAGCCTGCAGTTTGACATCTCGGTGGAGGCCGAGCAGGACAGCGTGTTCTGGCGCATCCCCGCGCCGGTGTACAAGGAGCTGATGCGCCAGTCGGCGCCGGTGGCGAACTTCACCACCGAACTCATCGCCAGCCGCTTTTCTGACGTGATGTGGCTGCTGGACCAAATCCTCTACAAGCATCTGGACAGCCGCCTGGCCGCCTTTCTGGTGGAGGAGTGCCGCCTGACCGGCTCGGACACCCTGTCCCTCACCCACGACGCCATCGCCGGGCATCTGGGCAGCGCCCGGGAGGTCATCACCCGGATGCTGCGCTACTTCTCCTCGGAGGGGCTGGTGAAGCTGGGCCGGGGCAGCCTGCAGGTGCTGAACACCGAGCGGCTGATCCACATTGCCGGCGACAGCCTGCGGTGACACACAAAAAGCGCGGCGCGGAAGGGGCTTCCTTCCGCGCCGCGCTTTTTTCATTTTTACCAGCCCACGCTGGCCACCGGCTCGCCCTCCAGGGTCTTGGCGGTGAAGGTGCCGTTCTCGTAGACCATGTAGCTGTGGCTGCCGTCCTTGGGCAGCGACACGCTGCCGGGGTTGAGGATCAGGGTGTCGCCCTGCCGCTCGGCGTGTTTCACATGGATGTGGCCGAAGGCAAAGGCGCTGCCGGCGGGCAGCGGGGGCAGGTGGTCCGGGTCGAAGAGGTGGCCGTGGGTGGCAAAGAGGGTGTGGCCGTTCTCCAGCAGGATGGTGGTGTAGTCCGCCAGGATGGGGAACTCCAGCACCATCTGGTCCACCTCGGCGTCGCAGTTGCCCCGCACGGCGATGATCTTCTCCTTCAGGCCGTTGAGCAGGGGGATGACCTGTTTGGGGGCGTAGCCCTGGGGCAGGTCGTTGCGGGGCCCGTGGTAGAGCAGGTCGCCCAGCAGCAGGATCTTGTCCGGCTGCTCGGCGTCGATGCGCTCCAGCAATTTTTCGCAGTAATGGGCCGACCCGTGCAGGTCGGAGGCGATGAGCAGTTTCATGGTGTTTCTCCTTTGCGGCGTTCAGCTGTACTTTTTCACGATGGCCTTCATCTCGTCAAAGTGCTCCTCCATCTCCGCCACCAGCTTGAACTGGGTGCGGCAGCGCACAAGATTGTGGGTGGGATACTGGGTCTTGAAATAGACGTCGCCCTGGAGGTAGTCGGTCAAAAAGCGGATCCCGCACTCCAGCGTGATGACCCGGGCGCCCCAGGGCAGATACTCCTTTTCCGCCTCGGTGAGCACGTCGCCGGCGGTCTCCAGATAGCCCTTGGTGTAGGCCTCGAACAGATCCAGTTCAAAGTGCACCTTGCTCACATCCGGCTCGTCCTCCGCCGCGCGGGTGGCGCCAAAGCGGATGGAGTCGCCGAAATCGTTCAGCGCCAGGCCCGGCATGATGGTGTCCAGGTCGATGATGCACATCCCCTTGCCGGTGGTCGTGTCGAACAGGATATTGTTGAGTTTTGTGTCGTTGTGGGTCACCCGCAGGGGCAGCTTGCCCGCCCGCAGGCCGTCCATCAGCACGCTGCAGTCGGCGGCGCGGGCCAGCACGAAGTCGATCTCCTTTTTGCAGCTGCGCACCCGGTTCTTCACGTCCCGCTGCACCGCCCGCCGGAAGGCCCGCAGGCGGCTCTCGGTGTCGTGGAATTTGGGGATGGTCTCGTGGAGCGTCTCGATGGGGTAGCCGTCCAGCTGCTTTAAAAAGGTGCCGAAGCTGCGGGCCGACTGATAGAACTGCTCCGGGGTCTCCACGCTCTGATAGCACACCGAATCGGCGATGTAGTTGTAGCAGCGCCAGGGCTGGCCGCGGGTGTCCTGGTAGTAATTTTCGCCGCTTTTGGTCTTGATGTAGCTCAGGGTCTCCCGGTCGGGGTCGCCCCCCGCCGCCCGGATGACGGTGCGCAGATACTCGGTGACGCCGAAGATGTTCTGCATCACCTCTTTGGGGTTTTTGAACACATGGGTGTTCACCCGCTGCAGCACATAGCTCAGCTCGTCTCCCCTTTCCCCCGGCATATACACCGCGTAGGTCTCGTTGATGTGGCCCGCGCCGAAGGGCTTGACGTAGCTGCACTGGTTGCCGAAGCCGAAGGCGTAAAGGGCGTCCTGCAACTCGCGGCTGTCCACCCCGTCGATGACCCGCCGCTGGGCGAAGATCACCTCGCCCGCCTCCACCTTGCGCCCAGGGGCGATCTGGCAGTTGGCCTTCACCACGCTGCCCAGGCTGATGTGGGCGCCGTCGCCCACGACGGTGTCGTGGTCGATGATGGCGCCGCAGTTCACCAGGCACCCCTTGCCCAGCACCGTGTGGGTGTTCACCACCGCCCGCTGCATCACAAAGCTGCCCGCCCCGATCACCGCCGAGGGGCTGACCACCGCCGAGGGGTGGATGATGGTGGGTACCACAAAACCCGCCTGCAGCAGGTTTTCCACCCACTGCACCCGTAGCTTGTTGTTGCCGAAGGCCGCCACCGCGCAGGGAAACTCCTCCCGCAGGGCGGTGTAATCCACCAGCTTGCCGATCACCTCCGGGCCCTTGGCGGCGTCGTCCAGCATGGCGATGCGGTCAAACTGGCGGGTGCTCTGCACGTTTTCATAGATCATGCGGCCAAAGCCGCCCGCGCCTAAGATCAACAGATTCGGCATTGCGTCGTCTCCTTTATCCGGCCCCGCCAGAATGCGGGGCTTCTTCTTATTTATTATAGAAGAAAGCGGCGGGGGTTGCAACCGCGCCGCGCCCCTTTCGCAAATTTTGCGGGCGTGGCTGCAAGCGCCACCCCGGCAGCCCGGCGCGCGGCGGAGGTCAGGCCGGCCGCGCCCGAATCTTTTCAACATTTCTTCGCCTGTTTTGTGCGTAGCGCGCGCTTGTCCGCCCGTCGCTTTATCACTTTTGTGCGTTAAAGAGAAATTTTCCCGTGCCGCGGCGGGATTTTCCGGCATCTTTCCGGGTTGCATTTTCCCCAGAGGCGGTATAATCGAAAACAAATCAAGGGAGATTTTTCCGGAGACCGCGGCTTCGGAAAGCTCTCCCTTGTTTTTGTTCCGCTCCCCTTTGCCGGGGCGGAACGCACAGAGAAAGGGGAGGAAACGTATGACACAAGAGATCATGAGCGCTGTGGATACAGAACTTTTTGCGGTCTGGTTTTTGATCGGCGCCGCGCTGGTGTTCTGGATGCAGGCGGGGTTTGCCATGGTGGAAGCCGGCTTTACCCGCGCCAAGAACACCGGCAACATCCTGATGAAGAACCTGATGGACTTCTGTATCGGCACCATCGTGTTCATTTTGATCGGTTTTGGATTCCTGATGGGCGAGGACCTGCTGGGCTTCATCGGCAAGCCGGGCTTTGACATCTTCACCGCCTACGAGAATTTTGACTGGTCCAACTTTGTATTCAACCTGGTATTCTGCGCCACCACCGCCACCATCGTGTCGGGGGCCATGGCCGAGCGCACCCGCTTTTTGTCCTACTGCGTGTACTCGGCGGTGATCTCCGCGCTGGTGTATCCCATCGAGGCCCACTGGATCTGGGGCGGCGGCTGGCTGGCCTCCAACACCATCTTCCATGACTTCGCCGGCTCCTGCGCCATTCACATGGTGGGCGGCTTCACCGCCCTGATCGGCGCGAAGCTGCTGGGGCCACGCATCGGCAAATTTGTGCGGGACGACAGCGGCAAGGTGGTCAAGATCAACGCCTTCCCGGGGCACAACCTGGCGCTGGGCTGCCTGGGCTGCTTCATTCTGTGGCTGGGCTGGTACGGCTTCAACGGCGCCGCCTGCACCAGTGTTGCGCAGCTGGGCTCGGTGTTCCTCACCGCCACCGTGGCCCCCTCGGTGGCCACCGTGGTGTGCATGGTGTTCACCTGGGTGCGCTACGGCAAGCCGGATATCTCCATGTGCCTGAACGCCTCGCTGGCGGGGCTGGTGGCCATCACCGCCCCCTGCGACGTGACCGACGCCCTGGGCGCCATCGTCATCGGCGCGGTGGCCGGCGTGCTGGTGGTGTTCGGCGTGTGGTTTTTGGACAGCGTGCTCCATGTGGATGACCCGGTGGGCGCGGTGGCCGTGCACTTCTTCAACGGCCTGTGGGGCACCCTGACGGTGGGCCTGTTCGCCACCACCTCCGCCCCCGGCAACGACAGCCTGACCGGCCTGTTCTACGGCGGCGGCTTCAGCCTGCTGGGCGCGCAGCTGCTGGGCGTCGTCACCGTGCTGGCCTGGACCGGCGTGACCATGACCATCTTCTTCCTGCTCATCAAGGCCATCTTCGGGCTGCGGGTCAGCGAGGAGGAGATCACCGGCCTGGACGCCACTGAGCACGGCCTGCCCTCCGCCTATGCGGGCTTTGCCCTGATGGACATCTCCAACATCATGACCATGGACGTGAACGAGAACACCGACCTGGGCACCGGCGACTACGCGGCCGCCAGCACCGCCCAGAAGGAGGCCGCTGTGAAGGTGGTGCAGGCCCCCGCCGCATCCACCGGCATCCACAAGGTAGTCATCATCTCCCGTCTGTCCCGCTACGACCACCTGAAGAAAGCCCTGAACGACATCGGCGTCACCGGCATGACCGTGACGCAGGTGATGGGTTGCGGCATCCAGAAGGGCGCGGGCGAAAAGTACCGCGGCGTGGAGATCGACGCCACCCTGCTGCCCAAGGTGAAAGTAGAGGTGGTGGTGAGCACCATCCCGGTGGAGACGGTGATCGAGGCCGCCAAGAAGGCGCTGTACACCGGCCACATCGGCGACGGCAAGATCTTCGTGTACGGCGTGGACAAGGTGGTGAAGGTCCGCACCGGCGAGGAGGACCTGGCCGCCCTGCAGGACGTGGAGTAAGCTTTTCCCCAAAAAGCAAGCAAGCAAACAAAACCCCCGGGCCGCAAGGTCCGGGGGTTTTGTTTGCGTTTCGCTCACGCTTTTTTGCGCGCCGGCAGCTGGGCCAGCACGATGGCGCAGAACACCAGGCAGCAGCCCGCCAGCTCCCGCGCCGTGAGGGCCTGGCGCAGCACCAGCCAGCCCGCCAGCACGCTGAACACACTCTCCAGGCTGAGGGTCAGGCTGGCGAGGGTGGGTTCCACATGCTTCTGGGCCACCACCTGCAGGGTGTAGGCCACGCCGCAGCTGAACACGCCGGCGTAGACGATCGGCCACCCCGCGGCCAGCACGCCCGCCAGGGTGGGCGCCTCGAACAGCAGCGAGGGCACGGCGCAGAACACGCCCGCCACAAAAAACTGGACGCAGGAGAGTTTGACCCCGTCCACCAGGGGGGAGAAATGGTCGATGACAAGGATGTGGATGCTGAACAGCGCGCTGCACCCGAAGAGCAGCCACTCGCCGGGGCCCAGCGCGCTGCCGCCGCTCCAGCACAGCAGGTACAGTCCCGCCAGGGCCACCGCCACCGCCAGCCACACCTTCGCGCCCGGCCTGCGGTGAAAAAACACCCCCAGCACCGGCACGATGACGATGTACAGCGCGGTGATGAACCCGGCCTTGCCCACGCCGGCGTACTGCAGCGCCCACTGCTGCAGGCTGCTGGCAAGGCCCAGGATCACGCCGCACAACACGCCGCCCACCCAGAGATTTTTTTGGTCGGACGGCGCGTCGCCCTCCCGCCGGTTGCCGGACAGACGGCCCAGCAGGGGGATCAGGGGCAGCAGCACCGCGCCGCCCAGCAGGCTGCGCACACTGTTGAAGGTGAACGGCCCCACATATTCGTTGCCCACGCTCTGCGCCACGAACGCCGCGCCCCAGATCAGGGCGGTGAGCACCAGCATGGGCAGATACTTCAGTTCCTGTTTCAAACCACGGGCCCCTCCCCTTGTCAGTGGTCCGCGCCGAATCCCAGGGCGGACAGATCCACCGCCGGCGGCCGGGGAGTCTGCGGCTGCACCGGCGGCGCCGCCGGCGCGGCGGGAGCGGCCGGCGCGTCAAAAACATCCAGCAGGGTGTCGAACCCCTCCTCCTCGGCCGGGGCGCTCTCCCCGTCCGGGCCGGCGGGCACATCAAAGCCCTCCGGCGCAGCGGCAACTTCGCCGGCGGGGGAAGCCGCGCTCTCCCCATCAGGGCCGGCGGGCGCATCGAAGCCCTCCGGCGCGGCGTCCGCTTCGCCGGCCGGGAAACGCGCGCCCCCCGCTTGGTCGGCGCCGGGAACAGTTTCAAAGGCGGCGCCGAAGCTGTCCGCCACCGGGGCCGCCGGGGCCGCCGCCATCCACTCTGCGGGCAGGGCGGGAAGCAGGTCGGCGGCCAGTTCCTCCATGCACACACAGTCCTCCGGCAGGTCGGTAAGGGTAGCGCCGTAGTGGGCCATCAGCACCCGGCCCGCCGGGCCCACCAGCAGGGTCAGCGGCAGCTGCCAGGCCTCGCCCGGCTGGGGGTGAAAGCCCTGCTTTTTTGCCGCGTTCAGGATCTTCATCGCCTTGAGGGAGAAGCACTTCATCCGGCTCTTTTCACTGCGCACATCGAAAAAGCGGTAGAGCACCCCCTCGGCGTCGCACATCAGGCCGTAGGGCATGGTCCCCTCCGGGATGGCCTTGGAGATCGTCTGGGGCCTGGTGCGCACCACGCACACCAGCCGGGCGCTGCGCAGCGCGGCGGCGGATTTGATGTACTCCATGATGTAGTGCCGCGTGAGCGGGTGGCCGAAGTTGCGCAGAAACACCAGAAAGACCGGCCTGTCCCCTTCCAGCAGCTGATAAAAGCTCTGCTGGGGCTGATAGGGGGTGTCAAAGCGGAACTCCGGGATCACATCGCCGGCGCGCAGTTGTTTTGCCATGGGGCCGATCTCCTTTTTTCGCAGGATGCGTCTTCTTTCTATTCTACACGTTCCGCCCTTTCTGTCAATGTGGTATAATGGATGCACAAGCAATCTTTGCCGCAAGGAGGAATGAAGGATGCACGACGCCGTAAAAGACAACACGGAAAAGCGGGCCAAACGGGTGATCGCCGCCCTGAAGGCCAACAACATGGAGGGCTGGTATCTGCCCGACGCCGCAGGCGTGCGGGAGTTTGTGGAAAAGCTGATCCCGGAGGGGGCGGTGGTGTCCAGCGGGGGCAGCATGACCCTGGCCGAGACCGGCGTGATCGACCTGCTGGGCAGCGGGCGCTATCAGTATCTGGACCGCAGCAAGGCGACCACCGGTGAGGAGATCGGCCGGCTTTACCGCCAGGTGTTCAGCGCCGACTGGTATCTGGCCAGCGCCAACGCCATCACCGAGGCGGGTGAAATCTACAACGTGGACGGCAACTCCAACCGGGTGGCCGCCATCACCTTCGGGCCGGCCAACGTGCTGCTGGTGGTGGGCTGCAACAAGATCGTGAAGGACCTGGCCGCCGCGAAGGACCGGGTGGAGGCCATCGCCGCCCCCGCCAACACGGTGCGCCTTTCCTGCGCCACCCCCTGCGCCGACACCGGCAAGTGCGAGCACTGCCACAGCCCCGCGCGCATCTGCTGCACCACCACCATCCACAGCTTCCAGCGCATTCCCGGCCGCATCAAGGTGCTGCTGGTGGGC